>ENA-OPXC01001973-OPXC01001973.1-human-gut-metagenome-genome-assembly--contig:-NODE-1973-length-13086-cov-1.624664_pt1 | contig 13086 bp, 9 predicted proteins | sample MGYA00241512_ERZ502016 | MGnify/ENA primary metagenome ERZ502016 (study PRJEB25962, sample SAMEA2043043) | human gut metagenome | biome: human gut; feature: human-associated habitat; material: faeces...
ATTCAAATTTGTAACCGTCAAGAGCGGCGTTAATTTTGCCAATAGCCTCATCAATCAGTCGAATATTGCTTTTACCACCTTGACCTGTAAGTTGATCAAATACAGTCAACCATAATTCGCTGTAATCTGTTTCAGCCCACAACTTAACGCCAGTGTTACTTAATATCTCTGACATATATTTCCTCCTTTTAAATTATTTTCTTTCTGCCTGTTTCTGAGATTGTTTGATTATAATAACTATTTAATGATCCACTCATCATTTTTAATCGTATCAAATAACCAGCAGACATATTGACCTTCCCATTTGTAAAATTGATTTTATTATCTTCATTTGATTTATTAAAAACGCCTATCTGCATATGAACTTCGTTGTTCTTAACCTGAATATTATTATTATTATCAATTTTCAGTTTTTCGCTTAATAAAAGGGAAGAATTGTTGCCCTGTACAACAATATCAGAATTGTTTTTGGATTTAATTATTTTAGAAACTATGAAAGAGGATGTATTTTTATTCTCTATCTTTATTGTGTTTTCTTCTTTACTTTTGACATTTTCACGAATTAAAAATGTTGAATCATCATCAAACTTAATCTCATTTCTTGATTTTGCATGGAACAAAAACAAGACTCTTGTTAGAAATTTTGAATTACTAAAAGCCACGTTGTTTATGCGTGGCTTTAATATTGCTTTTAATGCTGTTTTAATAGAGTTTTTAATTTTAATAAAACTCGTATTAACAAGCTGAGTATATCGTGAAGCACCATGAATATACTCACGAAATGTTTGTCTATCCGAAATCTTGGATGATAAAATGTGATAGTTTATTCGCATACTTCACCTCGTTTTCTTTTATGCGTTCAGTACAGTAGTCGTTAGTCCTTCTGCTGGGATTTCAAGAACTGCACCAGCAGGAATTTCCTGTGCTCTCATAAGCTCTCCATAGAACATCATATTTCCACCAGTGGCGGCATCAAAAATTACCCAATGAGTTACAGGTGACGCTGCAGTTGTCCATGACTCCTGTGCTTCATCAAAACGAAATACTACAGAATTTGTAGTCGAACCTTGAACAGATTCGTTCCAATTAGTTGCATCACATTTTGCAGCAAAACGCTTATAACTAGAAACCGTAGGCTCAGTACAATTAGTTCCGTCTTCACTTGGAGCAGTTTTACTTACACCAATATAAATTGTCTTTTCTCCATTGCGAAAAATATTATTAAGAATTTGATTTTTTTCGTATGTATTAATCATTACGAATCCTCCTTATTTACTTGATCATGGGTTTGATTGAAATTTTGCCGAGGTCGGCTACGAATTGATTTCCCAACTTATCTGTAATAACCAACTGATGTGTAAATTTACCAAATAAGTTCTGTGTATCAGAAGAGGGAATTGTTATTTGAATTATGTTATCTGTAATATTTATTGTACCTTTGACAGTTGATTCGGTTGCTAAGACTTCTGTTTCTCCATATTTAGCCAAACGCCATTCACATGAAGATGCAGCAATATGATATTCTTCATCAAGAATATCATATAAATCTACACTAAATGTCTGCCGACATCCACCAATCATACCAAAGTCTGAATTGTTAAATACTTCACATGACATTTACTTTACCTCATTATTTTGTGACTCCTTTGTTACATTTTCTGTTTTATCCTCTACAATTGGGTTGTTAAGAATTACACTAATCTGTGCGATTCCCTGTGCTTGCTGAATCCCTATAAAACTCATAGAGTTCAGTATATTAAAAAGAAGCTGAATCTTATCTTTTGGATAAGAAACAACTTCCAGTGTTTGTGTATTATTCTGTTTTTGTTCCATATTAAGCCCTTTCTTTACTTCTTTTTAAATGTACTGTTACACCATGATTTTGTTGCATAATTATTTCTTACCCATGATTTTATATCATCTAATCTGTCCTCAAGATGAGAATTTGTTGTGTATCCAGATAAATCTGTTTTTAATGCAAATTTATCATTACACCATTCTTCTCTAGCAAGGTAAGAACTATAATTATCAATATAAGGCGTATTTTTAAAATGTACATTATTTGTGGTATCGAATGTAAGATATCCACTAGGACATGTAATTTTTGGGTTGGATGACATAATAAAATTTAATTGCTTCAACGATAGCTCCTGTGTTGTTATAGAATCTCTTTTTATTAATGAACACAAATCATTAGAATCCCAACCAATATTTAATGCATTTATAATCATAGTATTATTTTGACCTAATAAATCGAACGATAACCCACCAGGAGATAATACTGCGTTTATATAACCAATAGAAGTATTTATATAACCACTATACAAAGATGTTTCTCCAATATTCCAACCTCCTATTGTCCCAGAAGATGCATTTACTTTACCACTAAAACTTCCATCTGCTCCATCCAATGTCCCTTTAAATGTACAGTTTCCACCAAACGTTCCATTGTTTGCAAAAACATTTCCATTCTTATCAACCATAAATGTCCCATTACCAAGATTAATAGAACCACCTTTTAACTGACCGCTGAAAATGCCAGAAGAACCAGTCAAATCGCCCATAAAATGCACATTACCATCTGAGTCAACGTAAAACTGTTTGTTATTCCCCTTATAAATAGAAAATAATTCTTCACTTTGATTCGGTTGAATTCGTACAGAGTTATTACCACTTTTAGCAATAAAACCAGCATCATCAAATTTATAAGTACCTGAATTGTTTTGTAAAGTAAGATATTCTCCCAAAAATAATTTTCCTAAAATTGCTTCGGCATTTACGGCATAAACAGTATTTCCATTTTTGTCAATGGGAATCTTACCGATAGCCATTTTTGCACTCTGGAAACCATCATCTGAAAATACAATTTGGTTGTTAATAATCTTAATCTGTTCGGGATCAAAGTCATTCTTCTGTTCATTCCATTGCCTGAACCACATTCCAGTTTCGTCCCATGATTGATGTTGATTTTTTACAGGAATATTTGCAACATCTAATCCATATTTCCGCATTTCCTCAACAAAGTTACTCTGATTTACAGACTTATCGTATTGGTCTTTGTTAAACTGAAAGCTCATAGCAGCAGAGTTAGCCTGTGAAATGATACTGGCTACATCATTACATACACCATGCACACGAATAGCATCAGAGAATGTTACGTCAATTTTACTTGTGTCGTTATAATCAACTGTAAAACTAATCAATCTCAATTTAATTACAGTATCATAATCAGTAGCCATTCTTATGAAGTTGCCAAGTTGGAAATACTTTAAGAATCCTTTGAATTGTGGAATAGTGAGAACATTAGAAAGAGTAGAAGTGTACTGATATTGTGGTCGGCATTTCTTGGATAAATCCTTCCATGCAACATCATATAGCTGACGTTCAATGTCGAATCTCTCTGTATCAGTTGTATTATCTGTAGTAATATAATTGTCGTTACTATATGTTTCCTCTACAACATAAGAATCAAGTGTTTTCCATTCATCCTTAGTAAACCATTTATCCATATCCAACTGAGATTGAACAGCATTTCTTTCTGCGATAATAGAATTATATACATCTGTAGCAGAATCAACCTCAGACTTTCTTTTATTGTATTCGGCAGTAACATTGTTCAAATCCTCAAGATTTTGCTGATACAGATTATAGTTAAAAGAATTTGGCTTATTCATACCTTGGGCACAATAAACTTCATCTATGTTCTTGAACGATTTAACCTTTGAATCCAGAAAATCCAATCCATATTTCGTCCAATCTTTAGAATCCAAACTATCAGGTAATCTCGTTTCAAGTTCCTGAATAACACCAATCTGATCACCAAGATGCTTCATAATTTCTTCGTACTGTGGTTTTAAAGATTGATATTTTTCATTATATAACTTTACTTTGTTCTGAATAGATTCTTCCATTTCAGGTAAATAATATTCAAAATTATAAATCTTATTTGTGCTATTTGGATTGACTTCATTGATATAAATTCCATCACCACCATTTACACGATAGCATGTAATAATGCTATTTTCATCAATGCTTTCTGTCATAGACTGCGCAAGATTATCCATTGAGATATAGATATTTGTATCTTCTCCATAATCGTCTAAATCATAAGCATTTATAGTCATATTGAATGTATCGAAAACAAACAAACAATTAAATGCTTCTGATACATCACCAGTCAAAAATGAATATATATCTATATCGTCTTCGTCAAAACTTCTTTGTTTGTTAGCAAGAGTAGCATCTACATGACCAACCGACCAACTTGGAGCAACATTCAATACACGATGCAATAAACTTCCTTTAGGGTTTGTAGGATCGTAGAAGATGGTCTTTACATAATCGTCATACAAAATCTCGCCCGTATTACATTCAAAATCAATGAGTCGCTTGTTACACAATGTACACTCTAATGAATTTGCTGTAATACTTTTTGAGATCCCTGTATTCTCAATATTAGTCTCCACATGAATTTTATACCAACTAATACCTTGAATCATAATTAAACGGTCTTCTTGAAAATCGTCATAATGTTCATATTTCTTACCATTGATGTCTCTATAGATTTTAAAAGAAGTAGTCTGATAAGCATTTAGATTAAAAGTAAGAGATAAATCATCATAGATGCTTACTGCACCAAGAAAAGTCTTATCCTTTTTAGCAATGTAAATAATTGGTTTTTCAAGATTGTTTAAAAAATCAACTGATAAATTAAATGATTGAACTGCCATTAGATCACCACCTTCCTTATTGGTCTATATTTCATCGTAAGAGTGCAATTACCCTCAATTTTAAATATATTTGTCCTTTTATTTAAGTCGTTTACAATACGTGGTAATTTGTAGTTTGTAGCATTGTAGATTTTATGTGATATAGCTGTAGAAGTGATTTCTAAGATTGTTCCATCAATTTTTATAACTTCATTATTGATGCAATTATTCAGCTTGAAAATTTCACCCGATGTTTCATTGGTAATTTTGAGGTTACAAGCACTGGAAATATCAATTTCTATATCGGGATAAATATAACCAATTTCATCACTCATATCTACAAACTTTAACATACCAATACCATTTTCTGTTGTTGCCTTTAGTGTAATTAACTGTCCAAACCCAAATGGGGCATCTGTTGTTCCTGTGATTGTAATCCCCATAATATTACCTGCAACAGAAATAGGAGATACATTTAATTGTGCGTTAAAATGAACTGTATCATAATCTAATCGTGTAACTGTGAATTCCTTATAATCATCTTTCCTCTGTAACCATCGAGCAATTGCAGAATACTCATATGAATCAATTGGCTCAAAATTCTGTTTCATAACTTGGAACTCAAACTTAATTGCTTCAGAATAATTTGCATTTCCACTTTTATACCATCTATTTTGAATAGGAGAGGAGGTTAGTGTAAATTCAATATTGCCACCTGTCGTATCAGATGGAGTATTCCCGTCAAATTCACATACCATCAGTCCATACTCATCAGAGGTCTTATTATCAAAAGTAAAACCACGAGTTTGAATTGTCATGGCAACCTCCTTTCTTTTTACATCCTTTTCTTCATTTCTTTTTCATATTTCTTTTTGAGTTTTTTCATTTCTCTGTTTGTCCCAGAAAACTCTTTATTCAATTTCTGTGTCTCAGAAATAATATCTTGTAATTCCTTAATATCACTTCCAAAACTTTCAATTTCTTTCTCTAATTCAGTGTTTTTCTCCTGTAACTTCCGAATCTGTTCATCACGTTCAAGAAGCAGTTTTTCAAGAATACTTACTTTTCTTTCATTAGTCACTTCTGACATACGTTTTCCTCCATTAAAATAGGAGAGGATATTTCACCTCTCCATAAATTATCTTCTTACTCCTTTGGCATAAGTTGCTTGGTTAATCTTTCTCACAACATTTTCAGCCTGTTTTTGAGCGACACCTTCCATCTGCTTAACAATCTGGTCTGTAGCGACACCTTCAACAATCGTTCTGTTGTCGATTTGATAAGTAGGAGATTGTGATGAAACTTTCTCAATAGGAATGTTCTTCAGATTGCTAATAATAGAATCAATCTGTGGAATAACAGGCTTAAAATTCAATAACGCTTGCGTCTGTTCCTTAGAAAGTACAGCTTCGCCACGTTGTAAGAAACTAATACCATCTTCACCAGAAAGTTTAACAAGATCCTTAATCACACCGCCAGTTGAAAACGAAGCGTCTTTTATAAGTTTCTTGAGAGCTGAAGCAATTTTCTCTCTATCGTTTTTACCAGACAAATCACTTTTTACAGATACACCAAGTTTCTTCGCAAGGGCAACTTCATTAGCTATACTCAGAACTTGTTTATGCTGTTTATCATAAAGATACTGATTAAGAGCACCGTAATACGATTTCTTGTGCGTTGCCGATACTGAATGCTTAGATATCCATTCTGTAATATCACTTGCTTTCTTTCTGAGTTTATTCAACTCTTGTTGTTTATCGGTATTGTTACTTTCGGAAGAACCAGAACCGTTTCCGCTTGAAGTTCCTGAATCATTTGATGATCCAACGCTTTGTGTTCCCGTAACATTTGTCTCTGCATACTTGGCACTTGCTTCAGCAGCTCTATCGGCAGCATCACAAATAGATTGCCATGAAGACGCAATCAAACTAAGCTGTGCGGTAATGTTTGGCACATTAGATGATAATGTACTTGTATAATCGCCTACAGCAGATCCACCGTCCTTCCAAGCATTCACAATATACGAAGATATATCATATCCAGTATCCTTTGCAATTTTCTCAATATTAGATGCAATCTGTGAAGAGTTAGCATTTACATATGTGAGTGCATCGGAGAATACCTTATTAGTATCCTTTAAATAACTTTCGGCAGACTCTTTACTCTTGGTGAGCATATCATCGAGTGCTTTTTCTTGATCGGATACGGAACGATCATACAAAGTATCTGAATGTTCTTTTTCTGCATCTTTCAAATCGGATTTCAATTGCTGAAGCTTTTTACGATTTGATTCTGATGAATCGCCTTCCAGTGCCGCAATCTGCTTGCGCAAATTTGCAATGTTCTTGTTTTGATCAGCAATCTTGGATTGAAAATCGTGCAAATCTTTTTCGGTTTCTAACAATTCCTTTTTCTTCGAAATTGCTTCTTCCAAAGCATCATTCTGCGCATCTAATCCTTGCTTTACATAAGCAACTAACGACTTCTTCGCTTCATTTGCAGACTTAATAGAATCACGTTGACCTTGCTGATATTCACGAAGTTTAGAAATATAATCATTGTAACCAATTGTACCGTTACCTTCATTATACATCTCGTTCAAATCGGCAATAGCATCTTTGTACTTCTGAGCCTCAGCAAGATATGTATCATAATTCTGTGCAGTCAACCCTATAGCAGTAATACCATCCTGCGTAATCATTCCTGTATCACTGTCAAACAGATTGTCAGAATCAAGCATGTCAATTAAGAAATCTGTCTCGTCTGTGATGTCTCCAAGCTTATTAAGCAACTCGTCAAAGCGATCAAACTTCAACTCATTGATAGACTTTTGAAACTCCGCAAGTTCCTGTTCATCCTGTTGAATAGATTCATAGACACCATTTAAAGCTTCTTGTGCTTCATACCATTCATCGCTACCAAACTTAATCGTAGATAATTTCTTTGCAAGTTTTTCAGCTTCTTCCTGTTTAAGCTTCATGTCAGATTTGACGGCATCTGCCTGACGTGTATAGTAAGCCTTACCAATCAACTGACCTTTTGCTTCAGCTATATTAAGAGAATTGGAGACAGCGTTCTTTCTCTGCTCAATCAGCCCAGCTTTATTGTCGTATCGTTCCTGTACCTTATCAAACCGATCTTTCCTAGCCTGACGCACATTAGAAGTATGATCCTCTTTAGTCTGATTATAATTATCGGTTGCGGTATTCTTTGCAAGAAGATATTCATTATGTGCTATGCACTTTTTCCTAAGACTGTTATTTTCAATCTTGTTAATAAGATTATACGAAATTGACTTATTGGATTTTAAATTACTCTTAATAGAATTAAATTCCTTTTGAGTAAGACCAATGTTTTTAGCTTTTGTTTTTTTAAGAGACTTTGTAAGAGAACTCTTATTGGAGTTATAACTCTTTGTTGCACCAGTATAAGCAGTTTTTGAAGCTGATAACTGGCTATTGTAGTTTTTAATAATCTGTTTATACAGACTGTCAATATCAGACGTACCGATTTTCTTTGTTGGATTAAATGTAAGATTACCTACCTTGGCATTCAGAATATCCATCTTTGTTCCAAGCTTTTCAATCTTATCAGAAGCACTGTCAATTGGATTGTTCGCTAAAGTCTCATATAAATCCTTTAACTGATCCGTAAGACTGGCAACCTGTTCCTTGCAAGCCTTCGCTTTCTCATAATAGGTCTGATAATCCTTTAATGCATTTTTCAGATTTTCATTCTTAATAGAAGCGATACCATTTGAACCAAGTGTTCCTTCACGGATAAGTTTCTTGTAATGTTCAAGTGTCTTGGATGATACACCTTTTATCTTTTTTACATTCCTTCCGCTTGTCGTTGTAGAACCACTTATCCCACTAAAACGTGAACCAGATACAAAATCCTTACGAGATGAAAGCTTGGAAACCCTTACAGATGCGCCAGTATGAGGGGATTCAATAAACTTACCGTCTCCACCATAAATACCTACATGTGTGATGTTGTTCTTGCTTCCAAAGAATACTAAGTCACCAGCTTGCAAATTTTTCTTCGATGTGATTTTTGTTCCCATCTTAGCCTGGTCAGCCGCATGATGTGGTAAACTTACACCAAACTTCTTATAAATCTGCTGAGTGAAACCAGAACAGTCAGCACCTTTCGTAAGACTTGCACCACCCCAAACATATTTCAATCCAAGGTAATTTGTAGCAGCATCATACAAAGCGTTTCCACCTGTAGAAGAAGAGGAGGATGATGAAGATGATGAAGTTGTCTTTTTGCTATTCTGTGTTTTCGCAGCTTTATTGGCATAAGACATATATTTCTTATATGCCTTTTCCTGTGCAGTAATAGCCTTTGTTGTAGCTTCGATTGCTTTTTTGGTTTGATTTTTCTTCCGACCGAATGTGAGAAGATCATCAATCTTATCTTTTGCCTTAGATGCCTTGTCTGTAAGGTTATTGAGTTTGATCTCAATAAAGTCAAATACTTCGGCAGCGTCAGACTTTGTTTTTGATTTAGATTTGGATTTTTTTGATGACGGAGATTTATAACTTGATGAACCAGAAGAATTTACTTTTACTTGTGGTATATCTAACTTTGCACCAGCAGAAGTTGTCACACCATTTACAATGTCTTGAATTGCATTGTTAATGTTATTGCGCATTTCATTAGACATAATTGGATTGTCTGATAATCTTTGTTTTAATGCCGCAAGTTTATTTAAAGCTTCTGTACCTGTACCAGCCATTTTAGCAAGAGTGTAAATATTTTGACAATCTGCATCAGTTACAATAGTGTTTTTGTTACAATACTGTTTTTCCAATGTGAAAGCTGCAAGTTTTGCCTTTTCCTGTTCTGTAATATCACCAAGATTTTGAAGTTTAAGAATATCAGCAACTGTGGCATTTTGCAAATCTGTGGATGCATCGGCAGAAAGAAGTTTTTCAAATCTAAGTTCTTCTTCCTTTTTTGTCAAAGCCTCTATTACAATTTGCTCGGCATTTTTAACACCCATATCTTCAAGCTGAGTGATATAATACTGTTTGTTTTCATCAGTAAGGTTTGCCAAGAAGTTGCCATCATTTACCCATTCAGTAGCAAGAGCATTGGCTGCTTTCTGGCACTGATCCATGCTAGATTCAGAACTACCCATTACCTCTTCAAACTCATCCCATGATTCAAGACCACGGACTGAAACATCAAATCCTGCTAAATCAGAAGCGGATGCAACTGTACCATTTTTCTTGTCAGCAAGCATATCAGATATCTTAGAAATCTGTGTAGACATAGAAGAGAGCTGCGTAGAAGCGTTTACAAGACCATTTATTTTCTGTGCAAGTGCCTCTGCTGATAAACCTGTTTCATTCATCAACTGCTGACCACCAGCCAAACCTTCAAGTGCGTTTCCTGTTAATTGTCCTGCATTTGCAAGGTCAAGAAGGTCATCTGCCGCACCTTTTAAATCGGAATCGTCTGTGTTTTTGAGATTGAGCCATGCTTCGTCAAAAGAAGCGATAGATGGGGCAGCAGAATCAGCAGCATTACCCGTATCTTCAATAGCATCCACACCAGCATTCAAATCATCACAGAAAACTTTAAGATTAGAATCTTTTTCCCCTAAAAACTCTGCGCTATTAATCGCATTCATGAGATTAGGATATTTTTGTAATTCTTCCTCTGTAAGCTTACCTTCTTGTGCCAATTGTTGAAGATCTTCTTTTGATTTCTCAATTCCGTTTGTATTGAAAATTTCTGAAATCTGAGAATTATTCCATCCTACTTTGTCAGTGTAAGAGTAGATTAACTTAATTATGTCTGCAATTTCTTGATATTTTGAAATTGTATTTTTTTCATCGGAAGACAAAGATTCTCCATTAGACTTCTTTTTGACAGCATTATCATAGGCATCTTGAAGATTGTTCTTCTTCTTTGTGAGATCTTCAATATTATTATTTAATGATGTTGTATATTCATCTACAGTATCAATACAATCTTGTAAATTCTCTTCATAATACTTAATATCATCCTTAGAACCAGATTTCAAGGCTTTGTTATATCTCTTTTGTGTCTTTTCCATCTGCTCCGTATAATATTCAAAAGATGCTAAATTGCCAACAATATCATCGCTGTTTCGAGCTTCCTGAAATACGCCAGTTGCTTTTGACTGAGCAAGTTGAGTATCAACCGCATTTTTATCAATATCACCTTTCCCATATTGCTTATTAAATGCAGTTACTGTTTTATCTGCCGCCTCTCGCGCAGAATTAGCCTTCTCTTTTTCTTCAATATTTTTTTGAAGCTCTAACTGTCGAGTAGCTTCTTTTAATTTGTCTAATTCTTCCTGTTCAACATAGGTAAGTTTATCTTTCTTATTAAGTTCATCAATTCGTTTATTTTGTTCGTTTAACTGAGATGTCGTTTCTTCTAGTACGGATTTCGCAGAAGCATATTCACTAGTAGCTTTATCCATAGCTTCATTTGCCTTCTCGACACGATGAATCCAGTTATCTATTGCTGTGATAGCCAGTTGGATGCCTTCTGCGATAAGCATACCAGCAATCATATTTGCCGCCATCTTTAATCCTTCTAAAGCAATATTAGCAGCTTTAGCACCAATGGTCATTTGCTCTAATCCATTATTATAAGCAATAGCAGACTGTTTTGCTGCATTCTGAGCATTTTTTACATCATCAAGAGATACTTTAGTTAAGTCATTTTCTTGAACAAATTTTACTTGCCATTTTTCGCCTTCTTTTAGGCAATTAAAATAATCCTGCCAAGTTTTTTGACCAGCTTCTATTTTTTCTTTATTATTAAGAAGTGAAGCCAAAATATTAGATGGATCTTGATCATAAACAGAAAGGTCTTTTAATTTATTTTGTATATCAGATTTAGTAATAATAAATTTATCACTTAAATCTTTCTTAATAGAAGAATTTTTCCATGCATTCACAATATTTGATATTGTATAATCATTTGTTTCAATTAATTCATTAGAAACTTTTTTAAATCTATTTCCAATATCTTCAAATGATTTTCCAAATATTCCAAATTTTGATGAAAATGTATCTTTATCACTGTCAAATGTTTTGAATATCATACTATATTATCAATACAAGCTGTTTGAATGCTTGTCGAATTTTATTATATGTGATACAATTTTCATAAATTGGAGGTATATTATCATGTTAATGTATTGTAAAAAATGCGGAAGAGTATGGATGAAATTTGGTACTGAAAAAAACGATTGTGATATATGTGGATCAATTTGTTACCCTATTCCAGATAAATATTTATTAGTCTGGAATGGTGAAATTGACCATGATACTATTGATAAAAACAAAAAAGACCAATTCATAGAAGAGTGCGTAAAATCTTCACCAGAATTTGATGAATATCTCTTTAATAATCGAGACAGAATCAAAGCACAAAAATCTGCCGAATATGAACGAGATATGGCTATCGGTGATGCAATACGTCAAGGTGCGGATGTTAAAATAGCTTTTCGCAATGGTGGTAAGAACATGCCAAAATGCCCTACCTGTGGCTCACTTAATGTAGAAAAGATTTCAACTGGTAAGAAAATATTTGGCGGTGCAATATTTGGATTGTTCAGTTCAGATGTAAGAAACACAATGCACTGTAAAAATTGTGGAGCAAAATGGTAAACATATGTTCAGACTATCATAATATGGAATGCTGTGCTACAATAAATTTAACCTGTATATATACAGATGTAACTCATTAACCATACACCAATGGCTTAGAACCATAGAAAGCGAAGGTGTATTCACATCAGAAGTTTATACAATTCTGGACGTTCTGTCCCATATAACTTCCCAAGACGATTACTTAATAATCAGAAGGGAGGTGAGATATGGAACAGATTTTTACAATTTTGCTTTCGTGTTTTTGCACGATCGCAATTGCCTTTGCGTTTACCTTACTTGCAATAATTGCGATATTATTAGCTTGCAATGTTGTAAGAAGTGTAAAGTATTTTGAACTACATGCTGGCAAACATCTCTGGTTCAAAATTAAACGCAAATAACTTACATAATTATTTTAATTTCTGCTAGAAAATTTGAGTGTTTAGTGTAACACGGTGCACAATGGTATGAGGATGACATTATGTTATCCTCATATTTATATATTCTCTTTTTTAATCCTTCAACAAAACTTATTTCGCTCTCTTGTAGAATGGCAGTGCTATGACTTCTGCCTCGACTTTACGTCCTCTTACATCTACTTCTACTTTATTACCGATCTCTACACTTCCGGCATCTACTAATGCCATTGCGATTGGATATCCCAGGAACGGACAATGTGTTCCGCTTGTTGTATGTCCGATTTTCTTATCGCCTACGTATACATCCTGATG
>ENA-OPXC01001975-OPXC01001975.1-human-gut-metagenome-genome-assembly--contig:-NODE-1975-length-13047-cov-3.453972_pt1 | contig 13047 bp, 11 predicted proteins | sample MGYA00241512_ERZ502016 | MGnify/ENA primary metagenome ERZ502016 (study PRJEB25962, sample SAMEA2043043) | human gut metagenome | biome: human gut; feature: human-associated habitat; material: faeces...
ACGTAACGGACGGGACGATGACCTACAAGCTGTCCTTCACGGACGCGGGCAGCGGCACGCGCACGGTGACGTTCGAGCCTTGCAGGGGCGACGTGGTGGGCGCGAAAACGGCGGAAACGGTGATTACGCTGGCGGCGAACAGCTGATGCTATCGACCCTATCGAAAAGGGAGCAGCTCATGCGGGCTGCTCCCCCTTTTCTTTGATTTCGATTTCTGGTATAATGACTTACGCAAGATGCCGCGCAAGCACATTCTGCACCAGCGCGCCGTCTGCCTTGCCCTTCACGCGCGGCATGAGCGTTTTCATGATAAACCCCTTCTGCTTCGCGGTCGGCGCATCCAGCCCCAGTTCCGCCAGCACAGCGGTCACTTCCGCCTCCACCTCGTCCTCGGACATCATCTTCGGCGCGAACTCCTGATAAACCTTCATGCGCAGCGTGTTTTCCGCGATAATATCCTCACGGCCGTTCGCCTGCTCAATGGATTCCTGACACTGCTTGATTTCGCGCAGGACGACGGCGTTCTCTTCGTCCTCCGTGAGGTCGGCGCGCTTGTCAATCGCCTTGTTTTTCAGCGCGGACAGCAGCAGCGACAGCGCTTCCTTGCGCTCCTTGTCGTGATCCTTCATTGCCTGCATCATCGCGGCGCGTACGGTTTCGATTCGAGACATATTCCTCATCCTTTCCTGATGGATTTCAGGCATATTGTACACCCCTTTGACCTATTTGTCCAGCATATCAAGGAGGATTTTGCGATGCTTTCCAAGCGCGAAAAGCTGTTTGCCGCCGTTTCCGATTTGCACGGGCTGATTTGCCCCGTCTGCCGCCGTCTGCTTTCCCGGCAGGGCGACAATTTGATTTGCGCGGGCGGCCACGCCGTGAATGTGAACCGGCGCGGGTGCGTTAATCTGCTTTCGGCGCAGGCGGATACGTTCTATGACGCGGCGCTGTTTGCCGCCCGTGAGCGCGTATTCACGGCGGGGTGCTATCAGCCGGTCGCGGATGCCATCGACGCGCTGCTGCCGGATGCGCCACAAAAGCTGCTTGACGCGGGCTGCGGCGAAGGCTGGTACCTGAACGCCCTGCTGACACGCCGAACCGACAGCATCGGCGCGGGCATCGACATCAGTCGGGACGCGATTCTGCAAGCAACCAATCAGCCCTGCCAAGCCGTCTGGTGCGTGGGGGATTTGCGCCGCCTGCCTTTTGCGGACGGCACGTTTTCCGCCGTGCTGGATGTGCTGACCCCCGCGAATTACGACGAGTTTCGCCGCGTATTATCCCCGGACGGCATGCTGGTGAAGGTCTATCCGGGGCAGGACTATTTGCGGGAGATTCGCGCGGCGCGGGGCATGTCCGCCTACGAGGAAGGGCAGGTGGATGCGTACCTGCGGGAGAAGGCACAGCTGGTGAAGGCGGTGCGGGTACATGAGACGCTGCCCGTTCCGCCGGAATTATGGGGCGATTTCGTGCGCATGACGCCGCTGAATCACGACTTGTCGGCGGCGGAGAAGGATGCGCTGGCGCAAAAAGCGGATGCGCATGTGACGGTGGATTTGCACGTTGCGCTGTGCAGATTCAGATAAAGAAACGGCAGCCTTCCCGCGATTTGGGGAGAGCTGCCGTTTTGATTATTTCCGCTTCCACGCAACGAGCGTCAGTTCAGGGCCAACATAAGTGCCAATCAGACACCCGATTTTGACGCAGCGGATGTCCTGAATGCCGAGATTCGCCGCTTCAATCTGCGACTTGATGAGCGCAACCGTCTCCGGGCAGTCCGCGCCGCCGATATAGACCGGGACGTCCGGGTCGGGCGGACACTCCTTCAGCTGCTCGATGTACCACGCGCGCCCCTTCGCCATTCCGGGCACCATGCCCGCCTTGCTGACGATGCCGTCCTCAATCTTCAGCGTCGGCTTGATGCTCAGGCGGTTGCCCAGCTTGCCCACCAAAGGCGAAAGGCGTCCGCCCATGACGAGATATTTGAGGTCAGCCGCCATGCCGATGATTTTGTAGTGCGCCATCACGTCGCGCAGCTTCGCCAGCATGGTCGGCATGTCGCTGACACCCTCGCGGCGATAGCGCAGCGCCTGATCGACGAGCATGTACTCCGCGCACGTCGCATTCAGCGAATCCAGCACCGTCACGCGCGCCGGGTCGTGACACGCCTCCCGCGCAATGCACGCCGACTGGTAGCACCCGGACAGCTTCGACGAGCCGGTTATCACCAGCACTTCGTCCTCCGGATTCTCCAGCAGACGGTTGAAGCACTTGCGGTAATGTTCCACCGGCACCTGGCTGGTCTTGGGCAGCTCCTTGGCAACCCGCAGGCGCGCATAAAAATCATCCTGCGTCAGGGATACGCCGTCATCCCAGTATTCCTCCATGCCGAAGCGAATCGGCAGCGGCATCACGATGAGATCAGCGGCCTTGGCTTCCTCCTGCGTAAAATCGGACATGGATTCGGTGACGATGCGAATCATGCTTTCCTCCCATAATGCGGCAAAACGCCGGGAATATCAACAAATACGAAGCATAGCATAAAACCTTGACCGTGTCAAGCATTCAGCAGAAAGATAAACGAGCGTTGAAAATTCATTCTCTCTCCGCGGCGCGCAAATGTAAAAACAGCGCCCTTTGCTTGCAATATCCGCCGAAAACGGGTATACTGATGGAGGAATCAACAAAGAGGAGGCGCAGTATGCAGCCGCGGCAAATGATTCAAAGGCTGATGAACAATATCAGCACCGTTATCGTGGGCAAGCAGGAAGTTATCGAATATGCGCTGATTGCGCTGTTGTGCCGGGGGCATGTGCTGATTGAGGACGTGCCGGGCGTGGGCAAGACGACGCTCGCCAGCGCCCTGGCGAAATCGCTGGACTGCACGTTCCGGCGCATTCAGTTCACCCCCGACCTGATGCCCTCCGACGTGACAGGCTACACGCTGGTCAACTTCAAGACCGGCGAAACGGAATACCGCGAAGGCTCGGTGATGAGTCAGGTGGTGCTGGCGGACGAAATCAACCGCACCAGCCCCAAAACGCAGTCCGCCCTGCTGGAAGTGATGGAAGAGCAGCAGGTGACGGTGGATGGCGTGACGCACCCCGTGCCGCAGCCCTTTATCGTGCTGGCGACGCAGAATCCGGGCGAATTTGTGGGCACATATCCCCTGCCGGAAGCACAGATGGATCGCTTTTTCCTGCGCCTGTCCATCGGCTATCCGACGATTGAGCAGGAGATGGACGTGCTGGAGCGCTATTCCAGCGTAGTGAAGCCAATGGCGACGCTTTCTCCCGTCTGCTCGGCGGCGGACGTTATCGCCATGCAGGAAATGGTCACGCAGATTTACTGCTCGCCGGAAGTTCGCTCGTATGTGGCAACCATCGCCGCCGCCACCCGTCAGGATGCCGCCTTGCAGCTGGGCGCATCCACCCGCGCCGCCATTGCCCTCATCCACGGGGCGCAGGCGTGCGCGCTGCTCGCCGGGCGCGACTACATCGTGCCGGAGGACGTGCAGCACATGGCGGTGCAAGTGCTTGCGCACCGCCTCGTGCTCAGCCCCGAAGCGCGCATGAAGGGCGTGACGCCGGAAAGTGTCGTCCGGCGCATCGTCCAGAATACGCCCGTGCCGGTGAAGCTGTGAGCGCCATGAAGCAGGCAGAGAACCGTTCGGCGCGGCAGGTGACGCTGCATTTGACACTGCCCATTCTCGTCACGCTGACACTGCTGACGGCGGCGTTCTCCACCGGCAGTCCCGTTTTCCTGATGCCTGCGCTGCTGATTGCGCTGCTGTGCCTGAGCGGTATTTACGGCGTGTTCCGCGCGTCCGCCACGCTGGAGGTATCCTCCCGCGCCTCCACCGAGCGGGTGCAGCGCGGCGAAGATGTGACGCTGAGCGTGCAGTTCAAGCGGCGCGGGTGGATTCCGCTTGCCCCGATGTGGCTGGAACTCTCCGGCGTCAACGGCGCGAACAGCACTGCCAGCGGTACGCAGATGATGCAGCTCCGTCCGGGGCGGTCACAGGCGCTGGAGCTCTCCTTCCATGCCGCGCACGTCGGCGCGATTCACCCCGGCGTGCAGAGCGTGATGCTGTCGGACTTCTTCGGCGTATGCACGATTCGCCAGAAGCCGAATATGGACGGCGGGGAACTGCTCGTGCTGCCGCAGCTGTTCGACATCGCGCCGCTCCGCCTGTCCTCCGGCGAAATGGGCACGGAAGCGATGGCGCGCGCCTCCGAGGACGTGACGAACCCCACCGACGTGCGCACCTATCAGCCCGGCGACCCGATGAAGAAAATCCACTGGAAGTTATCCGCCCGCAAGCAGGAGGCGCTCGTTCGCCGCTTTGAAGACCCCGTTCAGCCGGACGCGCTCGTCCTGCTGGACTGCGCCGAACCGCCAAAGCAGGCGGATGCGGAGGAAGACGCCGACCTGCGCGACGCACTGATTGAAACCGCCGCATCGGTGATGGTACAGGCAGCGAAAGCCGAGCATCCGGCGCGGCTGCCGCTTCCCGGCGCGCACCCGGTGGAGCTGGACAAGGACATGGGGCTGAAAATGCTGCTGGAAAACCTTGCGCGCGCGGATTTCAGCAATCCGGAGCCTTTCGCGAAGGTGCTGCTGCTGGAAATGCGGCGGATGCGGAAGGTGGGGTGTACGGTGGTGATTACAGCGCGTTTGGATAGTCAGATGGTGGATGTGATGCTGTCGATGCGGCGGATGGGGCCGAATGTGCGGCTGTATCTGGTGACGCAGACGCCGGAGGACGCGCGGTTGATGCCGATGATTTTGAAGCTGCAGGAAGTGGGAGTAGAGGTGGGGTATGTGAAGCCCTTGCCGCTGTAAGGATAGGGGAAAGCCGCCTTGCTGTCCCCGCTGTGGAAGGTAAAGCCGCAGCGACGGATGAGGTCGGCACATCTGTGCAAATTTACCTTTCCGTTCATCAGGAGATTTTCGCCATGCAATACTGCACCTTGGAAAAAGAGGGCTTTCTGGGGACATTCTACGAGAGCGAAACGCCGTCGGAGAAAGCCGTCATCCTCGTGGGAGGAAGCGGCGAGGGGCGCACCGTCAAGGTTTTGTAGCCTTGCGCGCGGAAAATCGGCATGACCGAGCTGTCCCTCGGCGCGGCGTATACGCTGCTGTGCGCGAATGGGAAAATCGCCCGAAGTGACGCAGCGTCTGCTGGCGAAAATGATGACGATGGAAGCAAAATACCCGGAGGAGTGCAACCGCGCCCGCGCGGACAGCTGGACGAAGCTGGTTGATTTCTTCCAAACATGGTGAGGAGGTGTCTGCTCTGCCAAAGGAATTGTGCAGCGCGGTTTCGCGCGGGATTCTGGCACTTTTGATGGCGTCGGGACTCATCCTGACGCTTTTGTGCGTCACGGGCGAATCGTCGCTCTGGGCGCTTGCGCTGGGGACAAGCCTGCCGGTGATTGCGCTGCTGTCCATCCTGCGGACGCGCCCCCGCGGAAAAGTGCTCGCGGCGGGCATCACCGCGGCGGGCGTGATTGTATGGCTGATTGCAGGCGGCGCGGCGGACGCAGTTGAAGTCGTTCGGGCGCTGCTGCTGCATTTTTCGGGGCTGACGGCGGCGCTTCCGCTTGTCGCGCGACCTTTCGCGGCGATTCTCGGCGTAACCTGCGGTTTCATCGGCTATGGGCTGACCAGCCGCCGCGTGGGCGCATATCCGTCACTGGCGACGGTGCTGCTGATGGCGCTGCTGCTCTGGCTGGGCAATCGCCCGGACGCGCTGTGGGGCTTGCTGCCCGCCATCATCCCGTGCGTTGCGCTGCTGATGGTGTCCGGGTACGACGAAATTTCCGTCACGCGCGTGCTGCCGCTGACGCTTGTTGTCGTTCTGCTGAGCTTCACAGGCGTTGCCATCGGCGGCATCACCGTTCAGCCAATGAAGGAAGCGGCGGATGCCCTGCGCCAGAAAATTTATGACTACCTTTTCTTCACCAGCGCGCGCGACGTGTTTTCCATTGCCTCACAGGGGTACTATCCTCAAGGGCCGACGCAGCTTGGCGGCGCGGCGACCCCCAGCGAACGCCCCGTTCTCCGTGTGAGCGGCAGCGGGCGAATTTACCTGCGTGCCGTAACCAAAAGTTCATACACAGGCAGCATGTGGATTGACGAAACAGGCGGGCGGCGCTACCTGTGGAGCAGCCCGCGCTGGCAGAATCTGCGCTCCCAGACATTCGACCTGACGCTGCCGAACGAGACAATCGCGGCGAATCTGCCAACAAAGACCGTCACCGTCACCATGCTGTCGGACAGCGCAAGCAGCCTGTTTGTGCCGCAGCGCATCCGCGAATTGTCCGTGGGCAGCGGCATCGTGCCGTATTTCAACGCGGGCAGCGAGATTTTCGCGACGCGGAATTTAACCTCCGGCGACACATGGACAGCGACGTATGTTGACTTGACCGCCGGACAGAGCGGCTTGGCAGAGCTGATTGGTGCGGGCGCGCAGCTGACCGACGCCCAGTACGAGGACATCCGCAAGCTGTACACCGGGCTGCCCGGTCACCTCGAACAGCGCCTGTTCGACTTCGCGCGCAATGCCGCTGGAAGCGCCGATTCACCCTACGAAATGGCGCGCAGCATCCAGTCGTATTTGCAGGCGTACTGCCGCTATTCGCTGGATATTCCCGAACAGGCGTCGAACCTCGATTTCGTATCGACTTTCCTGCTGATGACGCGCGAGGGCTACTGCACGCACTTCGCCTCCGCCATGACGGTGCTGTGCCGCATGGTCGGGCTGCCCGCGCGGTATGTGGAAGGCTTCGTGGCGGATGTGGACGCATCAGGGCAGACGGTCGTGACCGGCACAAGCGCCCACGCGTGGACGGAAATCTACTTTCGGGGCGTGGGCTGGGTGACGTTTGACGCAACGCCGTGGACATCGACGCAGAACGCCTCGTCCGCGCCCAACCAGCCGGATGAGCTGCCGACGCCATCGGTTTCGCCGTCGCCCTCGCCCTCCCCGTCGCCATCGCCAACACCCTCGCCTTCGCCGGAGATGGACGACTCATCGGCTTCACACGAACCGACCAGCACGCCATCCCCCGCACCGTCGCCCTCGCCGGAAGCGAATCTGCCGACGAATACCCCTGAACCCGCACCTGCGCCGCCGGACAATCCACCGCCGGACGTGCCGTGGCTGCTGCTGATTCTGCTTGCGCTGATGGCGGCGGCTGGCGGGCGCATTTGGTGGACACTGCCGACCACGCGCGACAAGCAGGCAAAGGATGAAAGCACACGCTGCATGGTGTGGATGCAGGCGACGCACGATGCCCTGCGGATGGCGGGCTTGCGGCGCGGACGCAGCGAAACGCCGCAGCAGTTCTTCCAGCGCGCGGACGAAGCCGTTCACGCACAGGGCGCACTGGCCGTCGTCGGGGAAATCGAGACGCTGGCGTTCTATGCCCGCGCGGACTTGCTGCCCAGCGACACACAGGCGCTTCGGCAGGCGTATCAGACGCTCTGGCAGGGCATGAAGCCGCTCCGCAAAGTGCGGCTGACGCTCTACCGGGCAGTTGTGCCGATGAAAATGCGCAACTTCACACAAAGCTAATACCAAAAACAGGGCTGCCTCGAGCGTGAAGCAGTCCTGTTTGTATTTACCTGATAGTTACGAAATTGTCTGATCGAAGAACACGTTTTCTTCGCCCGTCGTGGTGATTCTCATCTGTACATGGACACCGCGTTCCGTCTTTTCCACCGTCAGCGTGTCTTCCTCCACCATCTCCGGCTCGAAGATTTTCAGCGTCAGCCGACCGTCCTTCATCCCCCATGCCCCCAGCGCCGGCGTATCGGCTTTATCGCGCGTGAAGAAGGGTTCGCAGTGCACAGCGCGGTGAATCGTGTGCCACCTGCCGCGCCCGGCAGTGACGAGCAGCTGCCCCTGCGTATTCCGCATTGTCAGCATATCGCCATCCAGCGTCAGGCGCATCCAGACGTTCGGCGCATCCAAGTTCAGGTATTCCGGCGGAATCAGGCTGCCGTCGTCCTCCGGCAAATCGCGTTCGTAGCGCAGATTCGCCGTCTTTTGGCGCAGTTGCTCCGTAACCTCTGGTTCATCCGTCACAGCATCCGATTCGTACTTCATCAGCACCTCATCGAAGTACGCATTCAGCACGCCGCCCATGTTCTGCGTGATGCAGTTCGTGACCAGAATGGTGTCCGTCGCCGGATGCACGACGCAGAACTGCCCGTACATGCCGTCCGCGCGGAACGCCCCGTGCCGACACTGCCAAATCTGGTAGCCGTAACCCTGCGCCCAGTCGCTGTTCGGGTCGTTGCCGTTGCCAATTTGCCGCCTCGTCGCCTCGCGGACGTACCATTCCGGCACAAGCTGCTGCCCATTCCAGCGCCCGGATTGCATCAGCAGAATGCCGAGTTTAGCAATATCCTCCGGGTGCAGGGAAAAGCCGAAGCCGCCCGTGCAGATGCCGTTCGGGTCGCGAATCCACCGCGTGCCGGTGATGCCCATCGGCGTAAGCAGTTTCTCGCGCAGGTACTCTTCAAGGTCGATGCCGCGCTGTTTGAGGGCGGCAGACAGCATATACGTCGCGCCCGTATTGTAACGGAAAGTTTCACCGGGTGCATCCGCGAACGGTTCACGCAGGAACGCCGAAATCGCGTCATCCCACGCATTTTCCTGATGGAACGGCTCGTTCCCCTGCCCCGTTGACATCATCAGCAGATGCCGAATCGTGAGCATTTGCAGCTGCGGCGAATCCGGCGCGTTCTTCGCCTGCTCCGGGAACAAATCGACAATGCGCTCATCCAGGCGGATTTTCCCCTCGCCCGCCGCGATGCCAATCGCCATGGCCGTGAACGTTTTGCTCAAGGAATAGACAGTGCGCAGCTGCTCCTGCGTGTAGGGCGGCCAATATGCTTCGTACAGCACCTGATTATGGCGCAGCAGCATCATGCTGACAACGCTGATGTTCTCTTTTTCCAGCCGCTCCAGCAGCTTCAGGATGTTCCGGCTGTGCAGCCCCATTTCTTCCGGGGTTGTCCGCATCAGCTGATTCATGGTTTCCGCCTCCTTCAAATCGCAAAAGAACCCAAACTCGAGGGTGAGCGACATGTTTTTCTCCACGATTTCCGGCACGCGCAGCACCCCGAACCGCCACATCAGCGGGTACACATAGCTCACGCCGCGGATATCCCCCAGCGCCTTCGGGCGGTCGGCATACCCAATTTCCCGTGCGCGCCGGAAGGCCAGACAGACACTGCTCCACGAGAGCGTCTTGCTCTTCTCGCGCCGGTCGATGAGCAGTTCTCGGTTCGGCTGCCCGTTCTGCCCGATTTTCAGGCAGTAGGTGAACGGCAGCCCCGTCGCGGTGCGAAACGGCATCCCCTGACACGCCACCACCGCGCGCCAGAGTGCCTCTTCCGCGTTCTCCGACGCCCCTTGCAGCGCCTGAATCGCTGCTTCGGCTTCGTTTGTCATGCGCATTTTCCTTTCGCTTCTTTTCCCCATCATAGCACATTTTCCCGTTCCGCGCAAGTTTCTTCTACTATATGCCGAAAATCAATGGGGAGAACAGCCAAAAAACAATACAGAAACAGCAAAAAGGGCTTGACAAGCGCGCAAATTGCGTGTATGATTGTCGCATAAACCGGTGACGGAGAAGAGTACCTGCTTCTCAGTCCGGCACAGGGAGTCGCTGATAGTGGGACGGCGGCGCGGACGGCAGCAGCGAATGGGCTCCGGAGGGTTTGCCCCAAGGTGGGGAGTTGGGAGAGCAAGGGCGCAGGGCGTAAGGGCGGATGCATGGAGACATGCGGATGCGATTGCTTTCCATCAGCCGCATCGTAGGGCAGAACGGGAATCTGCACCCGTTATCATGGCAGCGCATATCAAGTGTATGCGGATGAGTGCGCTTTTCGTACAGAAAAGCGAAGCTGAGTGGCACCGCGGGAATACCGCCTCAGTCGGAAACGACGGGGGCGTTTTTTTGTTCCAATAAAAAACGACGACTTAGGAAAGGAAGGTACCCCATTATGATGAAGAAGCTGACTGCCCTGCTGACTGCCCTGTTTCTCCTGCTGAGCGCGACCGCCCTTGCGGACGAGGTGACTCACATCGGCATCATCCAGTTCGCCGAACACGGATCGCTCGACAACTGCCGCATCGGTTTCATCGAAGGTCTGGCCAAAGAAGGCTTCGTCGAAGGCGAAAACGTTGTGTTTGACGTTCAGAACGCGCAGGCGGATACCGCCATTTCTGCCCAGATTGCCGATGTCATGGCGGGCAAGTACGACATGATCTGCGCGATTGCGACCCCGGCGGCAATGGCTGCCTTCAACGCCGCGGAGGACGCGGGCATCCCGGTCATCTACACTGCCGTGTCCGACCCGGTCAGCGCCATGCTCGCCAGCGCCGACGGCAAGAACCCCGGCAACATCACCGGCACGAGCGACGCGCTGCCTGTGGAAGCCCAGCTCAAGCTCATCCGCGCGTTGATGCCCGATGCAACGAAAATCGGCATCCTGCACACGACGAGCGAAACCAACAGCGACGCGACCCTCGCCCTCTACAAGGGACTTGCCCCGAACTACGGCTTTGAAATCATCGACAAGGGCATTTCCACCGGCGCTGACCTCCCGATGGCGCTTGACGCGCTGCTCCCGCAGGTGGATTGCACCACGAACCTGACCGACAACACCGTCGTCAGCTACCTCGCCGTTGTGCTGGAGAAGTCCGAAGAATACGGCAAGCCCGTGTTCGGCAGCGAAATCGAGCAGGTCATCAACGGCTGCGTCGCGTCCGAAGGTATTGAGTATACCGAGTTGGGTCGCCAGACCGGCCGCATGGCGGCGCGCGTCCTGCGCGGCGAAAGCGCCGAGGATATCCCCTACGAGACCATCAGCAATTCCTACCTGTACGTCAACCCCGATGCGCTGGCGGCATACGGTCTGACCGTCCCCGCGGAACTGTCCGAACGCGCCATCGACGTGACGGCAGAGTAAACAAGCTATTTCCTCCTCTTTCCTTCCGGCTGCTTTCCCGCAGCCGGAAGGGTCTTGCATGTCCGGGCTTCCTTCCTATTATTATGCGCTTCTTTCCCCGCAAACATCCACACAACGAGGTGACTGATTATGACGCTGAACATGCTCATCGGCATTCTGGAGCAAGGGCTCATCTATGGCATTATGGCAATGGGGCTTCTCATCACCTACCGCATTCTGGATTTTCCCGACCTGACCGTCGATAGCTCCTTCCCGCTGGGCGCGGCGGTCTCCGCCACGCTGACCCTCCAAGGCGTTGCGCCGTGGCTGACGCTGCTCATCGGCTGCGCGACGGGCGGCATCGCCGGGCTGATTACCGGGCTGATTCACGTCAAGTGCCGCGTCCGCGATTTGCTCAGCGGCATCATCACCATGACTGGGCTGTACTCCATCAACCTGCATATCGCCCAGAACAAGGCGAATCTCCCCCTCTTTGGCGGCGATACGCTCTTCCAACGCCTTCACGAAGTCGCTGCCCAAGGCGATTTCCCCCTACACCACGCTCATCATCATCTTCCTGATTGCGCTGATTGCGAAAATTCTCCTTGACCTCTTCCTGCGGACGAAGTGCGGCTACCTCCTGCGCGCGGCGGGCGACAACCCGTCCGTCGTCACAACGCTCAGCCGCGACCAGGGCACGGTCAAAATCCTTGGTCTGATTATTGCGAATGCGCTGGTTGCGCTCGCGGGCGCGGTCATGTGCCAGCAGCAGCGTTTCTTCGACATTTCGATGGGCACCGGCACGATGGTCGCCGGGCTTGCGTCCGTCATCATCGGCACAAACCTCTTCCGCCACGCCTCCTTCCTCCGCACCACCACCATGGTGCTGATTGGTTCGATTCTCTACAAGGCGTGTGTATCGATTGCGATTTCGTTCGGTCTTGACGCGCAGGACATGAAGCTCATCACGGCAGTGCTGTTCCTCGCGATTCTTGTGCTGTCCAATACGCGGAAAAAGAAGGTGCGCATTCATGCTTGAAATGAAGAATATCACCAAAATTTACAACCCCGGCACGGTGCAGGAGACCTGCCTGTTCCGCGATTTTTCCCTCACAATTAACAAGGGCAGCTTTGTCAGCGTCGTCGGCAGCAATGGTTCGGGCAAAACGAGTATGCTCAACCTGCTCTGCGGGTCGATTCCGGTGGATGCGGGGCAAATCCTCATGGACGGGCAGGAGATCACCCGCGTGAAGGAGTTCCGCCGCTACCGTCGAATGGGGCGTGTCTACCAAAATCCAGCAATGGGAACGTGCGGAACAATGACGATTCTGCAAAACCTGTCGATGGCGGACAACAAAGGCAAACCGTTCGGACTGACCCCCGGCACGAACCGCAAGAAGCTCGAAGCGTATCGAGCGATGCTGGCGCCGCTGGGTCTGGGCTTGGAGGATAAGATGGATGTGCCCGTCGGATCGCTTTCCGGCGGTCAGCGGCAGACGCTGGCACTGCTGATGGCGACAATGACGCCCATTGATTTCCTGATTCTGGACGAACATACCGCCGCGCTCGATCCCAAGACTGCGGAAATCGTGATGCAACTGACGAACAAAGTGGTACAGGAGAAGCACCTGACGACGCTGATGGTGACGCACAACCTGCGCCATGCGGTGGAGTACGGCGATCGCCTGCTGATGATGCACCAAGGGCACGTCATCATGGACAAGGCGGGCGACGAGAAGCGCGCGCTGAAGGTGGACGATTTGCTGGACGTGTTTACTTCCATTAGTATCGAATGCGGCAATTAAACGGGGGCAACGCCCCTGTTTTTTCTTGCAGCTTTGTGCGTCTCAGCGTTATAATTCTTCTATCCGTTAGTTTTTCAAACTCCGCCGTGCGCCCGCGTCTCCCTTCCCCCCCCGCAGGCATGTTGAGTCGCGGGGGATTTTCTCTTTTTTTCCCCCCAACGACAAAAAAAACGCCCTTGACTCTCGCGAATCAAGGGCTAATAGGAATCCGGCAGCGACTTATCCTCCCGGGCCGTGTCCAGCCAAGTACTTTCAGCACTGGAGAGCTTAA
>ENA-OPXC01001983-OPXC01001983.1-human-gut-metagenome-genome-assembly--contig:-NODE-1983-length-13019-cov-1.544971_pt1 | contig 13019 bp, 9 predicted proteins | sample MGYA00241512_ERZ502016 | MGnify/ENA primary metagenome ERZ502016 (study PRJEB25962, sample SAMEA2043043) | human gut metagenome | biome: human gut; feature: human-associated habitat; material: faeces...
AATATGCCTTATTGGGGGCAATGGCTTCTGTGCTGTGGCTGGAAGGATGAATTAAATAGTAATAATATTTTTGTTGAAAGAGACCAAAAAACGCGCTATACTATTAAATAACACAAAAATTATTTTCTATCATCCAGAAGAAAGGGGGAGTCTCGTGTCCAAAATTAGAATTCATCAAGGTTCAAGGGATTTATATGTGAATGTTATCAGTGTGAATTCCAGGTATGTAGATTTTATTATACATAATGATTTATCAATAGATATGAAGGTTCCTGTTGGAATGAGCTGGGAGATGATAGAGCGGTATGTACGCTTGAATGAAACGATGATTTTTGAGGAATATGAGAAGAAAAAGGTTCGAAACCATCAGATGCTTCCAATTACTTTGGATTTGGAGGAAGGAAGAATTGTTTACCGAGGTGGGCTATACCTTCCATTTCTTGGGAAGACAGATGTTCTTCTTAGGATAAAGTATTTATCTGATTTTGATGAGGAAGAAACTAAGATTTATATGGAAGATAAAAAGAGTCAGGGTAAACATTTGATTATTAAGACAGATAAGGATAGCCAGGAATTTCTGCGGTATTGTATCATGCGTTATTATAAAAAATGTGCATTGATTATTGTTAAAAAGAAGGTAGAAGAGTTTGCACAGAAGATGGGACTTCAGTATAATCAGGTAATGATAACAGGTCAAAAGAGGCAGTCTCCACTGCGACGGCCACGTCTTTCATATCAGAATATTGAGATTAAGAATCAGCTGACAGTGTGGGGAAGCTGTAATCGTAAGCATAATCTGAAGTTTGACTGGAAGCTGGCAATGCTTCCGATGGAAATTATCGAATATATTATTGCACATGAACTGACGCATTTAAAAGTTATGAATCATTCGGCTACGTTCTGGAATGAGATGGAAAAGGTGATGCCGGAATATAAGGAATGTCGCAGCTGGCTTGAAAAGCATGGAAAAGAATATGAGATTTTTTAAGAAAGAAGATTTTGATGGCATGTAATTTACATATAAATGTATGAAATGATTAGAAGATAGCAAAGGGAGAAAAACACACTCTGGAGCATTTTTAAACATGCTTTAGCAGATTAAAAGTAGTAAGGATATAAATAAAAAAGTTCGGGAAACCGGACTTTTTTATTTTCTGACGAAGATATAGGAAATCTATGTTATAATTCTGGTATGCCAGATATAACTTTAATTTATAATTTTTTATATATTAAAGTGTATTGGAATAAAAATAGCATTTATATAAGCTGCAATAATAATTTCTGAATTATAAGGTAGTATATTTAATGAATGGTTGCAAATTATAAAATTATTTTAATTTATAGTTAAAAGTTATAGAAATATAATAATACTTGAAAAAATGAGGATTATAAGAAGCAGAATAATGCCTGAAAATTAGAAATTATAAGAAATATAAAGGGTAAGATTTAATAACAAAAGGAAAATATTGATTATGAAACTAGACGAAACAAAAAGACAGAAGATTATTCATCCAATTCCACCTCTTTATGATAAAGATTCAAAAATTTTGATATTGGGGAGTTTTCCTTCGGTGAAGTCCAGGGAAGAGGCATTTTTTTATGGACATAAGCAAAATCGTTTCTGGAAGCTTCTGGCGGGAATTCTTTCGGAGAAAAAACCGGAAACTGTAGAGGAAAAGAAGGATTTCCTTCACAGAAACTGTATTGCGGTGTGGGATGTGATTCATAGCTGTGATATTATAGGATCATCTGATAGCAGTATTCGTAATGTAGTGCCAAATGATTTATCAGAGATATTGGAAAGTGCGGATATCAGGCAGATTTACTGTAATGGTGCGAAATCATATGAGTATTACCGAAAGTATCAGGAAAAAGAAACCGGGAGAAAGGCGAAGAAACTTCCTTCGACAAGTCCGGCAAATGCAGCATTTTCTATAGAAAAATTGACAAATGAGTGGAAGGAAATCTGTGGCCCATTGCAAGTGGCACCAGCGGGTATCGGGGGAGTTTTGCTTAACTGGTATGATTATAATGCAAGGATTTTGCCGTGGAGAAGTGATCCGACACCGTATCATGTCTGGATTTCTGAAATTATGTTACAGCAGACCAGGGTGGAGGCGGTTAAAAAGTATTATGACCGCTGGATGGAAAGTCTGCCGGATGTGAAAGCTTTGGCAGAAGTTCCTGATGATGAACTTATGAAGCTTTGGGAGGGACTAGGCTATTATAATCGTGCTAGAAATTTAAAGGCAGCCGCAGTTCAGATAATGGAAGAGTTCGATGGAGAAATTCCGTCAGATTATTCTAAATTGTTATCTTTAAGAGGGATAGGGGAGTATACTGCAGGCGCGATTGCTTCAATTGCATTTGGTATTCCGGAGTCTGCCGTAGATGGAAATGCCCTCAGAATTTTTTCAAGAATTCTTGCAGAAGATGGGGAGATAAATAAAACTTCAGTAAAGAAAAAAATAACACAGGAAGTAAAGCGTGTTTTGCCAGAAGAACGTCCGGGAGACTTTAATCAGGCATTGATGGATCTGGGATCTTCGATTTGTATTCCAAATGGAGAACCATTTTGTGAAAATTGTCCATGGGAGTCTATTTGTAAGGCACATAAATACGGTCAAGAAACAGATTTTCCAGTGAAAGCAAAAAAGAAACAGAGAAAAATTGAAAAAAAGGCTGTATTTTTAATAGAAGTATCTGATAAGATTATTTTACACAAAAGACCAGAGAAAGGGCTTTTAAGTGGATTATGGGAATTGCCTAATCTTGATGGCGAGCTTTCTGCAAAAGAGTTATCTGAACAGATGAAAAAATGGGAAATCGGAGATTATATGATAGAGCCATTGGGTGAGGGAAAACATATTTTTTCTCATGTGGAATGGCAGATGAGGGGATATCGTATTCAAATGAGAGACATTTCAGAGAAACTTTTAGAAAAGGAAGAATGGATTGCCGTATCAAGAGAAGATTTAGAAGAAAAATATGCAATTCCTTCAGCATTTGAATGTTATCGGAAACAAATTTATCGGGGATAGATTTGAAAGAAACAATTCTTGCTGAGGGATTATAGAAAGAAGATTTATTGAGAGTAGGCTTGAGAAAAACAATCCTTATTGGTAGGCTAGAAAAGTAGATTTACCAAGAATAAAATTGTAAAAGATAGTCATTATTAGTGTGTATAAAAACAGATTGATAAAAATAGATTTATTCGATAAAAACGTACTCGCTAAAAAGTAGAAAAACATAAAATAAATAAGAAATAAAAATAGAGTTATAGAAAGGAAACATTATGGAGAAATTAATCGTACTTGGAACGGGAAATGCTTCTGTTACAAAATGTTATAATACTTGTTCTATTATTCAGGATGAAAAGGGAAAATATTTTATGATTGATGCCGGAGGTGGAAATGGGATTCTTACTCAGCTTGAAAAAATGAATATTCCGGTTACAGAAATTCATGATATTTTTCTTACGCATGAACATACCGACCATCTTCTGGGAATGATATGGATGATTCGTGTTATCGGACAGGCAATTCAGAAAGGAAAATATGAAGGAAATTGTACGATTTATTGCCATGATGGGCTGGTGAATGTACTTAAGACAATTTGTGAGCTGACATTAGTTAAGAAGATTACCAATCTTATTGGAGACAGAATTATTCTCTGTCCGGTGCAGGATGGAGAGGAAAAACAGATTTTAGATTATAAAGTGAAGTTTTTCGATATAAGATCTACAAAGGCAAGACAGTTTGGATTTGTGACAACTTTAAATAATGGAAAGCGTCTTACATTTTGTGGAGACGAACCATACCAGGAGCATTGTTTTGAATATGCATATCAGACAGACTATTTCCTTCATGAAGCTTTTTGCTTAGATGGGGAAAAGGACGAATTTAAGCCATATGAAAAACATCATGGTACGGTAAAAGACAGTGCAGAGCTGGCGCAGGAATTACAGGCAGAAGGCAAGAAACCAAAGTATAAGGATTCCGTTGCGAAACTTGCAAAGATTTTACAGATTAACTGTTGTGGTAACTGCGGACCGGACTGCCATAACAGTTGTGCGAAAACAGCAGAGATGATTGCAGATGCAGTTCTTGCAGACATCAGAAAGCCATATGATGAGAAGATGACACTCATGAAAAATATTGCTCTTCCAAAGCGTTATGAACTGTGGGAGAAACTTGGAATTTTACCAGGCGGAGCAAAAGACGAGATTTTTAATGCGATTGTAAAGACATCGACAAACTTGAATTCGGATCCGATGGACATGTTGTTACAGTGCTTACGTTTAGGTATTTCCACAGGTAATTACGGACTGATTCTTACAAATCTCATGAACGATATTATTATGGGACCGCCACAGATTAGTATGGACCCAGTCGGTTTCCGTATCATTGATCCAGAGTATATTAATATTATGATTACAGGACATCAGCAGTCCATGTTTGCCGATTTAGAAGAAAAGCTGGAGTCAGAGATTGTGCAGAAGTCAGCACAGCTTGTCGGTGCAAAGGGAATCCGCATTGTAGGATGTACTTGTGTGGGCCAGGATTATCAGGCACGTTCTGGATGCTATAAAGATGTGTATTGTGGACATGCAGGTAATAACTATACGAGTGAAGCCGTGTTGATGACAGGCTGTGTGGATTTGGTTGTTTCCGAATTTAACTGTACGATTCCGGGAATCGAGCCAATCTGTGAACAGTTAGATATTAAGATGCTTTGTCTTGATGATGTGGCAAAAAAGGCAAATGCAGAATTATTACCATACACAGCAGAAAAAAAAGAAAAGATTACAAGTCAGATTATCGCAGATGCTCTATGTGGATTTAAAAACAGAAAAGAAAAATTATATGGAACCGCTCCGGCAGAAGGAGAAAAGCGTGTCAATGTCATGGCACAGCATGGTTTTGACAAATCTATTACCGGTTTATCAGAAGATACTTTAGTAGCTGCTTTAGGTGGAACTTTACAGCCGCTTATTGATGCGATTGTTGCAGGAAAGATTAAAGGAATTGCTGCAATTGTTGGATGTTCTAACTTAAGAGCAAAAGGGCATGATGTATTTACCGTAGAGCTTGCAAAAGAATTAATTAAGAAAGATATTCTTGTATTATCCGCCGGCTGTACCTGTGGTGGATTAGAAAACTGCGGACTTATGACAATGGAAGCCGTAGAGCTTTGTGGAGAAGGATTGAAAGAAATATGTACAGCACTTGGTGTTCCACCAGTACTTAACTTTGGTCCATGTCTTGCGATTGGACGAATTGAGATGGCTGCCTGTGCATTAGCAAAAGAACTGAATGTGGATCTGCCACAGCTTCCGGTTGTTATCAGTGCACCGCAGTGGCTTGAGGAACAGGCGTTGGCAGATGGAGCATATGCACTTGCACTTGGCTTCCCTCTGCATCTGGCATTATCACCATTTGTAACAGGAAGTCAGGTGGCAGTGAATGTTCTCACAGAAGGGTTAAAGGATTTAACTGGAGGCCAGCTTATCATTGAGACGGAAGTTGAAGATGCGGCACAGAAATTTGAGGAAATTATCAAAGAAAAAAGAATCGGTCTTGGAATTGATAAAGGGGGAGATGCCGTATGTTAATGAACCGAACAACTCCTTTTATGGTTCCGGTAGATGAGGAAAATCCTGCGATTATCAAGGATGAAGCGTTGTGTAGCCAGTGCGGGCATTGCTTTGCTATTTGCGAAGAAGAAATCGGTGTGGCAGCAAAGTATCTTTTGAATCCTCGCGAAACCTATCAATGTATCGGCTGTGGACAGTGCAGCGCAAACTGTCCGGAAAAAGCGATTATTGGCAAGCCACATTATAAGATTGTAAAAGAACTTATCAAAGATCCAGATAAAATCGTTGTTTTTTCTACATCCCCATCCGTAAGAGTTGGATTTGCAGACGGATTTGGAAAAGAACCGGGAACCTTTGCACAGGATGAAATGGTTGGTGCATTGAGAGCATTAGGTGCGGATTATGTATTTGATGTTACTTTTTCTGCTGACCTTACGATTATGGAAGAAGGCTCAGAATTACTGTCCCGTATTTTAAAAGGAACAGGACCACTTCCACAGTTTACAAGCTGCTGTCCAGCATGGGTAAAATATATGGAGAACTTCCATCCAGATAAAACGGCACATCTTTCTTCTGCAAAAAGTCCGATTGGAATGCAGGGGGCAGTGATTAAGACTTATTTTGCACATAAAAAACATATTGACCCGGAAAAGATTATTTCTGTGGCAGTCACCCCTTGTACTGCCAAAAAGGCAGAAATCGCAAGAGAGGAGTTATGTGATGCAGGAAAGCTTCTTAATATAGAAGAAATGCGTGACAATGATTATGTGATTACGACAAAAGAACTGGTACAGTGGTGTCAGGAGGAAGGACTTGATTTAGATAAGATTACTCCTTCTAAGTTTGACAGTGTCTTAGGAGAAGGAACCGGGGCCGGAATGATCTTCGGAAATACTGGCGGTGTTATGGAAGCGGCACTTCGAACCGTTTACAGAGTATTAGAAGGAAAAGAAGCTCCGGCAGATTTCTATCAGCTTCGTCCAGTAAGAGGATTAAGCAATCGAAAAGAAGCAGAAGTAACAATCGCTGGAAAGAAGCTTCGGGTTTGTATTCTTTATGGAACGGCTGCAGCGGAGAAATTCCTTGCAGAGGATATGAATGGTTATCATTTTGTGGAAGTGATGACATGTCCGGGAGGCTGTATCAGTGGAGCGGGACAGCCGGATTGCGGAAGTGTTCCAGTATCAGATGTCGTAAGAAAGAAGAGAATACAGTCACTTTATCAGGCGGATGAGCAGGCAGAACGCAGAAACTCCATGGATAATCCGGAAATTGGAACAATATATCACGAATTTTTCAAAGAGCCATTAAGCATACTTTCAGAAAAACTCTTACATACTACTTATCAAGGAAAATAAGACAAAGAATGTGCAGAATAGTTCAAAAATAAGAATTGAATATTACAACTAAAAAATCGATGTAAAATGAGAATTTCTTGCCTATATTTTCTTGGCAAGTATACCAATTTGTTTCATATCGAAGGATGTAATTCGTTGCTGTTGCAATAAAATGTAGCAGCAACGTTTCTTTTTGTTGTGCAAACTGTATAAATGTAAAAAATATCCGATTGATAATTGCCAAATACTGACACGGATATTACTAATTGTTGCTTATTTTTTCCTGTATAATGCAAGACAGATGAAAGCTCAGTAGTGGTTGATTTACAGGATTTATAGGATAATTTTTTGAGTTATCATCTCTCAAACATTTTCATTGCACATTTTTATGTGTCAGTAAGAAGGAGGAAAATTGTAATGATTGCAAAAGGATTTACAGAACCAACCGCACGTATCAAAGCCTTAAAAGCAGAAGTTGTTAACGCAGTACCAGAAGTAGAGCCATATAGAGCCGTACTTATTACAGAGTCTTACAAAGAGACAGAGGGTATGCCAGCAGTTATGAGAAGAGCAAAAGCTAACGAGAAGATTTTTAACAATCTTCCAGTTGTAATTCGTGACAACGAATTAATCGTAGGTGCTCTTTCCGTAAAACCTCGTTCTACAAACCTTTGTCCAGAGTTCTCATTTGACTGGGTAGAAAAAGAGTTCAAGACAATGGCAACTCGTATGTGTGACCCATTCGTAATTACTGAAGAAACAGCAGATATCCTTCACGAAGTATTCAAATACTGGAAAGGTAAAACTACCAGCGAATTAGCTACTTCCTACATGAGCCAGGATTGTCTTGACTGCCAGGCTGGTGGAGTATTTACAGTTGGTAACTACTACTTCGGTGGTATCGGACACGTGTGTGTTGATTACGGTAAAGTATTAAAAATCGGTTTCAAGGGCGTTATTGCAGAAGTTGTTGAAGCAATGAACAAACTTGATGCAAATGATCCGGAATGTCTGCAGAAGAGAGCATTCTATGAAGCAGTTATTATTTCTTACAATGCAGCTATTAACTTTGCTAAGAGATACAGCAAAAAAGCAGCAGAGATGGCAGCTACATGTACAGATCCAGTAAGAAAAGCTGAATTACTTCAGATTTCCAAGAACTGTGACCGTGTTCCAGAAAACGGAGCTACAAACTTCTATGAAGCTTGTCAGTCTTTCTGGTTTGTACAGGCATTAGTACAGATTGAAGCTAACGGACATTCCATTTCTCCAGGACGTTTTGACCAGTATATGTGGCCATACTTAGAAGCAGACAAGAGCATTTCTAAAGAATTCGCTCAGGAATTACTCGACTGCCTCTTCGTATTATTAAACCATGTAAACAAAACTCGTGATGATGTATCTGATCAGGCATTTGCAGGATACGCAGTATTCCAGAACTTTGGTGTTGGTGGACAGACAGAAGATGGCCTTGATGCTACAAACCCAGTTTCTTATATGTGTATGGATGCAGCAGCTCACGTTAGATTACCTGCACCATCATTCTCCGTTCGTATTCATAACCAGACACCGGATGAGTTCTTATTAAGAGCTTGTGAGCTTGCAAGACTTGGTACTGGTGTTCCAGCTATGTACAATGATGAAGCAATCATTCCTGCATTATGTAACAGAGGATTAACTCTTGCAGATGCTCGTAATTACTGTATCATCGGTTGTGTAGAACCTCAGTGTCCACACAAGACAGACGGATGGCATGACGCAGCATTCTTTAACGTTGCTAAGGTATTTGATATCGCTATTCATGGTGGTAAGAACCGTGATGGCAAACAGTTAGGACCTGTTACAAAACCTATGCCAGAATGGAAATCCATGGATGATTTATATGAAGCATATGAAACTCAGATTGAGTACTTCGTATCTAAATTAGTTGAGGCAGATAACGCTGTTGATATCGCTCATAAAGAAAGAGCACCATTACCATTTATGTCCGCATTAGTTGATGACTGTATCGGAAGAGGTAAAACAGTTATGGAAGGTGGAGCTATCTACAACTTCACAGGACCTCAGGCATTTGGTAACGTAGATACAGGTGATGCTATCTATTGTATCAAGAAACATGTATTTGAAGACAAAGACTTAACAATGCAGCAGATTTACGATGCTATGGAACACAACTTCGGTGCTGAGCTTGGTGCTGGATGTTACGATGGACCATTCGTAAGATTAAGTACAGATTCTGCAGAACCTGCAGCAGCAGCTATGGAAAGTGTTTCCGTATCTTCTGAAGATAGCATGGAATCTATCATCAACGCAGTTGTTCAGAAGATTCTTGCAGAAAAAGGATCTAACTTAAGTATGAGCGTAGATACAAAATCTGAAGCTTGCACAAGCTGCAGCGATGCTCAGAGAGCTGAATACGACAGAATCAGACATATCCTCGACGCAACACCTTGCTTCGGTAACGATATTGATGAAGTTGATATGTGTGCTCGTAAAGCTACACAGGTTTACTCTCACGAAGTTGAGAAATACAAAAACCCACGTGGAGGCCAGTATCAGGCAGGATGTTACCCAGTATCTGCTAATGTATTATTTGGTAAAGACGTACAGGCTCTTCCAGATGGACGTTATAGCAACGCACCTCTTGCAGATGGTGTTTCCCCTCGTCAGGGTCATGACGTTAAGGGACCTACAGCTGCAGGTAACTCCGTAGCTAAACTTGACCAGTTAAATATCTCTAATGGTACATTATACAACCAGAAATTCTTACCTTCTGCAGTAGCAGGTGATCAGGGACTTCTGAACTTCGCAGCAGTTGTTCGTAACTACTTCGATAAGAAGGGTATGCATGTACAGTTCAACGTAATTGATAGAGAAACATTACTTGATGCTCAGGCACATCCAGAAAACTACAAAGACTTAGTAGTACGTGTAGCTGGTTACTCCGCTCACTGGACAGTACTTGCTAAGGAAGTACAGGATGATATCATTGCTCGTACAGAACAGCATTTCTAAAATAGTAGATTTTTGAAATAAACTGGAGGAAGTACCTATGAGTAATATGGAACCAAGCTGCGATACAAGTAAAAAAGGGCTTGTCTTTAATATACAGAGATTCTCTGTAAATGACGGTCCGGGTGTAAGAACGATTGCCTTTTTAAATGGCTGTCCTCTTCGCTGCAAATGGTGCTGTAACCCTGAATCGCAGGAATTAAAACCAGTCGTCATGTTTAAAGCACAAAACTGTGTCGGCTGTGGAAATTGTGAGGTTGTGTGTCCAACTGGTGCTTCTAATTTAAACGTTCCAGGAAAAATTGATCATACAAAATGTATTGCATGCGGAAAATGTATTGATGTCTGCTATCATAGGGCTCTTGAGATGTCCGGTAAGTGGATGACAGTAGAGGAACTGATGGGAGAACTTTACAAAGACCGTGTTATTTACAGAAAGTCCGGAGGCGGTATTACCGTCTCCGGAGGTGAAGCAATGGTACAGCACGAATTTCTTTTAGAGCTGTTAAAGGCTTGTAAGTCATTCGGCTGGACCACTGCGATTGAAACAACTGGTATGGCTTCTGAGGAAGTAATCAAAGAGATTGTTCCGTGGCTTGATGTGGTCATGATGGATATTAAGCATATTGACCCAGAAGTACATAAAGAGTATACTGGTGTAAGTAACGAGCAAATACTTAAAAATGCATTACTGATTTCTAGTCTTGCAAAGAAGATGATCATTCGTGTTCCGGTTATTCCAGGATTTAATGCAAGTCCGAATGTAATTGCGGCAATTGCAAAGTTTACAACCTATCTGCATAATGTAAATGAGTTACATCTTTTACCTTATCATGATCTTGGAAGTAACAAGTATGGAATGCTCGGCAAGGAATATGAACTTGCCGATGTACAGAAGCCGGAAAATGAATTCATGGAAGAATTAAAAGCAATAGTAGAAAAAGAAGGATTAACCTGTAAAATCGGAGGATAAATCGATACAGGCAGTCCGCGGTATCCCTTATATATACCAAAATGGTACAGGAGGTTCACAATGAACAAAGACATAACATTATTAACTTCTGAATCTGTTACAGAGGGACATCCGGATAAAGTATGCGATATGATTTCCGACGCTTTACTGGATGCTTATTTAGAGGAAGACCCATCTGCCCATGTGGCATTGGAAACAATGGCTTCAGAAGACACGGTTTTCATTGCTGGTGAAGTTGCTTCTTTCGCAAAGGTTGATGTTAAAAATAAGGCAAGAGAAGTCATCTGTGAAATAGGATATGACAGTAAAGAAAAAGGAATAGATGGAAAAGAATGTCTAATTATTACCAATATTGGTGTACAGTCACCTGATATCGCTCAGGGAGTTACACAGTGTAACGGAACTATTGGAGCGGGAGATCAGGGAATGATGTATGGATATGCTTGTGATGATACAGAGGAACTTATGCCACTGTCGATTTCACTGGCACATAAACTTAGTAAACGACTTACACAGGTAAGAAAAGAAGGACTCCTTCCATACCTCTATCCAGATGGAAAGTCACAGGTTACAGTAGCATATAATAATCAGGGAGAAATCCTTGGTGTTACAGATGTTGTAATTTCTGCACAGCATAATGCAGAAGTTTCTGTACAAAAGCTTCGAATGGATATTGAGGAGCATGTTATAAGAGAAGTAATTCCTAAAGAATTGCTTTTACCGGATGTAAAGATACATATCAATCCTACAGGACGATTCGTAGTTGGTGGTCCTGCCGGAGATGTAGGTCTTACCGGAAGAAAGATTATTGTAGATACTTATGGCGGAATTGCCAGACACGGAGGCGGAGCATTCTCAGGTAGAGACCCGACAAAGGTTGACCGTTCCGCAGCGTACATGGCAAGATATGCCGCAAAGAATGTGGTTGCTGCCGGATTTTGTAAGAAGTGCGAGATTAATCTTGCCTATGCAATCGGTATCCCACAGCCAGTATCTATAAAGATAGATACCTTTGGTACAGAAGAAATACCAAAGGAAATTATTGAAGACACTGTAAATGAAGTATTTGATTTCAGCGTGGCAGGTATTATAAACAGCCTATCTCTCACTAAGGTGAAATATAAACCAGTCGCAGCATACGGACACTTTGGAAGAACAGATCTTGATCTTCCGTGGGAACGGTTAGATAAAGTGAATATTCTTCAGGAAAAAGCAGTTGCCCGTGTGGCAGAAGAAATCTACAAAAACCGTTAACAAATATTAAATACAACAATCATTACACTTTTTAATAATTATAGAAACTATTCAAAGTCAGATGGTTTCAGCGACTGAGACTTTAGAATAGTGAAATAGCTAAGGGGTCATTCAAGCGCATAATTGTTCTGAAATAATCGGTCTCAACACTCTCACAAATAGATTATGAAATAACAATAAGCTTGATCCACATAAAGGGGGCTGTCGCAAGGTGACAGTCCCCTGATTTAATTTTTGGAACAACAGACGGTAGTAAGAACATAGATGATTAAATCAGGGGATTTCTATGCGAGCCGCTTTGAAGAAGAAATATTCATCTTGCATAAATGGTAATTAATAGTTAAAATATAATTATATGATAGAAGTAAGTAACCATGCAGGTAAAAGTGTTATGATGTGGATGCAGGCTTGCAAAGTGGTTGTGAATATTACTATTATAATTTTAGAAGGAGGATTTTTAAAATGGTAAGAAAAGCAAATATCATTCAGAAACAGGAACTTGGCGGTGGAAAAGGTTGTGCAGAGGTGCATGAGATTGTTCCAGAGAAAGATTTATATGGACATGGAAAGTTATATGCAAAGGTTGTTTTAAAACCGAATTCCAGTGTTGGCTGGCATCGTCATGTTGGTGAAACAGAACCATATTATATCTTAGAGGGTGAGGGAATTTTCGTAGATGATGATGGAAGCCGTACAAAGGTAGGTCCTGGAGATGTATGTACAATTCTTCCGGGACAGTGCCATGCGATTGAGAATGCATCATCATGTAAGGATCTTGCATTTATGGCTTTGATTCATAAAGACTGATTCGCTTGATTTTTTATTAAGGGAGACGAACCCCCGAAGA
>ENA-OPXC01001990-OPXC01001990.1-human-gut-metagenome-genome-assembly--contig:-NODE-1990-length-12999-cov-2.804774_pt1 | contig 12999 bp, 10 predicted proteins | sample MGYA00241512_ERZ502016 | MGnify/ENA primary metagenome ERZ502016 (study PRJEB25962, sample SAMEA2043043) | human gut metagenome | biome: human gut; feature: human-associated habitat; material: faeces...
CTCCGTCTGGTCTTCTGCGCACCCGCTCGTCAGATCTGCGACGCTCTGCGTCTGGTCTTCTGCGCGCCTGTTCGCCTGTTCTGCGGTGCTCCCCATCAGGTCTTCTGCGCGCCTGTTCGCCTGTTCTGCGGTGCTCCCCATCAGGCCTTCTGCACGCCTGTTCGCCTGTTCTGCGGTGCTCCCCATCAGGCCTTCTTCGTGTCTGCTCATCCGTCCTGCGGCGCATATCTCCGTCTGCTCTCCGCTGTCCATTGCGGCTGTCTGTCTGCTGTCTTCTCTTATCAACCGGAACCTTGACCCTTCCGTCGAGGCGTTTTCCGGTCATGACATCCACATAGCCGCTTTCACGTCTGGTCTGCGCAACATCAACATTTCTGCTCATTCTATTTTTATTAACATTTCGTCTATTGTTGTTTTCCATTCAAATCTTCCTTTAAAGGATCTGTCATATGTCTGTTTCGTCATACGAAATTCCTCTGGATACGGACATCACTATCCCCATCTCCATCAGAATGAAAATTATCGAACTTCCGCCATAACTGACAAATGGCATCGGCACACCTGTCGGCGGAATGGTATTCGTGACAACACTCACATTTATCAGCAGTTGGCCCGCCACATGTGCCATCACTCCCGCTGTGAGCATGCTTCCAAATCTGTCTCTGGCATTCATGGCCGTCACAGCCATCCGCCTAAGTAATATAAGAAAAATGATAAGTATAAATGCCGCTCCGACAATTCCGAGCTCCTCACACACGACTGAGAATATCATATCATTATGTGACTCCGGAATAAACCCCATCTTTTGGACACTTCTCCCAAAGCCCACTCCAAACAGTCCACCGGAACCAACGGCATATAACGACTGAACCGTCTGATAGCCATCTGCGTAATTTTCAGGATCAAGCCATATCTTGACTCTGTTCGCCCTGTAGCCTGCGAACATTATGAAAAGCACACTCCCGACAACACCAAATATACCGATCAGAACAAAATGTCTGACCCTGGGGCTTCCCACAAACAATATTACAAAAAGGATTGCAAAACAGATTATAGCCGTGCTGAGATTCTCCACACCGATCAGGGCTATGGTGATCACGGGCAGGATCATTACCTTTATAAGGCAGCCCGGTCTGCACAGATTTTTGCTCTCCACGGCAGCCCTCGCCGAGGTGTAGATTATGATCGCCGTCTTGGCATATTCTGATGGCTGAAATCCTATAGGTCCAATATATATCCATCTTGCTGACCCATGGCTGGCCGTTCCTATTATCAGCACCACCACCTGAAGAACAAGTGATGACAGCAAAATGACCGCAGACAGCCTGAGCAGCCGCCTGTAGTCATATCTTGACACTATGTACATGGCGAAGATCGCCAGCAACATATAAAGTGCCTGTCTTTTAAAAAAGTACATCTGATCTCCGTACAGGTCGTACGCCCTGTAACTGCTCGTACTGTATATCATGGCAAGCCCAAATATCAGAATCATCCCCAGCGCCAGGAGCATGGTCACATCCACATATCCTCCCGGACACCGTCTTCGTGCATCTCTCACTCTATCTTCTGAAACCTCAGGACCTCCATGCAATCAGATCACTCCTTATAGCTTCTTACATACTCCTTGAACATATCGCCTCTCTGCTCGTAGTTGTCAAACTGTCCCCAGCTTGCACATGCAGGTGAGAGAAGCACCGCATCTCCGTCAACCGCATTCTCATGGCAATATGCTACCGCATCCTGAAGATTCTCCTCAAATATAATTGAGTTAAATCCATGTCTCTTGGCACAGTCAGCTATCTTCTGCGCAGTCTGGCCTATGAGAACGAGCCACTTTACCTTGCCGTCAAACGCCTCTATCCACTCGTCGTACTCAGAACCCTTGTCGTAGCCTCCACCTATGAGGAATGTAGGAGCCACCATGGCCTGTATTCCCTTTATGGCTGCATCAGGGTTTGTTCCCTTTGAATCATTGTAGTATGCGACACCATCGACGGTGTCAACATATTCTATTCTATGAGCAACAGCCTTGAATGATGTTGCAACATCTCTAATAACATCAACAGGGACTCCCATATAATATGATATTCCAACTGCTGCCAGAACATTCTCAACATTGTGAGCTCCCATGAGCTTAAGATCCTTAATGGCAAGTACATTGATCTTCTTATCGCCATCCTCGAGGATGATATCCCCATCCTCTACATATACTCCACCGGCCGGCTTCTCCAGTCTGCTGAAATATACTACATGGCAATGATCCTTTGCCTTCTCTCCCATGGCGCGTGTATGCTCATCATCATAGTTTAGGACTGTCACATCATCCATGGTCTGATTCTTTGTTATTGAAAACTTTACATTTCCATAATTCTCAAATGTATAATGCCTGTTCAGATGATCCGGAGTCAGGTTGAGTATTGCACTGACATTCGGATGAAAATCTATAACCGTCTCAAGCTGGAAACTGCTTATCTCTGCAACTGTATCTGAATCATCGTCTGTTGTGTCGCACAGCTCTGTGTAAGGTATTCCAATATTTCCCACAACGATGGTCTTGGCATTGTGTGCCTTGACTATCTCTCCCACAAGGGCTGTAGTTGTAGTCTTGCCGTTTGTTCCTGTTATGGCTGCTATCTTACCCTTACCATAATGGTATGCCAGCTCTATCTCACTCCAGATAGGTATTCCCGCATTTCTCACCACATCTGTAAATGGCGCATCAACAGGGATTCCCGGACTGATGACCATGAGCTGTGATGATGAGAGGGCATCCTCTCCAAGCTCACCGAGTTCTATCTGAACAAGCTCTGAATCGCCTGTCTTCTCCTTTATCGCCTCTATATCTCTGTCCTTGTTCTCATCGAACAGATAAACCTTTACTCCATGATTTACCAGAAGCTTGGTTGCACTGATTCCACTCTTTCCTGTTCCTGCTACTATCGCTGTATTGATCTCCATATCATTTCACCATGGTGCACCACTGCACCATTTTCTCCTTTCTACATTACAGAGCCAGTAAACCTACCACACAGAGGACTGCAGTCACTATAGAAAATATAGCAACGACCTTTGACTCAGGCCATCCCCCGAGCTCAAAATGATGATGTATAGGTGCCATTCTGAACACTCTCTTGCCTGTAAGCTTGAATGAAACAACCTGTATTATAACTGATAATACTTCAATGAAGTATATGAAAGCTATTATAACTATGAATATAGGCATCTTGAGCATATACGCTGTTGATGCAACAAATCCACCGAGTGCCAGAGAACCTGTGTCTCCCATGAATACCTTTGCAGGGTACACATTGTACACAAGGAAGCCAAGAAGACATCCAACCGCTGCGCAGGCAACCGGAGCAACACCTGAGTCTGTTCCCACTGCTACAACCGCAAAGAATGTGGCTATGAGAACCGTGACTGATGACGCAAGTCCGTCAAGTCCATCTGTGAAGTTCGCACCATTAACTGTTCCAAGCACGATGAAGAACAACAGTATCACATAGAGTGTGCTGTTGAGCTGAACCGTCTTGCCAAGGAATGGTATTATAAGCTCATTGTTGATATCTGAATACTTCTCTACATAATATGCAAATACTCCCGTAACGACAATCTGTCCGAGCATCTTCTGCCATGCGTGAAGTCCCATTGATCTCTTCATAACAACTTTGATGTAATCATCGATAAATCCGATAAGTCCAAATCCAAGTGTCACAAAAAGCACCGGAAGGACATCCGGATATTTCTTCATATAGATAAGCGTCGTGATCGTAAGTGACAGAAGGATTATAAGTCCACCCATGGTTGGTGTTCCGGCCTTCTTCAAATGTGCCTGTGGGCCGTCATCCCTGACAAACTGACCGAACTTGAGCTTCTTCAGGAACGGTATAACTATAGGGCACAGCACCACGCTGATACAGAATGCTATCACTACCGGTAAAACAATCTTTAAATCTAAATTCATTTTGTACTCCTTACCTGCCCGCACACCGCGGACTATGTATTTCTTAAACTGTTTTCAGACTGAGATAAATTTAATACTCATTTGTGGCTTTGTCAATTCCCAAATAGGGAAGAATATTCAAAAAAATATCTCTCACAACAGGGGCCGCTATGGTTCCTCCATAATATGTGCCCTCGGGCTCATCTATTAGCACGACCGTCAGGACTTGAGGATCATCCGCCGGCGCAAATCCTATAAAAGAAGATATGTATCTGCCTGTTCCTCTGGGAAGTTTCTCACTCGTGGCGGTCTTTCCGCCTATCCTGCAGCCCTCTATGGCACACTTTGATCCGCCGCCCTCGGCAACGACTGCCTCAAGCATCTCCCGCATCTTCTGTGATGTCTCCTCATCTATAACCTGTCTCTGCTCGTCAAATTCAATGGCTGTAATAGTTTCTTTACTGCTGTCTATTATCCTTTTTCCCAAATGTGGAGTTACCGTATGCCCTCCATTCACAACCGTGCACACTGCAGATATGAACTGTATCGGAGTCACCTGGAATGACTGTCCAAACGACATGGTGGCAAGCTCTACCGGCCCGACATTTTCCTTCTTATGCATGATGGAGTTTGCCTCTCCGGGAAGGTCTATTCCGCTCTGACTGAACAATCCCAGCTTGTGATAATACTCGTACATGCCATCCACACCTGTTCTCTCTCCTATCTCCATAAACGCCGGATTGCAGGAATTCATGAGCGCCTCCTTAAGGCTCTGGCTTCCATGGCCTGTGGTCTTGCTACACCTTATCCTTCTGTCCTCAACTATCTTATATCCCGGGCAGAAAAAGTTTGAGCTGCTGTCGACCGCTCCCTTCTCGAGTGCTGCCGTCAGTGTTATTATCTTGGCGGTTGATCCCGGCTCATATGTGTCGCTTATCAGATAATTTCTCCACATATTGTTCAGCTCATCCATATTGCCGGCTGTAGGCAGCAACATGGATGTCCCGGATGCGCTGTTATTCCTCTCTGCATCTTCCTCTGTGTCTGTCTCTCCATCGTTCTCTGGCTTAACCAGTTTGAACGGTTCGTTCAGGTTGTATTCCGGCACATCCACCATGGCATATATCTCGCCATTTTGGGGATTGATCGTTATTGCACACACCCTGTTTGCTTTTTTCTCGATCTGGACTTTCTCTGCAGCCTGTGTCACATATCTCTGTATATTGAGATCCAGTGTTGTCACGAGATCATTTCCGGGAATGGGCTCTGTCCTGGTTTCTGAATATTCCGCAAGCTCTATTCCCCTTGCATCCGTGACCGCATTTATGCTTCCATTTGTCCCTGTGAGCACACTGTCATATGTCACCTCAAGGCCCAGTATTCCCTGATTGTCAGCACCGGTGAAGCCTATAACCTTCGATGCAAGGGTATCATATGGATAGCTGCGCTTGTAATCCTCGTCCACCTTGATCCCCGGAACAGCAGCCGCCTTGATCTTTTTTCCGGTCTCCTTGTCTACATTTGACGCTATGAGCTCCCTTGAGGATACCTTCTCCACCTTCTTCCTGATGTCTGCCGGATCCTTATCCAGATATCTTGTAAGAAGCTCTGTGACCTCCGCCTCATCCTCTATCTGGCTGTGTATCACGGATATTGAACACACCGCCTTGTTGTCCGCTATGATATTGCCATTTCTGTCGTATATCCTTCCCCTGGGAGCTTTTATGCTTCTCTCCCTCTCATGCAGGGAATCTGCTTTCTCACTATAATATTCTCCCCTGTAGAGCATTATGTATGCAAGACGGCCAACTATAACTCCCAGCGCTAGGGCCGCCATAACGAACACAAACTTTATCCTCCGCCTGTTATAACTGTATACCTTCAACTCTTGATCCCGGACTTTTTTATTATCATATTAGCCGAATGCCTCATGTATTCGCCTATTCGTGTATAAATCTATCTCTGCATTAAAAAAGCACCGGAGGTGTATCTGCACCTTCGATGCTTTGGTTTACTGTGTAAATTATCATTCGCCGGAATAGTCCTCGTCACCGCTCCACGTATCCGTGCCGTCGCCTGTTCCGCTGTCATCCTCCCATGTATCGTCCGCCGTATAACTGTCGTCTGCCGTATCGTCATACGACGTGTCATCCGCCGATGTGTCGTCGGTCGATGTATCTTCCGCTGATGTATCTTCCGCTGATGTGTCCTCAGCAGCCGCATCCTCTGTTGCCGCCTCTGTATCTGCAGTCTCTGTATCCGTGTCAAATGCTGATGAGAGCGGCTCCTCCGTTCCGTCATAAGCCACATCATCTCCGTTTGTTGAGTATACATTCAGGTATGGAAGGAGATCCTGCATAACCTGATTGAACAGCTTTGCTCCTGCTCCTGATCCTGACTGATCCTCAACATGAGGCTCATCAACTACAACGTAAAGCATTATCTGAGGATTCTCAACAGGGGTAAATCCTATGAATGACAGTACGTATTTTCCATTTCCTCGAGGAAGCTTCTCGGCTGTACCTGTCTTACCACCGATGGTGTAGCCCTCTATTCCAGCCGCATATCCTGTACCTTCCTCAACAACCGCCTGGAGGTATGTCTTCATGTAATCCGACACTTCCTTGGATATGGTCTTTCTGACAAGCACCGGATCCATATTCTCAACCACATTTCCGTCTGAATCCAGAAGTCTCTTGACAACATGTGGCACATAATAATTTCCGCCGTTTATTACAGAACAGAATCCCGCTGCCATCTGGATCATAGATGTTGTAACACCCTGTCCAAATGAAGATGTCGCAAGCTCTGTAGGATTAAGATTCTCCACATCGTACTTAATACCTGTCGTCTCACCTTCGAGATCTATTCCTGTCTTGGAACCAATGTTAAATATCATCTGATATTTGTCAAATGTCTCTGGTCCCTCCTTGTCCGCTATCTGCATCAACGCATCATTACATGAAACAGCCAGAGCTCTCTTGACGTCAACCATTCCGTGTCCTGCTCTGTAACTACAGTAAATAGGGCTCTCTCCCTCGACTACGACCTGTGAACCATCACAGAGAAATTCATCTCCGTCTGAGATCACTCCATCCTCCATGGCTCCCGCTATGGTAAATGCCTTGTATGTTGAACCCGGCTCAAACACATCACTTATACAGTAATTCTGCCATACATAGTTGAGTGCCTCATATAACTGGTCTGATGTAAATCCATCTATCGTGCTCTGGAACTCTTCATCCGACATCTTTGAGAAATCGTATTCCACTTCCTCAGTCTTTACATTCTTCTGTTCGGTGGTCGCTTCTGTGGATGATTCTGTGGTAGTGCCATCCTCGCTGCTCTCCGTTGTTGCTGTTGTATTTTTCTTTGCACTCTCAACGCTTATCAGGCTGTCCGCATTCTCATCTGCACCCTCGATCTCAACCTCCTGGGTGACGGTGACTGTCATGTTCCTGAGCGCCTGTGTGTTCATCGGGTCATTTGGATCGTAGGTACGTGAGCTTGCCATTCCAAGTATCTCGCCATTGTTTGGATCCATTGCTATGATACCTATCTGCTTAGCACCTGTATTCTGCATATACTCAGTGATGTTGTCCTCTATGATCTTCTGTATATTCATATCTATGGTGGATACTACTGTCTCACCATTCTGGGCTGCCACAGTCTCCGAGTCAACGCCGCCTGAGCCCGACATATATCTGTAAGTCTTGCCATCCACACCGTTTAAGTAGTCATTATAATAGCCCTCAATACCACCCTGTCCAACATTTCCGCTGGCGGTGTATCCGAGCAGGTGACACGCCAGAGATCCATTTGGGTAATTTCTCTTATACACCGTCTCGAATCTCACACCTATGACATCTGCGCCCTCATCGGTCTTACAGTAATCCTCAAATGCCTTAACCTTTGTATATGGAAGATCCTTGAGGACTACCTCATAATAAGAATCCTCATTTGCAATGTGCTTGTCAAAATCGTCTCCTGACACATCGAAATACTCCAGCACCGCAGCTCTTGTTGCCGCCTTTCCCTTCTCCGTGATCAGAATATTCACAGGCTCAAGTATCAGGCTGTAGGTCTTCTCACTGTTTGCAAGGACATTTCCATTTCTGTCCAGTATCTCGCCTCTCTCATACGGAATATCCGTGGAATTGTAGTCCATCTGCAGAACCACCGCCTCCGAATACTCCTTTCCATTTGCCACGTTGATGTACACAACTCTTATGGTGAGTGCCACCAGAACTCCCACCACCAGCAAATATGCGATCTTGGTCTTTCTTCTCATCCCTTTTAAAAATAGCTTTGATCTCTTTGACATTTTATCTTTCCACCTTAAAAATTAAATATCCCTAAGACTACTTGGCCTTAGGGACATCCTTGTACTGTACTACGTAATCATCATTATTCTGTGAATAGTATAATGTTTGTCCCGGCTGTGAGTATACCATGCCGAGCTTAGTAGTTGCAATATTATATATCTCATCCAGATCTGTCATGGAATCAAGTCCTGCGCTGTAGCTTGCATTCTCGTCAAGCTGTGTTGCCACCTGGCTCTTCAGCGTTGCCACTGACTCCTTCTGTGACTTGACATCTGATGTAAGTTTCAGAAGATAACAGCACAGCGCCACCGCAACGATTATCGCAGCAACCATGCCCGCCGTATATCTTATTTGTGCATTTGTAACTGCCTTTCTCTGTGCCTTTCTGGCTGCAAGCTCTCGTCTCTCTCTGTCAGTCAGATGAGATGATCCCTGTTTCTTTCTTCGCGCCGGCTGTGGAGCTCTCTCAGGTCTCACTGAAGGCTGTGGTCTTCTCGCCGGAGCGGCTGAGCCTCTGACTACAGCTTCGCGGGATCTGTTACGTCCAGCCCGGTCATCATAATTCAGTTGTCTTGCAGAACTACCCTCTGTGTAGTATCTTCTATCTGCCATCTATATCGCCTCTTTCATTTATATCTGTCAAATTGCCTCAAACACTCTGAGCTTTGAGCTCTTTGATCTGGAATTCTCCTCAAGCTCCCTTTCTCCCGGTATGATCGGTTTTCTCGTTATCACCTTGCCGAGAGGCTTTCTTCCGCATGTGCACACCGGAAAGTTCGGTGGACAAATGCATGGATTTTCATTTTTCCTGAATGCTAGCTTCACTATCCGGTCCTCAAGGGAATGAAATGTGATGATACACAATCTTCCTCCCGGATTCAGGCTTGCTATCATGCCGTCTATTGAATCCCTGAGCACATCAAGCTCTCTGTTAAGCTCTATCCTGATCGCCTGAAATGTCTGCTTGGACGGATGTCCCTGTCCATTCCTTGCCTTTGCCGGTATGGAGCCACGGATTATATCGTTGAGCTCTTCGGTGGTCTCTATCACCTTGTTCTCACGATACTTGCATATATGATATGCAATACTCTTTGCATATCTCTCCTCTCCGTAATCCTTAAGTATACGGAACAGCTCAGACTCGGAATAATCATTGACTATATCCTTTGCAGTCTTTGGCTGCCTGTTGTCCATCCTCATATCCAGTGGAGCATCAACCCGATATGTGAATCCTCTATCCGCATTATCGAGTTGATATGAAGACACTCCCAGATCAAGGAGTATCCCGTCCACCTTCTGTATGTTCAGTTCATCCAATATTCTTCTGAAATTCTGGTAATTATCCCTGACTATGGTCACCTTATCCCCATACGGCTCAAGTCTCTTCGACGCTGCAGCTATGGCATCCTCATCCTGGTCGATACCTATAAGCCTGCCGCCCTCACCAAGCCTCTTCACAATCTGCTCTGAGTGTCCGGCTCCCCCTAATGTGCCATCCACATAGATGCCATCCGGCTTGATATTCAGGTTGTCGATGGTCTCCTCAAGCAAGACCGACTTGTGCGCAAATTCCATAATCAATTACCATTCTCTTCTAAAAACTAAAATCAAGTGCATCAAGCTCATCTGCAAGCTCGTCCATGCTGGCCTGATTATCACTCATGTTCTCAGGGCCATCCCACTCTTCCTTGCTCCAGATCTCCGCTTTCTCACCGTTACCGATGACATACACATCCTTGTCTATATGAGCATATTCTCTCTGCTTCGGAGATAGAAGTATTCTTCCCTGTGCATCCGGCTCACACTTGACCGCTCCGGCAAGGAAACCTCTCTTGAAGGCTCTGGCCGTTCTGTTGGTCATAGGAAGCTTGTTCAGCTTCTCAACGAACTCCTCCCACTCTGTCATTCCATATACATAGAGACAGCAGTCGATTCCTTTGGTTACCATGAATGACTCCCCGAGTTCCGAACGAAGTTTTAATGGCATGATCAGTCTTCCTTTTGCATCAAGCTTATGTTCATATTCACCTGATAAGCATCTGGACATCCCGATCTCCTCCTTTCGTATAACTCCGGTTAAATCACCACTTTCCACCACTTAGTTGCACAGTAATGCCACTTGTAACCACTATTCTATACTATAGCCCCCAAAATTGCAACCCTGTTATATGAAAAAAGTGTGTGCATATATGCAAAAAAGCCTGTAGATCTGACAGTTCTCACTGTCAAATCTACAGGCTTTTTGTGGTGGGGACAAATCCCATATTTTTTCTATTCTGTGGGGATATTAACCACCATGTGGTTACTTATCCATGTGTTATCTATTTCTCTGTATAATCATCTGAGCCTTGCCGACCAGCTTTCTGGTCCGCATCTGCTTCAACTTCTGTTTCATCTGGTGTCGTTTCACCACCTGGCTCCACTTCTGTTTCAGTGTCACCACTCATCTCCACTGACGGCCAGCCTTTCCTGGCACATCTTACATAATTTATGACAAGCAGTACCACGGCAGTTACAAAGCATACAAGTGCAAGCGCCTGGGATACCTTGATCCCTGTATTGCCGATCATCAGGGAATCACTTCTGAGACCTTCGATGATAAATCTTCCGAGTCCGTATCCGCCCACATATATGAGAGCGAACTCTCCTTTGAATTTCTTGTGCTTTCTATATATAAATAAGAACACAAGCAGCAAAAGATTCCACAGGGACTCATACAGGAATGTCGGGTGGACTGTTATGCAGTCCATTCCGTCTATATTCATCACATTGTCCAGCATCTTCTGTGTGATGACCCCGGTTCTCTCCAGATAATCAAGATTGCCCTCTGATCTGTAGTAATCAAGAGGAATCGCCATGGCCATCTTACTGTTCGTATATGCGCCAAATGCTTCTCTGTTGAAGAAGTTGCCAAATCTTCCAAGTATCTGCCCGATCAGTATTCCGAATGTGGCTGTATCCGCCATGAGCACAAAGCTGGCTTTTCTCACCTTGCAGAAGATTACCGCTGTGATGACTCCTGCGATGATTCCGCCGTATATGGCAAGTCCGCCGCCTCTGATATTCAGCATGGCTTTGAGTGTAGCTCCCACATCGCCCTGCACTATATACTGGTCAAGTCTGAACAGGATATAGTAGAGTCTTGCTCCAAGTATGGCCGGGATGATAAGTATAAGTATGAAATCCAGATACATTTCAGGATTCTGTTTTGTTCTCTTTGCCTCGTTGGTGACAAGTACATATGCCAGCAGGAATCCTATCATGATGATGATCCCGTAGAACCTCACCTCAAAGCTTCCTATATTGATATGGTCACCTATGTTTCTGAGGGTTATCCCAAGATTCGGAAAGAATATGCTTCTAAAATATTCTGATATCTGAGACATATCGTTACATCCTCCTAGATTCATTTACACGTTGAACTTGAAGAGAATAACATCTCCATCCTCAACCACATATTCCTTGCCTTCCTGTCTTACAAGGCCCTTCTCCTTGGCCGCAAGCATGCTTCCGCAGTCCATGAGATCCTTGTAGCTGACAACCTCCGCCTTGATAAATCCTCTCTCAAAGTCTGAGTGAATCTTGCCAGCTGCTCCAGGTGCCTTCGTTCCCTTCTTGATGGTCCATGCCCTTGACTCTGTCTCTCCGGCTGTCAGATAACTGATAAGACCAAGAAGTGAGTAGCTTGCCTTGATAAGCTTGTCAAGACCAGACTCTTTAACTCCAAGATCCTCGAGAAACATCTTCTTCTCCTCATCATCAAGCTCTGCCAGCTCCTGTTCTATCTGTGCACATACTACAAATACCTCTGCATCGAAGTCCTTTGCGTATTCCTTTACCTTCTGCACGTTCTCATTTGAAGCGCCATCGTCCGCAATGTCTTCCTCGCCTACATTTGCGGCAAATATTACAGGCTTCCATGTGAGAAGGTTGTACTCCTCTATCCATGCCTGCTCGTCCTCATCTGTGACCTCAATGGTCTTTGCAAGCTTGCCCTCCTCAAGGTGAGCCTTGATCCTCTGCTGGAAGTCGAGCTCCTTGGCAAGCATCTTGTCATTTCTTGCACCTCTGATGGTCTTGGCGATTCTTCTGTCGAGCACCTCTATATCTGAGAATATCAGCTCCAGATTGATGGTCTCTATATCTCTGATCGGGTCTACGGAACCGTCAACGTGGATGACATTTGTATCCTCAAAACATCTTACAACGTGAACGATGGCATCAACCTCTCTGATGTTCGCAAGGAACTGGTTTCCAAGTCCTTCTCCCTTTGATGCGCCCTTTACAAGACCCGCGATATCTACAAATTCTATAACAGCAGGTGTTGTCTTGGCTGAGTTGTACATCTCTGTGAGCTTGTCCAGTCTCTCATCCGGCACTGCAACGATTCCTACGTTTGGATCTATTGTACAGAACGGATAGTTAGCTGATTCCGCGCCTGCCTTTGTAAGTGAATTGAAAAGTGTACTTTTTCCCACGTTTGGGAGTCCTACGATACCTAATTTCATTTTTTCTATTTTCCTTTCTTAAAGCCTTGATTTTGCTTGATATTCTGACTTTGCCGATTATATGGTGTACCATTTAGTGTACCATCTATTTTCAGGGTGCAAAAAGCCCCCAATAGCACGGTAATTGTACTACACCCGTGGCTTAATTTCAATGTTTATAATTATTATCGGAATCCCATAACTATTTTTTACCCAGTGCCTCCTTCAAAACTACAACAGCCAG
>ENA-OPXC01001992-OPXC01001992.1-human-gut-metagenome-genome-assembly--contig:-NODE-1992-length-12991-cov-2.129020_pt1 | contig 12991 bp, 2 predicted proteins | sample MGYA00241512_ERZ502016 | MGnify/ENA primary metagenome ERZ502016 (study PRJEB25962, sample SAMEA2043043) | human gut metagenome | biome: human gut; feature: human-associated habitat; material: faeces...
AACTTCAGTAATTGATGCAACTTTAAATTTTAATTCAAAATCAAGTAATTCAACTATTGGAAATTTAAATTTTGATTTAGTTGGGAACACGGCATTTTATTTGAATTTTGCAAGAAATATTACTATTGAAAATGTTAATATTAATTTAATATCTTCTAAGGATGTTTCAGCTATTATAATAACTGGTGAAAGTTTTGACAATTTAATTAATAATAATACTATTAATATGAAAGGTAGTGCTTCATTAACAGGAATTACTATTTATAATTATTATGATGGATATTATGGATTAAGTCCTAAAAACAATATAATTTCAAATAATAATATTATAATTGATTCAACTAGAGATGTAATTGGTATTTACATTGCAATGGCAGATAATACAATTATAAGGGATAATAATATAAAATTAACTGCAGGTAATATTGCATATGGTGTTTATAATATTTATTCTCCTGATTTCAAAGTATTTATGAGTACTATTTGGACTGCAAATACAAAAATTATTCATAATTTTATTGATGCAAAAGGTTCAATTGTCTGTTTAATTAACTCAATTGAAGCTAAAAATACATTAGTTGATAGTAATATATTAATCGCTACAGCTGATGATGGTTCTTATGGTTACTTTGGATATAAAACATCTGGGGATATAATAAGGTATAATGATTTCACAATAAATGGAACTTTAAATAATAGACCATTAGCACCTAATGTAGGTCAAACTGGTATTTATTTATCAAGTGGTTCTTCTAATGTATTGATTTTAGAAAATAGTATTATTTCTAATTATACTTCTGGAAATGAATATGCAATTTATGTAGATGCAGATTCTAATAAAATTTCAATTGTTGACAATTATTTAATTAGTGATAATTGGAACAGATACTCTGATAATGCGATATATGCACCATCAGCTAATTTAACTAATAATGAACTTTATTATGTTTATGTATCACCTGATGGTAGTGATGAATTAGGTAATGGGTCTATTAACAATCCATTTAGAACAATAAAATATGCTTTAAGTAAGGTAATTAATAAAGGAATTGTTTATGTAATTGCAGGTAAATATATTGAATCTAATATTATTATTTCAAAAGTAGTTACTATTAAAGGATTAGGTGAGGTTATTGTTAATTGTGAAGCTAGTCTATTTAATATTACAAAATCTGGTTCATTAAAAGTATATAATATTAAATTTATGAATGCATATTCAGTTTCCGGTTCAACATTTTACAATTTAGGAAAATTATACTTAGAAAATGTTTCAATAGTAAATTCTACAGCTTTAACTTATGGTGGAGCTATTGTAAATTATGGGGAGTTAGTTATAGTAAATTCTATATTTTCACTAAATAAAGCGAAAAATGGTGGAGTTATAGCTAATTATAATAAATTAGATATTAAATCATCAAATTTCACTAATAATAGTTGTTATATTAAAGGTTCTGGAGGAGCTATTTATAATTTAGGAAAAGGCACTCTTACTATTGATAACTGTAATTTTGCTGATAATAAAGTTGATGCAGAATATCTTCTTGAAGCGGATGATTTTGGTGTTCGTTTAGGTTCTGGAGGAGCTATCTACAACCGTGGAGATTTATATATTTATAATTCAAATTTCACATCTAATAGAGCATTTAATTGGGGTGGAGCTATTGTAAGTATCACTGATGTTAAAAAACACAATCTTAAAGTGATTAACTCCATATTTGATAAAAATACCTGTTTTGCAGGTGGTGGAGGAGCCATATTTATTACAAATGCTAATGCAGATATTGCTAATTCTTCATTTACATTAAATGCAATTGGAAGTGATAGTGGTGGAGCATTGTATTTCACAAAATCCAATGCTAAAATTTATAATTCCACATTCTTTAAAAACTCTGCAAGTTATAGTGGAGGTGCAATAGATGCCTGGAGATCAAATATAACTATGGATTTATGTAATATAACTGATAATAATGCAGAACATGGTGGAGCTTTACGTTTCTATGGTGAACGTGTGGGAAATCATGTTACTGGTACTTTAAATATTTATAATTCAACAATTTATGATAATAAAGGATTTTATACTGGTGGAGCATTTTATGTTAAGGATTTAAACATGAATGTTAAAAATTCTAATATTTATGGTAATTTTGGAGGAGATGGTAAAAATTCCATTTCAGTTGACATATTTTACCCTATAAAACCAGTTAATAATATAGATTTAAATGGTAATTGGTGGGGTAGTAATGATGGTCCTGGAGAAGATGTATGGTTAAATGCACAATATTACAGGGAATGGGTTAAAGATAAAATTAGCTGGCCTACTTTCAGTCCTTCAAATCCAGATAATAATCCAAACAATCCTGGAAACAATCCAAGACCAGGTCAATCAACTAATAATCCAATTAATGGTCCAAGTACTGGAGGATTATTAACCCCAGGTTCAAATTCTGGTGGTTTTGGAACAGGTATAGGTTCCGGTACTGGAAATGGTTTTGGTTTTGGTAATGGTAACGGAAGAGGTTCAGGAAGTGGAAGTTCTAATGGTGGAAGTTCTGGAAATAATGGTGGAAGATTAGGTTCAGGAAGTGGATTTAATGGAACTGTTTACTCAAACCAAGGTTCACTTGGTGATTTAGGATCTTCCAGTTCTGGTGCTGGTGGAAGTGATGCCGGTTCTTCATCTCAATCATCAAACATGATGTATGAACTTAATAAAAATATTAAAAAAGTATTATCTGATGATAATGTTATGTATGGTATTGTATTTTTAGCAATAATTTTGTTATTAATAATATTTGGATATAAACGTAATTCTAAAAAGGAGGATGAATAAATGAATAAATTCAGACCAATTTTAATCTTATCATTATTCATATTGTTCATGGTTTCATTAGGAGCTATATCTGCTGAAGAATTAAATTCTACAGTTGTAAATGATGCTCAAGCAACTGATTCAATTTATGTTGATTCAAATGCAGTAATTGGTGGGGATGGTGCTTTAAACAATCCTATGAATAATATTAGAGATGCTGTTAATTCAGCAAATAACAACTCTATAATCCATGTTAAAGGAGGAAATTATTCTACTTCAGATAACAGTAAGATAATTATTAATAAAACAATTACTATTGAATCTTATGATGGAACAGCTGTAATTAATGGAAAATACAGTGATTATGTATTTTATATTACAGATAAAGGTTCTTTAACCTTGAAAAATATTGAATTTGTAAATACTGAATATTCAACTGTTAAAACATATGGTGCTATTGTAAATTATGGTAATCTTAATGTTCTTGACAGTTCATTTAGTAATGCAGTTGGTTTAAGGGCAGGTATTATATTGAATTATGGAACATTACTAGTTAATAATTCAGAGTTTAAAAATAATTCTGCAAAATATTATGGTGGAGCTGTAACTAACTTTGGTTTCGCAAATATTGTTAATTCATTATTCGAATCTAACACTGCTGCAGAAGGTGAAGCTATTTTAAATACATATGACATGTTTATTTCAAATTCTAGATTTATTGATAATAATATTTCATCAAATAAATATCAAAAAGTAGAAAGTTTAATAGATATTTCATCTTCATACTTTACTGAAAATTCTGATATTTTTGTTAAAGATAGTGGTATACATATTAAAGAATCTTATGTAACTTTAATTAATACATCAAACTCTGTTGTAGATATCAGTTATTCATTTATAAATACCTATGATTTCGTTAATTCAAGATTAAGTATTGATGATAATTTATGGTGTTCTAATGAAAATATCCCTAAACAGGCTAATAGATGGTTGGTTATGATTTTCGTAGATAAAAACACTGGAAGTTCTATAATTAAATCTAAAGCAGTTGTTGATGTTTTAGTTACTTTTAAAGTATGTAATGGAAAATCTACATATAATTTACCTTCTGATGTTCATTTACCTTCTGTTTATATTCAACTTGAAGCAGATAATGGTAGATTCAAAGAAAATGGAGGATATTTAATAAATAATGCATTTTCAACTACTTACTTTGATAATTCTAAAAGCACATTAATATTTGCAATGTTTGATGATTCTTTTGCTACTTTAACAGTAGGTTCTGGATTTAATAATGGAAAAATATATGTTTCAACTTCAGGTTCTGATGAAAAAGGAGATGGGTCTATTAATAATCCATACAAATCTTTAACTAAAGCAGTTAGTGTAGCTTTAAATGGAGACACTATTTTCATCGGAAAAGGAAGTTATTCTGGATTATATAATTCCGGACTTTTAATTAATAAAACTTTAACCTTTTCTAGTTATAATGGTGAAGTTAAATTATATAGAGATGATTTCCATATAATGTTTACTATTAGTCCAAGAGGAGTTCTAACATTAAAAGGATTAACACTATCTGCTATGGATAAATCAAAATTCATTCCACTTGTAAATAACTCTGGAAAAACAGTCATGGATAATTGTATTATTAAAGATGCTAAAGGTGGAGATAAGTATGTATGGAAAGGCAATGAAGCATGGCATTATCAATATTTCTCTAATCAAAGTATAATTTACACTAGTAATGATTTAATTATCAATAATTCTGTCTTCAGCAATTTAGAAGATATTGTTATTAGATCATACTTTTATACTGGAAGTAATTATTTTAAACACTTTGATGTGACTATTGAAAACTCAGTATTTACTAACTGTAAAGCAATGGAGTGGGGAATTACCTGGGATAGTAAAAATTATATTGATAAAGCAGATATTATCAGTCCTTCATTTATAATTAATGTAGGTGCAGAAAATGTCTTAATTGATAATTGTACATTTAGAGATAATGCAGCATCTGCTGTTCGTGTAAATGCATCTAAATCATTTTTAGTAGATAATTCAAGATTTATACGTAATCATGGATCTATTTATTCATTAACAACTGGAGTATTAAATAATACATTAATAACTGAAGATTATGGTCCATCTGTAGGTTTTTCAACAGTATTGTTAATTCCAATAATTAGAAATATGCAATCTATTGTTAATTCAAATTTTACTAAAAATAAAGATGTTATTATAAGTACTTCTTTTGTCCACTATGGTGATAATATTTATTTATATAATTGTTATTTTGGAAATAATACAAATTATTATGCTCAAGACCATAGAAACAGTAGTGGGGAAGGATTAATATTAAATGGCGGAAATATGACTGTAGATTATTGTACTTTTGAAAATAATTCCGTATTTTATGGTGGTGTATTTTATAATGATGGAACAACTGTAAGTCCTGGAAAACTTTATTATTCTAAACTAGATATTACAAATTCTATATTTTATAATAATAATGCAGTATTTGGTAAAGATATTTTCAATAAAGGTGGTGAAGTATTTGTTTCTGATTGTTGGTGGGGATCTAACAGAGGTCCAAATGATGAGAATATTTATAAGGCTGCAGGGACTGTTGAAGTTAAAAATTGGGCTATATTAACATTTGACATTGAAGATAATACATTAATTGGTAGTTTAAATAAAGTAACAGATAGTAAAGGTAATATTTATAATATTACTGGTAAATTGCCTTCTAGAATAGCTATATTTGAATCTTCAATGGTTAAAATTAATCCTAATGCTATTCCATTAATTAATAATCAGGCTAAGGTAAATATTTCATTTAATGGTGAGGATATTTCAGCTAGTCTTCGTGTTGATAATCAAACAATTAGTTTAGTATTTTATAATAAAAACACAGTATTTGATTTAAAAGATATTATTGTTTATGGTAAAGGAACTTCTTACTCTTTTATTTTAAAAAGTGTAAATGGTTATGTTATATCTAATAAAACAATTACTTTGTTGATTTTAAATGGAACTAATGTTTATCAAAAACATATATTAACAACTAATGCTTTAGGGGTAGCTACTTTAATTATTAATTGTAGTATGGGTAATTATACTTTTAAAGCTAGTTATGATGGTGATAATTACTTTAAACCAGCACAAGGAAGTGCTAAATTAGTTGTAATGCCTTATTATACATCTATATTTATTAAGGAAGATCAAACATTTTATGGAAATGGTAATTTCATTTATGCTCATATTTATGATAATTTAGGTGATGCTATGGTTAACCAAATAGTTTTATTTACTATAACTTCATCTAATGGAAATGTTTATAAGAGATACGCTCTTACTGATTGGAAAGGTCAAGCAGGATTCTACCTTAATTTATCTGGAGGAAATTATAAAGTTGATGTAAGTTATGCAGGTGACAATTGGCATTATGGATCATCAACTACAGGTTTATTTAATATAGTTTACATTGGAACAAATGTGATTATTGATCAATTATTATTTAATGGTAGAGGAAATACTTTAACAATATTGCTTCGAGATAATAACTATAGAGTTTTATTTAATGAAACTGTTGAAATAACATTGTCTGATGGTAAAGTTTCCCAAACATTTAAAGTTACTACTAATGAAAATGGTCGTGCAGGTGTTGTTATTAATTTAGTTCCTGGCAAGTATAATGTTTATGTAAAATATGCTGGAAATAGATTGAATTCCCCATCCTCTGCTGAAGGAGATTTGACTATTAATCATGTACCTACTCAAATTTCTGCAAGTTCAGTAATCATTTTTGATAGTACGATGAATAGTTATTTGGTTAAATTAACTGATATTTATGGACGTTTACTTGTTAATGAAACAATTACCATTACAGCAATTAGTCAAACTACTGGTGTCAAACAGATATTTAAAGTTAAAACAAATGATGAAGGAATAGCTAATTTAACATGTAAGTTAGATATTGGTAATTATTTATTGAAAGTTAACTTTGAGGATAATGAATGGTATGGTGGCAGTAATTATGCAAGTACTTTAATTGTAGCTGATACTGTTAGTGATTTTAATCCATATGCTACTATTTTAGTTGCTAATGACTTTAATAAGTATTATAAGAATGCTACTCAATATGTTGTTCGTTTGCAGGATATTTATGGTAATCCTATTTCAGATATGGATGTTGTTATTTGTGTTAATGGTGTAAATTATAATAGAATAACCAACAGTTCTGGTGAGGCTAAATTAAATATTAATTTGTATCCTGGAATGTATTATGTAAGTACAAGTTTTGGAGGTTGTGGAAATTGGACTAAATCATTTGTTAATAGTTCAGTTACAGTTTTATCTCAAATTATTTCACATGATTTAACTAAAATTTTAAGAAATGGAAGTCAATTTATTGTTAAATTTGTTGATAATGCTGGAAATCCTATTGAAGGCAAAACAATAGATATTTCTATTAATGGAATTGTTTATTCCCGTATTACTAATAGTTCTGGTGAGGCTAAATTAAATATTAATCTTAATCCTGGTAAATATGAAGTTATAACTTCTTGTGGTGATTTTGTTAATCATAATATGGTTAATGTTTTATCTAACATAGAAAGTGATGATCTTTCAATGTACTATAAAGATGGGTCTAAATTTAAAGTAGTTATCTATGATAGTGAAGGTAAAGTTAAACCTAATGCAACTGTTAAATTTACCATTAATGGTGTTTCTTATGTTAAAACTACTGATAATGATGGTATAGCAGCTTTAAGCATTAATTTAAATTCAAATATTTATACAATAACAACTGAATATAATGGTGTTGTTAATACTAATCAAATTTGGATTTATAATATGGCAGTTAATATGGATGCAGTTAATGAAACAGTTGAAAGGGGCAAGTCTTTTTGTGTAAAATTAAGTGATGTTAATGGAAATGCAATAACTGGTGGGCAAGTATCATTTAAAATTAATGGTGTTTCATATATTAAACAGGTTAATGAAACCGGTTATGCAAAATTAAACATTAATCTTAACCCAGGTGTATATAAAATTATCACAGCATTTTCTATTAGAAATTATGAAGATAAATTACTTTATAATACCTTAAAAGTAACTGATACAAATTAATTTATTCATTTAATGAATAAATTTCTTATTTTTTCATCCAATATGATTTTTAAATTTTAATTTTTGACTTATTTCTTATTTTTTATTAATTCCTTAAAATTTACTGTAATTTAAAGTTTTTAACAATAAAATGTTTATTCTTTAATTATATTTAAAATTCTCTGGTAAAAAATTATTTGGGGTGAGGTAATTGCTCAAATAATATTAATATTTCATGTTTTATTATTAATCAGTATTATATTTCTTTAGGAACAGTTTTATATTAGTTAATAAAAATATACTATTTGTCAATTTATGTTGACATAATAATTAATGGAGGATTAATTTTTGAGAAATAAACTCGCAATATTAATTTTATTGATATTATTTATTGTATCTATTTCTTGTGTTAGTGCTGAAGATAGTAATTCTGTCAGTGTTCTAAGTGGTTCTAACTCTGATGTTTATGTTAGTCCAACAGGAAATGATAATAATGTAGGTGATGTTAATAATCCTTTTGCTACAATTAATAAAGCAATAGATTCTAATGTAAGTAACATACACCTATCTGAAGGAAAATTTATTGGTACTGGCAATAACGGTTTAACAATTGAAAACAAATCAATAACCATTATAGGAGCTGGTGCGGATAAAACTATAATAGATTTAAACAAAACTCAATTTATGGATATTAAGTCCACTAGTTCTGTAGTTTTAACTAATTTAACCATAATAAATGGTTATACAAAGTATGGTGGAGCTATTTACAACAATGGTAATTTAACTATTCAAAATTGTAACTTTAAAAATACCACTTTTACCAACGTTAGCTTTCTAAAAAGTAATATCAATGATACTGATTTTTCTAATTGTACCTTTGATTATTGCACTTTCCAAAGTAGTAACTTTATTATTCTACCTTTGAAGATAATGTAGTTACAGATCGTGGAGGTGCTATTTTTTCTTATAGCTATGTAGGTATCTATGATTCTACTTTTATAAGAAATAAAGGTACTGGTACATCTTCAACTGGAGGTTCCATTTATATTAATGGAAATAGTAACAAATATTCTGTTTTAAATAGGAATATATTTAAAGACACTTCTGTTGCAAGACAAGGTGGGGCTATTTATTTAAGTTATGGAAATGTTACTAATTGTATATTTGAAAATGCATCAACTACTGCTACTGGGTCAAGTTATGGTGGTGGAGCTATTTATGGGTCTAGTTTTAACCTTAAAAACAATACTATGACTAATTGTGTAGCTAAAAGTGGAAATGGAAACTACATATTTGCATCTTCTGGATTCAATGGAGTAGTCACAATTCTTGAAGGTAAAACTGCAGATATAACTAGTTCTACTTTTACCCTTAATGCAACTGCAACTGATGATATGGGTCATCCAATTCATGGCGGTTCTTACACATTTTATTTAGATGATATTAGAATAGGTAGTGCAAGCTCTGTAAATGGATTTATAAATGGTACATTTTCTAAATTATTGGATGATGGTAAATATACTGTTACAGTTTCAGGTCCTTTAAATGATAATGCAGTTGTTAAAAAAGCTACTGCAAATGTTAAAATTGACCGTGATTATGTAGATTATTATGTATCACCTGATGGTGATGATGTTAATAATGATGGTTCAAAAGATAAACCATTTAAAACCATTAATAAAGCAATAACTGAAGCATTTGCTAAAAATATCTATGTAAACATCTATCTCTTAGAAGGAACTTATTCAGGTACTGGAAATGTTAATTTAGAGTTAACTAAATTATTAGGTTATCTTAATATAATTGGTGTAGATGGTAAAACAATAATTGATGGTAATGGTAAAGATTATGCATTTAACTTTGGCACTACACTAAATGTTAACATTAAAAATATTATATTCACTAATTTATACAATAAAAAATATGCTGGTTTAATTGAAGGAGGTTCTGGTGATTTCACTGTAAATATTGATAATTGTACCTTCGAAAAATGTAATGCAAAATATTTAATTGAAACTAATGGTGAAATAAATAATGTTATTATGAGAGATAATAATATTGCTTCTAGTTTTATTAGTGGTGCTGTTAGTATAGATAATCTTTTATTTGAAAATAACTCAGGTAATGGTCAAATTAGCAGTATTGAAAAAGGAATATATAATTCTACATTTATAAATAACAAAATTACCGCTAAATCCACTAATGATTATGGAATAATATCTGTTAGTGATGCTAATTTTGTATCTTCTAATAATGTTTTCGAAAACAACACTGTTAAAGGATTCTCTATTAGTAGAGGATGTGCTAATTTTACAAGTATAAATGATACTTTTATAAACAATGCTGGTGTGACTGGTGGTGCTGTTAAAGGTGGAGGAACATTTATTCATGCTAAATTCATAAATAATACAGCTACCAAAGGTGGAGCTATTTATCATGATTCAAATGTTTTAACTTTAAAAGACTGTATTTTCGAAAATAACAAAGCAGATGACGGTGATGACATATATGGTTTCATAGCTACAAATGGTATGACCGGAGGGTTATGTTTAAATATGTCTAATACTTTAACTTTAGTATCTACTAATTCTTCTAGTATTAAGTCTGAATTAAAAGCTATTTTTGATTTAGGCGGTCTTAAAGTAAGCGGATATAATATTAAATTTTATTTAAATGGTGTTTATAAAGGATCTGCTCCATTAGTTAATAGTGTAGCTACTTTTGTTGCTGTTGCTAATGATGGAAAATACGAAATTTCAGCTTCTGGGGATTATATTAACAAGACTACTGTTGTTAATGGTGTGTTGAATGTTGATGCTAATCCTGTGTCTGTTTTTGATGTTTATGTTTCTGGAACAGGTAGTGATGAATCTGGTGATGGTTCATTAGCTAAACCATTTGCAACCATTAAAAAAGCATTTGAATACGGAATGTCACAAAACACATTAAGCTTAACAATCCATATTATCGGTACTTTGAAAGGTGAAGGTAATGTTAATCTTGATTTAGCACCACTTATAGATTTAACTATTGTTGGTGAAAATAAAGAAACCTCAATTATCGATGCAGAAAAAAATAAATACATATTTGACTTTACCCCAGCATACGACAACGTTAAAGTTTACCTAAAAAACTTAACAATTAAAAACGGTGTAACTACTACATATCCTACTCAGGGTGGTGGTAAGACAGTTGATGTTGGTCTTGTTCGTATTGATGGTTATTATTTAAGTGTGGATGATTGTGTATTTAGAAATACTACTGGTCATGGAATTTCTGCAGATAAACTATTCTCAACTCTTATAGTTAACAATACAAAATTCATAGAATCCAGTGGTGGAGTTTATTCAGCTACTAAAGCATTAAATGTAATCGTAGCAAATACTGAGTTTATAAACTGTAATTTAGGTGTAAATAAGAATGGACGTACAGTTTATTTAACTGGTTTAATTGCAGTTAGCGATATTTTTATTTCATCCAGTTCTATTCCTAGGTATAATGTTACACAAGTATTGTTGGATAATGTAACTTTTGATGGAAATTATAATGGTACTAAAACTGTAGGTTCTGCTCTTTATTTAAGTGGTACAAATACTACTGTAATTAATTCTAAGTTCATAAACCTAAAAGATATTTCAGCTATTCATGCATTTAGTAGTAGTGGATATAAATGTAATGTAACTATTATTGGTACTTACTTTGAAAACAATACAAGGGATATTGATTATGGTTATGGTCAAACTAATGATTATCGTCCAATATTCTGGTTAATTAACTCAACATTTATTAATAGTGGAGCATTTGCATGTCCTGATATACGTTATCAAGATGCATGGTGGGTTGTTAATAATACTAAATTTATTAACATGACTAATCAAGTATTATTTAGAGGATCAATATCTTCCACACATAAAGATGATCCATTACCTGATGGTGTTAACAATATTATAACTATTATTAATTCATTATTCTTAAACAATGAAAAAGGTGTTCGCTTTATTGGAGGTAATGTTACTGGATCTAGTTTCTATAACACTGTAGTTACTGCTGGTGGATCATACGGAGTTTATTTGGATAATAATTTCTGGAATAGTTCTGAGCCTACTTATGTTTATAGTCCTTCTATTTCTTGTGGTAGTTGGATTGTTCCAGCATTAGTTACAGACAATGCTTCTGGTCCGGTTCAAACTATTAAACTTGTATATTTAGCATTTAATGGAACTGATTATTCTTATTATGATGTTTCTAAAGTACCTATTTTGGATGTTAATGCTACTTTTAGTGTTAGTGGTGGTATAATTAATCCGGGTGCTGGTATTTTTACTCGTGATGGTTTAACTGCTAATTACACATATAATGGTGTTGGTAATCAAGTTGTAACTGCAACTTTAAGTGATGGAAATATTTTAAAATTAAATGTAACTTTCTACAGAATTGATACATTTACAAATATGACTATTTCAAATAATGCTCCGCAAACTGGAGATTATATTACTGTTAATGTTGTTGTTCGTGATAAGAATGGTAAACTTTTAAATGGTAGTGTGAATGTTTATCTTAATAGTGTTTTAAAAGGAACTATCAGTTTAATAAATGGTATGGGTTCCTTTGATGTGTTAGCAGAAAAAACTGGTCCTTGTGAAATATTTGTTAATTATACTGGAGATTTAGATAATTCTTACTCAAGTAATATGACTATTGTTTCAGTTAAAAATACACAAATGAATGTTTCTGTTTCTGATTCAGATTCTGCAAGCAATGTTACTTTTACTGTGGACTTTGATCATGTAGCTAATGGTTTTGTATTTGTAACTATTGGTGGTGTAACTTACAATGCTACTGTTTCAGGTAAAGAAGCTAAAGTTATTGTGCCTCCATTAGCTGTAGGTAAATATGATGCTATTGTTTCATATAATGGTGTTGTTAATAAAACTGTTGCAGTTAACATATCTCCTGATAGAAATCCAGTATTAAACATTTCAGATATTGTGATGATTTATAAGGATGGTACAAGGATGGTTGCTGTTTTAACTGATTATAAAGGTAATCCTATAGCTAATGCTACTG
>ENA-OPXC01002001-OPXC01002001.1-human-gut-metagenome-genome-assembly--contig:-NODE-2001-length-12946-cov-2.484059_pt1 | contig 12946 bp, 6 predicted proteins | sample MGYA00241512_ERZ502016 | MGnify/ENA primary metagenome ERZ502016 (study PRJEB25962, sample SAMEA2043043) | human gut metagenome | biome: human gut; feature: human-associated habitat; material: faeces...
ATGACGGCCGCCCTTTTGATTTTGAATATTTTGACCCGGTTGAAAGAAAAAAGAGAATTTCGCGGGTAAGGATGATAGAAAGCACAATAAGGGACAATATAGTGTGGTATACGATAAGTCCCGATGCTGTGGAATTTTATCTTGATACAAAAGAGATAAAAGATGAGAGCAGGATAAGTGTGCAGCAGCTTCTGCTTGAAAAAATGATACAGGCAAAGAATTTCAAAGGTGGTACGGAAGTTGTTGAAAGAATTAATGAAGAGGTAAGCAGGCTCGCACTTGTACAGCAGGATGTAATGAATACGCTTGCATCCGATGTTTTTGCCGGAATAGAAGCATACCGTGATTTTGTAGAAACGGGAATGCGTTGGTTTGATGATGAGGAAAAGCTGTTTAAGAAAAACAGTGATTTAATAAAATCGGCACTTGAAAAAATATCGCCGGGAGGGCAGGCGGATGCAGCATATTATAAGACAATCAGTGAGATATATGAGCTTGAAAACCAGCTGAAAGTTGCAATGAACAGACACGCACAGCTTCTTGGGGCATGCACCCATATGCAGAAACTAACAGATGATGCTGTAAGACATGCAAAACTTTCTCAGATAAGAAGCCATGTTGATTTCACATCACTTTTAAAAAAGATGACGGAAAATGGTGATGCATCAGTGCTGATTCCTCTTATAAACGGAATTTTAAAACCAAATACGAAGAAAACATTTAATCTTAATTCCATAGATGAAGCACTTACAATGAGACCTGCAAGATATCAGGAGATAGAAAAGGTAAGTGTAAAAAAGCAGAAAGAAATCATATTTGAAGATGAACTGGAAGAGAAAAGAATTGCGGATAATTATGTATTTATAATGAAAAATCTTATTTCGGCACTGCACAAAAAAGAAGTGTTCACACTGGAAGAATTTAATCTGTCAATGAAAAATATGTATTCCGAAAATGTTCTTAAAAATGCAGATTATTTTTCATTTTTCGTAAATCTGTGCCAGAAGAAAAAGCATATAACCGGCGGTGCAGATATGGATAGTGAAAGTTTTATGGATGATATATTGAAAAAATATTTTGAGAATGAAGCCCCGGTTGTTTTTTCTATAGATGAGGGGAATGGCAAAATGCTTGAACTTATGGACGGATGTGAAGTGAGCGATGTTACATTCCATAGAGAAGATTACAGCAATTAACATTTAATATAAATTTATACCGGAAGGGAAAAATTATGGAGAGCAGAAATTTAGACAGAGCATTAGATATCGTGTCAAAACTTATCAATGGCGAAAATGTTGGTGAAAATGGAGATAATGCAGCACTGTATCAGGAGTACAGCACAAATGCACAGGTTTATGACATTGTTATGATGACTCTTAAAAAGATGAATCTTGACATATATGAGTATAAAAACAGCCTGTATGTAAGTGCAGGCCAGAATAATCCGGTGTTTGGATATACTAACGAAGAGTTGAGAAAAGAACTTGGAGTTAAGTTGAACAGAGAATTGTATCTTGCATATTTTGTTATTTACAATACTATCACATCATTTTACAGTGATACGTCAGCAGCAAATTATACAAGTTACGTGCGTATTGAAGATGTAATAGAAAATGTTGATAATTCCATAAACGGTATAATTGATAAGCGAAACGGCATAGTCCTTGATGAGATAGAGGAAAACAGTTTTAAGCAGATTGCGTTAAGCTGGGAGGAACTTCCAGCCTCATCTGACAGTGTTCAGGCGGGGATGAGGGCAGCGAGAAATTCAAAAGCAGGATTTGTCAAAATAGTTTTTAATTTTCTTGTAAATCAGGGGCTGCTTGTTGATTTTCATATATGGGAACCTCCTGTGTGTGGAATCTGTTTTCTTGTTATCGTTAGTATACCCGGAAAAACCGGAAAATTCTGTGGATAATACAAAAGAAGATGAAAATTCTGGTGGAAATCTTTATTATCCTACAAACAGATTCCGGGCACTTATAGAGAATTACTTTGATGAATATAAAGGAAGATTTACGCAGATTTTATCGAAAGGAGAGAAGAACGATGCCACAGATTAACAGAATCAGGGTAAACAATGTAAAGTACAATTTCGGAACACAGATGTATGATGATTTTATGATGCGTCCAAATTGCAGCAGCATGATTTATGACCTTGCGAACGGCGGTGGTAAGAGTCTTCTCATGCTCATGCTTTTGCAGAATGTAATTCCGAACTGTACACTTGATGAGAAGCAGCCGGTTGAAAAGCTTTTCAGGCAGGGGGGAGGAAATACAGTCATACATTCTCTTGTGGAATGGAAACTGGAGCCATGTTACAGAAAAGATAATTATACATATATGACAACAGGATTTTGTGCGAGAAAAGCAGGTGCACAGAGCAATTCGTCGGGTATAGAATATTTTAATTATGCTATTTTCTACAGGGAATTCGGCGACAATGATATAAAAAATCTTCCACTTACAAGTAACGGTGAGAGAATAACATACAATGGATTGAAAGAATATCTTAGAAATCTTGAAAAAGATGATTTTAATGTGTCGGTAAAAATATTTGACAGAAAAGGAGATTATCAGAATTTCCTGTCACATTACGGAATATATGAGAGCCAGTGGGAAATTATACGTGGAATCAATAAAACAGAAGGACATGTAAGAACTTATTTTGAGAGCAATTACAGAACAAGTCGTAAAGTTGTGGAAGATCTGCTTATTGAAGAGATTATAGAAAAATCGTTTAATAATAAGTTAGGTGTGACTGATGACGAAGGTCAGATGGCAAGGACACTTCTTGATATTAAAGATAAGCTGCTTGAATTGTCAAAAAAGAATTCACAGATAGGCAATTATAACAGTCAGGTTGAAGAAATAGAAAAATTTGCTCAGTATGCAGAATCATTCAAAGTGAATTTTATAAAAAAGCAGGAACTTGAGGAAAAGATATACAGGCTTTTGTGTGCCTGCAAAATTATAATTGCTGACAGGGAAGCATTATCAGAGCAGAATAGTTCCGATTTGGAAAAAATACAGGAAAAAATTAATAATGAACAGTATCTGATTCAGTCGGCACAGGTTGCAAGCGAGCAGAAGTCACTTGATGCAATACGTGAGCTTGTTGATGTTTACAGTGCAAAGATTGAAGCGGCAGACAGCCGTTTTGCCGAAAGAAAAGAGCTGCTTAGAAAATCTGAATCAGTCAATGATTATGCAGATTATCTTAAATATGAAAATGATTTTAACAAAATAAAACAGACGATAGACAACAGAATGCGTGAGCATGACGACATTACGGCAGAGCTGCATGATATAGCTGTAAAAATATTTGAACTGTCAAATGATGAGCGGGAAAAATTAAAAGAAAGTCTTAAACAATCGCAAAAAGAGCTGCAGACTGCGGAGGATAATTATAAAGAAGCACAGAAAACGTTTGATTCACTGACAAAAGAAGAGGCAGCTGCACAAAGTCTCGTTTCATTTTTAAAGAGCCGCATTGAAAATGACGAAAAGCAGATGGCGGTTCTCATGGAAAAATGTGGAATAATTATTGCAGAAAATGTCGAGGCAGAGCTTTTAACATCAGAAGAGAATATTAAAGATGCCAGACAGGAGATACAGCAAAAAGATAAGGCATATAATGATTTGAAACTCCGGCTTGGCGATACTCAGACAGACATTGCAAGAATTGATGTCGGACTTGAATTTATAAAAAAAGAAATCGAAGATGTCAAGAAAATACAGGCAGAGTATGAGCAGACAAAGGACAAACTTAATACGCTCTCAAAAATATATAATGATGAAAATACGGCAGGACTTGATATAAAGATAAAGGAGTATAGTGACAGCCTTGACAGCGAGTATTTTGAAGCGGAAAAAGAGGCACAAAGACTTGCTGCATTTATTGAAAATGCAAAGAAACACCAATATTTATTAGATGCAAAGAACAGAACAAAGTTAAAAGAATATCTTTTTACAAGATATAAAGATGATGTCAAAGAAGGTGCTGACTGGCTTGCACAGCTTGATGAGAAACAGCGTACAGATGTAAAGAGGCGTATTCCGTTTGTAGAATACAGTTTTATTGTAAAAAATAATTTTGATAAAATAAAAAATGATGCAACGCTTGCCAGCTTTAATCTTGATTCGTATACCGTTCCGATTGTGAGTGAAGATAATGTCCTGGATGCAAAAGTCCAGATTGATAAAAATACAGTTGTATTTGCAATGAAAGATATGGATTTCCTTAAAGATGATGCAAAAACCGAGTCGGAGATTGCGGTGGCACAGGAAGAGCTTGATAATATTAATCATAAAATAGAAAAAATTGAAGACCGCCGAAAAGTTGTACTTGGTGACTATTGTTATGTCATAAATAATAAGATGCAAAGGTTTGAAAAAGCATCAGATGATTTACGCAGGCTCACAGAGAATATGTCGCAGAGCAGGGAAAATCATGAAAAGCTGAAAGCAGAAGAACAGCTTCTTAAAAAGCAGTGTGATAGTGCGGCTGCACAGGCAGAATCAGCAAAAAAGACATATACAGAGGAGTGCAGCCGTTATGAGATTTTAAAACTTGCAAAAAAACATAAGGAGCAGCTTGCCGGAGAATATGCAAAGCAGAGACAGGCACTTCTTGATGCAGATAATCTTTCACGAAAACTTGGAGATTCACAGACGGATGTTGAAAATAAGAAAGAAATTCTTGAGAATGTAAGTAAAACTCTTGCGGTATATGAACAAAAAATTGAGACTGCACAAAAAGACTGGGAAGAAAATTACAATCATTTTTATGATATGGATATAGATACATCAGACAAACCGGAAAAAGAATTTGCAGGTATGACATACATGCAGCTTGAGTCAAGATTTTTCGGACTGAAAGACATATTGGACAAAGAGATGGTTGACGTTGCAGATAAAGAAGCACTTATGGAACATTACCGTATTTCAATGGAAAAGTGCAAAAAAGCCATTGAATACCGTGGTGATGATTTTAAAACAGTAAAATCAGATTTTGAAACAGGTAAAACGATTGTTTCAGATGCACAGGAACTTCTTCACATAAAACAGCAGATTGCTGATATAGAGAAGGAGACGAGAGCTGACAGAGATGAATTTGATGCACAGAATGCACTTATGAACCGTCTTGAGGGTAGTATTGCACATGCTGTGAGCCAGATAAAAGAAAGATTCGGTGAATATGAACCGCTTTCGTGTGAAAATCCTGAAAGCTACATCAGCCAGCATAAGAATTATATAAAAGAGCTTGATGAGAGAACACAACGCATTAAAGAAGAGATAGCAGGTCAGGCAAAAGCTTTAAAAAAATATTATATATGTGAAAAAGACCTTGAGAGAATTGTGACAGATGCCGGTATGGATATTCCGGATGAGGAAGCAGTTGCCAATGTTTTCAGGCAGAATGAAAATGCATATGATTTAAAGATTCTTGAGACTGAGACAGATTCATATGAGAAAATCTCAAAGGATTATTCACAGCTTGTAAAGCTTATTGAAAAAAGAAGAGAAGATTTTCAGAGCAGGAAAGAACAATTCTGCCGCCGTCTTGTGGAATTTGATGCAGATGAGCTTTCGGCAGAAATGAATGCTTCGATAAATATTCCGTCGGATTGCAAAGATGTTGAGGTGTTATGCAGCGGGCTTCGCAGGACGAATGAATACATAGTATTGGAAAAAGAGCGTGTTTCAAAGGGTATTGAAGATATGGAACAGATAAAAGACAACTTTGAAAACCGTTGTATACAGACGTGCTGCAATATAAAAACAGAACTTGACAGACTTCCTGGTCTTTCAACAATACGTCTTGATGATGAAATCATATCGATGATTGGGCTGTTTATTCCATATGTAAAGGAAGAACTGTATAAGAGCAGGATGTCATTATATATAGATGAGACAATTGCAATGTCTGAAAGCATTTCGTCACAGGAAGAAAGATTGAAATATATAAGAAACAGGCTTACATGGAAACGTCTTTTTTCTGTAATAGTAACTGATATGAATGCAATAAGGGTACAGCTTTATAAACGTGAGCGTATCAAGGACCAGAGCAGGTATCTGCGATATGAGGAGGCAGTTGGCTCTACGGGACAGTCACAGGGAATTTATATACAGTTTCTTATAGCTGTAATAAATTATATTGCAAGCGTTAACGCATCAGTTAGTGAAACGGCAGTTCTTGGAAAAACAATATTTATTGATAATCCGTTCGGTGCCGCAAAAGATATTTATATATGGGAACCGATTTTTAAGCTTTTAAAGACAAACCATGTACAGCTTATCGTTCCGGCAAGAGGTGCAACACCGGCAATTACAGGAAGATTTGACGTTAATTATATACTTGGACAAAAACTTGTTGACGGAAGACAGCAGACTGTTGTCGTTGATTATTACAGCAGGACAAACACGACCCAGCTGGAATATACGAGAATGGATTATGAGCAGACGAGCTTTGAGTTTTTCGTATAAAAAGTTTACAATAATCAATAGCTGTGATAAACTTATGACATATATGTAGTGTAGATATACTGCGTATATGTCATAATTACGATTAGAGAATAACCCGGATTGCAGGGTGTTAATACATAAAAATTGATTAGTAAAGGTGGCGTCTTGTTGTGGATAAATATGAAATGAATCTTAAAATTGAACAGATTAAGCAGCTTGCAGCAAAAAAATCTTATAAAGAAGCAGCTGCAATTGCAAAAGAGATGAGCTGGCACAAGGTAAAAGACTGGAATGCACTTGCAACAGTAATTAACGTGCAGGAAGCAGTCGGAGATTACGAGGAAGCGAGAGATATGGCTATTCTTGCATATAACCGTAATCTTGGAGGCAGAAAGCTTGTATACAAACTTACTGAGATTATGATAAAGCTGAAGCAGTTTGATGATGCTGATGGGTTATATGAAGAATATGAGCGTATGTCACAGCATGATGTCAGCAGATACATTCTTTATTATATTTTAAGAAAAGCAGAAGGTGCGTCAGATAACGAGCTTGTTGAAATTCTTGAAGACTATAAGAATCATGAGATTGATGAAAAATACATGTATGAGCTTGCTTGTCTGTATGCAAAGACAGGAAGAAAAGACGAGTGCATTAAAGCGTGTGATGAACTTGCACTTTTATTTCAGGATGGCATATATGTTGAAAAGTCAATGGAATTAAAGCAGGGACTTGGGGCACCGCTTACAACAATGCAGATTAAGATTCTTGATGATGCAAAACTTAAAAAACATGATGATGAAAAGACAAAAGAAATCATGTTTGAACAGCAGAAAGAGCTTGCAAGAATACGTCAGGATGATATTGAAGAGGCATTAAAAGAGGATGATGATAAAGAAGCCGGGAAACCGGAGATTGAAGCAGAATCTTCAGATGATAAAAAAGCAGAACCGGCAAAGCCACAGATGCAAAGCATTGATGCAGGAAGCCTTATGGCTGCAACATTAGAGCCATGGGATGAGCCGGTAAAAGAAGAAAGTGACGAACAGACAGAAGAAATAGAGATAAATATAGAAGAAACTGATGAACCAAAGGGTGAATCAGCAGAAAATAATGATACAGCAGAAAATCTTTCAGGCGAAGATATGAAAGAAGAACATGATGCTGATAACAAAGAACAGCCGGATAATACAGATGTATTTAAAATGGCAAGAAAAGCAGCGGCGGCAGTATCTGATAACAAGCCCGGACAGATGCCGGAATCATTGAAAGAACTCATAGCTAATGCCAAGAAAAAGATTGAAAACAGCTATGACAGAATGAGTCGTGAGGATGAAGAAGAACGTCTGCGTGAAGAAAGAATAGAGGCACAAAGACATATTAAAGAGCGTGAAGATGCTATGGAGATTGAGCCTGTAAGCGTACCGAATGTCAATAATATTTATGACACACAGAACATTCAGGCAGAGATTGCAAAGAATTTAAGTGAAATTCTTGACGAAGATACACAGGCATTAAGACCGGATCCGGTGACGAATACAGACAATATTACGGATGAGGTGCAGCCGGAAGAAGATGAGCAGATTGAAGGACAGTTAAGCCTGGCAGACTGGATGGAAACAGTACGCGAACAGAAATACGGCAACAGGGATACTAAAGAATATTCTAAAGAAGAACTCGAACGCATGCTTGATGAAAAGGATGAAAAGAGTGCTGCATATGAGCGTCTTATGGAAGAACAGAAAGAAATTGCAAAGGCAAACGGCTCTGAATTTAATGAGGAAGAAGCAAGATTAAAAGCAAGAGAAAAGATGATGCTCCATGCAGCAAAGACAGACCTTGCTATAAGAACCGGTAAAGCTACAGTGAAGCTTGAAGAAGCGGTAGATGCCATGAGAAGTATGGCAGAACAGGCAGGAGATGTGCAGGAAGAAGCTGCCAATGAGCAGACAGCAACTAAAGAAACGGATATTGCAGAACAGATAACTGAAAATATCCAGAAGGATACCGTCGTATCACTTGATACAGCAGAGATTGAAAGAATATCAGATGAAATGTTAAAGAGTGCTGTCAGTGAGGAGCTTGATATGGAGCAGACAGACGAAACAGAAGAAGAGATTCCAATCGGCGAGCTTATGCCTGAAGAAAATACACGTAAAATTAAGCCTTCAGCAGTAAAAGAACCGGAACCTCAGGTTGATGATATTGAGCAGGAAATAGATGAAGAAAAGAAACTTAGCGGAGATCTTGCAAAGATATTCAGAAAATACAGAGAAATGCCTGGTCTTGAGAGCCAGCTTGCATCTTATTTTGAGACACTGGATAAGGAAATGCAGACTAATACTTCATCATGCGGAAATATTCTTATTTCAGGCAATTCAAGTTCTGACAAGACAGACCTTGCAAGAACAATTGTAAGAGCAATCAATCATCTTTATCCGGACCGCCAGAAAAAGATAGCAAAGACAACCGGTGACAGTATTAATCACAGAGGAATCAGCAGAGCCATGTCAAAGCTTAAAGGAACTGCTCTTATTGTAGAGGGTGCCGGTTCAATCCAGCCAAAGCGTATTGAAGAGATTACACAGTGCCTTAAGCAGGATACAGGCAGAATGATAGTAATATTTGAGGATTCTGATGCTGAGATGAATGTTTTGTTAAACTTCAATCCGGATTTGACAAAGCAGTTTAACCATAGAATTATATTAAAGCAGTATACTGTTAATGAACTTGTAGAAATGGCAAGAAAATTTGCACGTAAACGTCAATATGAAGTTGATGATGATGCACTTCTTGAATTGTACTTAAAGATTGATAAGCTTCACAGTGTGACAGACAATATCCGTCTTGATGATATCAAGGAGATTATCAACAAAGCGATAGCACATTCAGAAAAACGTGCTTCAAGAAAGTTCTTTGGCGGAATTAAGAAAAAACGTGGTGAAAAGGGAGATATTTTCTTCCTTACAGATGCCGATTTTAAAGATTGAAAATAAAAATTATTTAATTTAAGGAGAGAGAATATGAATAATATTGATGAAATGTCAGTAAACGCGATAAGAGTTTTATCTGCGGATGCGATTCAGAAAGCAAAATCAGGTCATCCGGGACTTCCTCTTGGAGCAGCACCTGCCGCATATGAATTATGGAGCAGACACATGAACCACAATCCAGCTAATCCAAAATGGGAAAACAGAGACAGATTTATCCTGTCAGGCGGACACGGCTCAATGCTGTTATATTCACTTTTACATTTATTTGGATATGGTAATCTTTCAATAGATGATATCAAGAATTTCAGACAGCTTGATTCGCTTACACCAGGACATCCTGAATATGGTCATACTGTAGGAATTGAAGCTACAACAGGTCCTCTTGGACAGGGTATGGCAATGGCAGTAGGTATGGCAATGGCAGAGGCACATCTTTCTGCTGTATTCAATAAAGAGGGATATCCGGTTGTTGACCACTACACATATGTACTGGGTGGCGACGGCTGTATGATGGAAGGTATTTCATCAGAATGTTTCTCTCTTGCAGGAACTCTTGGACTTAACAAGCTTATTGTTTTATATGATTCAAATAATATTTCAATTGAGGGAAGCACAGATATTGCATTTACAGAAGATGTAATGAAGCGTTTTGAAGCTTTTGGTTTCCAGACAATAGAAGTTAAAGATGGCAATGACCTCGCGGCAATCGGAGCAGCTATTGAAGAGGCGAAGGCTGATAAAGAGAGACCTTCACTTATTAAGATTGATACTCTTATCGGATTTGGATGTCCGGCGAAGCAGGGTAAGGCAAGTGCTCACGGCGAGCCTCTCGGAGAAGAAAATGTTGCCGCATTAAAGGAAAATATCGGATGGCCATGTAAGGGCGATTTTGAAGTTCCACAGGAAGTTTATGATAACTATAAGAAGATAGCACAGGAGCGTGGTGCGGCAGAAGATAAGTGGAATAAACTTTTTGATGAATATTGTGAGAAGTTCCCTGAAATGAAAGAAAAGTGGGATAAATATTACAACGGATATGATCTTACAGATTTATTCGAGTCAGAAGAATACTGGGTTAAGCCTGAAAAAGCAGAAGCTACAAGAAGCACGTCAGGAGCACTTCTTAACCTTATTAAGCAGCATATGCCTAACCTCGTAGGCGGTTCTGCTGACCTTGCACCATCTAATAAGACAAACATGAAGGATGCAGGCGATTTTTCTAAGGAAAATTACGCAGGAAGCAATTTCCACTTTGGCGTAAGAGAGCAGGCCATGACAGCTATCACTAACGGTATAGCACTTCACGGAGGATTAAGACCATTTGCAGCAACATTCTTCGTATTCAGTGATTATACAAAACCGATGGCAAGACTTTCATCACTTATGAAACTGCCTGTAACATATATTTTCACACATGACAGTATCGGTGTCGGCGAAGATGGTCCTACGCATGAACCAATAGAGCAGCTTGCTGCATTCCGTTCACTTCCAAACTTTACTGTTTTTCGTCCATGTGACAGAACAGAGACAGCGGCAGCATGGATGTATGCCATAAAATCAGAGAGCACACCTACAGGACTTGTGCTCACAAGACAGAATCTTCCACAGATTGAAGGATCTTCAAAGGAAGCTTTAAAGGGTGGCTATATCATTGATAACAGCACAAAAGCTGAACCTGATGCAATTATAATAGCAAGCGGTTCAGAAGTTTCACTTGCAATAGAAGCTAAGAAACTTCTTGCCGGTGATGGTATTGATGTAAGAGTTGTCAGCATGCCAAGTATGGAATTATTTGAGGAACAGTCTGACGAATACAAGAATTCAGTTCTTCCATTAAGCTGCCGTAAGAGAGTTGCTGTTGAAGCACTTTCTGACTTTGGCTGGTACAGATATGTAGGCCTTGATGGTAAAGTCGTTTCAATGAAAGGCTTTGGAGCTTCAGGTCCTGCAAACGAACTTTTCAAGAAGTTTGGCTTTACTGCAGAAAATGTTGCAGCAGCAGTAAAAGATGTAATGTAATCTGATTAAATTTGTCAAAAAATGTTAATAAATTATTTACAATTGTTAATAAATTTTAGACAAAAATACCTTGAAATTGAATAAATAGAGATATATAATAAGAGCATAGATTGTCAGAGATTTAACAATCAATGCTCTTATTATAATTTTGGAGGTATTTTATTATGGCTAGATTTACTTTACCAAGAGACATTTATCATGGAAAAGGTTCTTTGGAGGCATTGAAGACACTCCAGGGCAAAAAGGCAATTATCTGTGTCGGCGGCGGCTCAATGAAGCGTAACGGATTTCTTCAGAGAGCAGAAGATTATCTTAAAGAAGCTGGAATGGAAGTAAAGCTTTTTGAAGGCATTGAATCAGACCCATCTGTAGAGACTGTTATGAAAGGTGCTCAGGTTATGACTGAGTTTGAACCTGACTGGATTGTAGCTATCGGTGGTGGTTCTCCTATTGATGCAGCTAAGGCAATGTGGATAAAGTACGAATATCCGGATACAACATTTGAAGATATGTGCAAGGTATTTGGTCTTCCACAGCTTAGAAGAAAAGCTCATTTTTGTGCAGTATCATCTACATCAGGTACAGCAACAGAAGTAACAGCATTCTCAATTATTACAGATTATCATAAGGGTATTAAGTATCCAATTGCAGACTTTGAGATTACTCCTGATGTTGCAATTGTTGACCCTGAACTTGCAGAGACAATGCCTGTCAAACTCGTGGCTCATACAGGTATGGATGCAATGACTCATGGTATTGAGGCATATGTTTCAACAGCTAATTGTGATTTTACAGATCCTCTTGCACTTCATGCTATTATGATGATAAGAGATAATCTTGTAAAATCATATAACGGAGATATGGAAGCAAGAGATGCAATGCATAATGCACAATGTCTTGCAGGTATGGCATTCTCTAATGCACTTCTTGGTATTGTTCATTCAATGGCTCACAAGACAGGTGCAGCATTTGAAGGCGGACATATAATTCATGGTGCAGCTAATGCTATGTATCTTCCAAAGGTAATCAAGTACAATTCAAAGGATGCAACGGCAGCTGCAAGATATGCATACATAGCTGATTTCCTTGGACTTGGTGGTAATACAACAGAAGAAAAGATTGATAATCTTATTGAAATGTTAAGAAAGATGAATGATGAACTTAATATTCCTCATTGCATCAAACATTATGGTGAGGGTGGTCTTCCGGCAGAAAATGGTATTGTTCCAGAAGACGAATTCCTTGAAAAACTTCACGATATTGCAGCTAATGCTATTCTTGATGCCTGTACAGGTTCTAATCCTCGTCAGCCTAGTCAGGAAGAGATGGAGAAACTTCTCAAGTGCTGCTACTATGATACAGAAGTAGATTTCTAAAAAGAAAACATATCAAAATCTCTCCGTTCTCTGGGCGGAGGGATTTTTTGCGTTAGAGAATAAAATTTATCCTCTTCCAGCAAGAAGACT
>ENA-OPXC01002017-OPXC01002017.1-human-gut-metagenome-genome-assembly--contig:-NODE-2017-length-12876-cov-2.070197_pt1 | contig 12876 bp, 12 predicted proteins | sample MGYA00241512_ERZ502016 | MGnify/ENA primary metagenome ERZ502016 (study PRJEB25962, sample SAMEA2043043) | human gut metagenome | biome: human gut; feature: human-associated habitat; material: faeces...
ATTCAGAAACTCTACCCAGTTGTAGCTTTTCTTCTGGCTTCTTCTGTTCAGCCAGTAGAAAAGGCTTTTCATAACATTATAACGAAATGCTGTGATTCTCTCTGAATTGTCAGTGATGCCATAGTAATGGAAATAACCAGTTAGTATCTCATTAAGCTTGGAAATGATTTCTTTTACTCTTAAAGTCCGCATGGCCCAGGACACCGGATGAAGTAAGGGAAATCTCTTTCCAGCAGGTGTAATGGCTCCTCCAGGGACTGGAAATCGAACAGAAAAAAGCCCATCATCAGGTAAAGATAGACTATGAAAACAGCTGTTTCTGATCTTCCGTGATAATGCTGTGAAAAAGCCTTGGAAAGCCTTGAAATTCAGCACTTTTCGGGGGTTCAGATATCGTAAAACAGTAGATAAAAATGTCGAAAAATGGTATGCTGTTTCTATCAAAAGTACGGAGTAAAACAGCATGACAGAGCATGAAGAATTACTAATGCTGAGAGCTCTTGCAGCAAAACAGGCGCAGGAACTGGAAGCCGGTAAAAGGGGATCATTGCCGAGCGTGATGAAAAGATCAGAAAACAGAATATCCAGATCGACAACATGATCCAGGCACTTCTTCATGCCCGGAAACTGCTTAAGAGTTTTGATGGATACCTGATCACGGATGCCTACTCCGGTTATGATACTGTGCCGGACATCAAAAGCTCCCTGTGCTGGTCCCATGTACGGAGGTACTTTATAGAAAGCATTCCGCTGGATACAAAGGGAAAAGAGATCCCTGGTTCCAAAGGAGCTGAAGGCAGGGAATACGTAAACCTTCTTTTTAAAGTTGAAGATGAGATCAAAGATCTTCCGTATGAAGAGAAAAAACAGAAGCGTCAGGATGCGTCACGCCCCATCCTTGATGCCTTTTGGTTGTGGGTGGAAAAGACTTCCGCTATGTATACCACAAACGAAAGACTGACCCAGGCGCTCGGATACTGTCAGAACCAGAGGAAATACCTCGAGACCTATCTGGAAGACGGCCGTCTTCCGGTCAGTAATAATTACTGCGAGGCAAATATCAAGCCATTTGCAACAGCAAGACGTGCATGGCTGTTCGCTGATACTCCGAAAGGAGCATTTGCAAATGGAGTATTATATACACTGGTGGAAAGCGCCAGAGCGAATGAACTGGATGTCTATGAGTATCTGAAATATCTGCTCACTGAAATGCCAAACAATCATCATCTGGAAGACCCATCCGTTATCGACAGCCTGCTGCCCTGGTCAAAAGAACTGCCAGAGCAGTGCCATTTAAAAAGGAACAGAAAAAAGTGCCTCAAACATTGATGTAGGTATTATAGCAGGAACTCTGCTAGTTTACACTACGCCATGTTTTGAGGCACTTACTATTATTTCCTGCCAAATTTTCTCTGGCTTTTTTCTTCTCTTTCCACTCTATTTCCGATTTTATAATTCTTTTATAGATCTTTTAGCTCTGCTTTATCCTTTTTAGTTGTACTTCATAGAGTCGGACCTCGACATGAACAGATACTGGAGAGATTACAAATGCATGAGTTTTGTAGGAGTTTTATCCTACAGTCAGTATGCTTTCGTAAAAATGTGTATGGATATTAACAAACGCTCACTCCTCATATTCACTTTTTAATCGACTTTCAATCAGCACTATCGATACACCACTGTCTTCATTGGATATTCCCTCCATATTTTTATAATTACCTAGTGCCTCATCTAACAATGTCATATCTCCCATGCCCTCTGTGCAAAAATGACTGAACTCATTAATCCTGGAAAATGACTTAAGTTGTGCATTCTTTCTTTTTGAATATTTGAAAGCCGCAATCTGTAATAAGTCCCATATCATCTTAGACCATCCATCTTCCGTTAAATATAGGTCACTATCAAATGTACGTCCCGACTTAAATTTCAGTAAATTAATAAGCTCGCTAGACAAACTGTCATTAATGTATAAGATATCATCAGGTATCGCACAACCCATTGGGAACATTCTGTTTCCAGTAAAAAATCCATTGGCCAATGAATTGTCAGCAATCAATAAATATTGTGCCCCATCATTTATCGTTTTAGGAAAAATATTTCTCATCTTTCCATTCAAATTTCCCGCTCTACAATATGTAAATTGAGGCCAGTTTTTATATAATTTTAACTGATGTCTCTCACTTTGATGTACATGTAGACAAGGATTATTTGATATCTTTGCCTGAAGCAAAAGAGAATTCAAGACCATTTCACCTTTTCGCTTTCTATCTGCATAAACAAATAAAATATCTCCCAACTCTGGCTTCTTAGCTTCTTTAATATCTACTATCGGCTTTTGATGACAATATACACCTACAATAGAAAAATCATAATGCGGAAAAACTGCAACTAATACATTAAAAAAATCTTTAACAAATTTGGTCGATAACATTGCCACATAATCTGGTTCCTGTGGTTTCCGCGGTGTACATTTTTTATTAGTCCACATTGCAGCATCTAAAAGCGCCTTACCTATTAACTTTTCCAAAATATATTGATTACTATTAATATCATCTGTATTCATTCTACACCTCACAGTTTCATAATTTAGAACCAATTCTATTATACTACACTTTTTTCTCCCGTATTATCTTTTTCATCAACATTCTTCGACATTTTTATAATACATTTCTTCCTAATCTTATCATATTATATATCTGCATTTTATAATGTGAACTTCCAGTTTTTTCCGCCTAAATCAAGTGTCGCTATATCTGCGACTCAAAATAATTCTATTTTTCCGTCTTTTCTCCATCTGATCCTGCATTCAAAAAGTTCATGATCTCCTCATATGACCGCCCACTTTTTACAACCGCTGACAGGATCTCTTCTTTTCTTATGGCATCCCGCTTGTCTAACAGTTCTTTCAGATTTGCTGTTGCCTGGTCATACTTTTTCTTCGCTGCGATCACATCAGCCTCTGCTTTTTCAATCTTTTCTTCCAATGCTTCCTTACTTGTTTTTCTTGTTCTTGCCATCTTTATTTTCCTTCCTTATTCTGATTTTTTCAGTTCCTTACTCAGCTCCGATGCAAAGTATTTTATACTATTCGCATCCAATCCAAAGGCTTTCAATATTACTTTCTGATTCGCTGTTACTGCATGATCCAGACGGTATATATTGTCTAACTGACGTACCATTTCTATTTTTTCTAGCTCTTTTATTGCCGCCGGTACAGTCATATAGTTCAGTTTCTTATCCAGTTTTTTCATTTCTTCTTTTAGTTTTATATACATCTTGCAGCGCACTATCATGGCTACAAATTCAACAAATATCTTCGCTCTTGCTGATTCTTCTGAATACACCCGGATGCTCTTATTCCCAAGATATGATTTGTCTCCGCGGAATAGTTTCTCCGCTACATCCCTGCTCTTATACAGTTCGATTGCTTCTTTCGCACTCATCTTTTCCGATGTAACGATACAAAAATATCCAGCCAGATCCAGCTCTCTTTCTACCACACTGCACCGTTCTTCCGGTAGTATAAAAGCCTGGCTCTTTTCATCATAATGAAGGTTAAAATACTTCTCGAATCCGGGGCCGAATTCCTTTACTTTATTCTGGTACTTTTTCAGATACTGTGTCATCTGGTTGATCCGGTTTTCAATCTCTATCCGTTCTGCACTTTCTTTTGAAATGCTATGATACAAATGAAAATAACGCTCTTTTTTATCACTTGCATACAGTTTGTGCCGTATTGTCTTTCCATAAACTCCATATTCATAGATATTGTTCACCCGCTTATTTTCGAATGTCCCTTTATTTTCCAGGATCAGTTCATTCACAAGGGCAGACATCCCTTTCACCATGATAACAAAACTATACCCACATTTATCCATATATTGTATGTTCTCACAGTTGAAATGTCCCCTGTCCAAAATGAATCCGATCTTCTTATAACCATATCCGGATGCTTTATCCAGCATAAACTGAAGCTGGGAGATATCATTCAGACTTCCTGGATATTTTTCATAAAATAATGGTTCCTGATTATGAGTATCATACGCAACTGCATAATTAAATACCGGCTCTCCCATATCTACTTTCGGATGCCCAAATTCAACCATTTTTATGTCTCCAGCCTGACAGTTTTTATTCGTTGAATCATAAGAAATATAAATCTTTTCACGGTAATTCCGTGACTCATTCCATGTATTCAGAAAGCCTGTACTCTGGTCATCTGTTACTGAATTCAGGAAATCTGATACGGTTGAATCGCTGTATTGTTTCATCTTTTCCGTAAAAAGTGGATGGGTGTATGTATAATCCGGATAGTACTGCGCTGCATTGTTTTCTGCTATGATCGAATAAACAGCCAGATCTAAAAACAGACCCATATCACGTGATTCAAAATACTTTCCAAGGATATCTTTTAAACTGCATTCTTCTATGAGCTTACGCAGTACAAAGTATGCTCCTACCCTGAGACAGCTGCTTCTGGAAGTCCTGTTTTTGCTTTCCGGAAGTTCTGCATCGGGGAAATATTTCAGGAAATTTTGATTCGGTTTCATGAGTTCCGGATCCGTATCTGACAGTTTTCCGATCGTTACTCTTTTGGGAAAAGTATACTTCCGGGATGGATCATAAACCCGGTCATACTCATACTCTATATATACAACATTTGACTTTTTTCTCCGTGTGATCTTGCCTTTTACGGTTGGTACTTTCACTAAAAAATCCAGATACATAGCGCCCTCCTTTTAGGCGGTTATCCGCCTAAAATAATTGTACTATATTTCCCGGCTATCTGCAATGAAAAACCGCAGAAAACCGGGATTTTTTATGATTTTATTTCGTTCTTTTTTCTTTAGGTGGAAAAATTACTGGAAGTTCACAATATAATTAGGATAAAATCTGACGATTTTCCTTAAGTTGACGATAAATTGACCACATTGCGGTCATACCCCGGAAACTCAGGAAGTTAAGGATGAACGCTTTTTTACTTACTATCAAACATACTATTAATATTAAATGGCGGTAATACCACGCACTCTACTTCTGGTTGTGCAGTCAATATAGAAGCTTCACTTCTTAAATACGGCATCAATATTGCTATTGTATTTTTACTGATTAATGTATTTTTTATTTCGTCAGTTAATTCTCCCGTTGTCTCAATACTAAAGAAACCCGTTAAAGAAATTTCAAAAATATATTCCTCTGGTTTCTTACCTTTTAAGATTAGTGTACTCTTATAAATCTCTGTATCCTGTCTTTGTGCAATATTTGACTGAAGTTCAAATTCAAGTTCTTTATCATTTTTAAATCCCAACCTTTGAAATTCAATCTTATCAAAAACTATTTTATCCAACTTTAATATACTATTTATATTTTTCATTTTTTCTCCAAATCATGCAGCTGTAGCAATATGATTAACCAACGCTTCCTTTAATTCAAATGCAGGTTTTATTTCTTTCTGATTAATTTTTTTTGAATTATCTCCAATATTCATCATCTCTTCATTATATAACGAAACCTTAGAAGAAATTGTTTCCTCCATTTTACACTCAAACACTTTAAAAATCCCATTAAGATTGGTAAACAGATTTTCTCCAAATGCAATTTCTATATTTCCAAATATGTTTATCGTTTCGTTATAGTCAAAAAAATATTTTTCCTTTAAGTACTTCTCATCGAAACCCTGAACATATCCTTTAATTTCTTCGGTCAAAATTTCAAAGCAGGCATTTTCCTCCGGCAATAGGGAATGATCTATATCCGAAATTTTATGCTTTGTAACTATATCCAAACATATTTCTTCTCCAGACTCAATCATCCAATAATAATTTTGCTTCAAAATACTGTCTCTCATCGAAAGCTTACCATGTAACAAATTATATGTATCTGCTAATGATAACTCTGCGACAATATAGTGTAGTTCTTCAATATCCACACATAACACTATATAATATTGACTTTTATCTTTGCATAAAAAGAAGATAGGAACATCCATATAATCCACTAATACTTGTTCCATATAGAGTTCTTTCTCTTCTATAATGAAACACAATTCTTTACTCATTATTACTTTCTCCAATCAATCTAAATCCACTAACATCTGTTCCTTCATATAACCACCAACATACATGTTGATCATTTGTATCTTCTGGTCCGCCTTCACAATACACATATCCTACCGCCATTTTCTTCTTGGGATTTGGAAATTTCATTTTCTGTTCTACAATCTCTTTTTTTAAAAAACTAGATACTCCATAATAATGAGGATCCATTGTTACATCTTTTTTCATTCCACGCGGAATCTTAGGTGTTTTTTTTAATTCATAATATGACTTAAAATCTTCTAAAGTAACTTCTCGATTATCGTCACTATTTCTGGCCACTGCTCTATATGTTAAAATTTTTTCATATGTAAACCTTGTTGTATCCGGAAATTCTATCTCTCTATTCAACAATTTTTCTTGTAAAGCAACAGGAAATTTCATACATAAACTTTTATCGACTTGCATTTTTCTCTTCCTTCACATATCCTATTATCTTTCAAGTATCAAGACCTGATTTTCTATTTTACCATATCAATCTTCTAACAAAAGGTCTACCTTTTTAGTTATATTTATGATTTTTCATTATTATATCCACATTTCTTAAAATTAATCAAACATAAATCTCATAGTATAGATTGTACAATGAATATAAATATAAAGTAACATAGCTGAAAGAGAATATCAAGAAAAAACATTCGACAAAAAGATCCTTCTCTGCTCTTCAATCAATCCCTACCATACAAATCCCTGGTATACACCTTCTCCTTCACATCATCCAGGCAACTGTCATACCTGTTCGCGATAATAGCCTGACTCAGATCTTTAAACTTCTCCAGATCATTCACCACTCTGCTTCCAAAGAACGTACTTCCATCCTCCAGTGTCGGCTCATAAATAACCACCGTTGCACCTTTCGCCTTAATACGCTTCATAACCCCCTGGATAGAAGACTGGCGGAAGTTATCAGAATTTGATTTCATCGTCAGGCGATAAACACCAACCACAACTTCCTTCTCTTTACTTGCATCATAATCATCATTAGCCCCATAAGCCCCTGTCATTTCCAGCACACGCTCTGCAATATAATCCTTACGTGTTCTGTTCGACTCCACGATTGCGGACATCATGTTCTGAGGTACATCCGCATAATTAGCCAGAAGCTGCTTCGTATCCTTCGGCAGGCAATATCCGCCATATCCAAAAGACGGATTATTATAATGGGAACCAATACGCGGATCCAGACATACGCCATTGATAATCTGCTGCGTATTTAAACCTTTCATCTCTGCATAAGTATCCAGTTCATTAAAATAAGACACACGCAAAGCCAGATATGTATTCGCAAACAGCTTCACAGCCTCAGCCTCTGTAAATCCCATGATCAAAGTATCAATATTTTCCTTAATAGCACCTTCCTGCAAAAGTCCCGCAAAAGTATTTGCAGCTTTTACAAGTCTTGCATTCTGCACATCTGTTCCAACAATAATTCTGGATGGATACAAATTGTCATACAGCGCCTTCGATTCCCTTAAAAATTCAGGGCTAAAAATAATATTATCGCAGTGGAACTTCTCTCTCACGCTCGCCGTATAACCTACCGGAATTGTAGATTTGATAACCATAACAGCATCCGGATTATACTGAATCACCAATTTGATAACCGACTCTACTGCAGAAGTGTCAAAGAAATTCTTCTTGCTGTCATAATTGGTAGGCGCTGCGATCACCACAAAATCCGCATCCTTATATGCCGCCTCTGCATCCAGAGTAGCCGTAAGGTTCAAATCCTTCTCTGCCAGATATTTCTCAATATACTCATCCTGGATCGGAGATTTTCTCTGATTGATCAGCTCTACTTTCTCCGGAATAATATCTACAGCCGTTACTTCATGATTCTGTGCTAAAAGTGTTGCAAGCGATAAGCCTACATATCCTGTACCTGCTACTGCTATCTTCATACGTCAAAACTCCTCTTCTACATGTAAAACTCTTTATACCATTCGGCAAACTTTCTCAATCCATCACGCAAAGAAGTAGATGGTCTGAAACCAAAATCTTCTTCTAACGCAGTTGTATCTGCATATGTCACAGGTACATCTCCCGGCTGCATCGGAACTAATTTCTTATGCGCCTCAAAATCATAATCTTCCGGAAGGACTCCTGCGCGGATCAGTTCCTGCTGTAAAATATCTACAAACTCCAGCAAGTTCTCAGGATGACTGTTTCCAATATTATAGACCGCATACGGAGGAACCGGTAAGCCATCCTCTCCCACCTTCTTCTCCGGAGCTGCCTGCATCACACGCTTGACACCTTCTACAATATCATCCACATATGTAAAATCACGCTTGCAGTTTCCATAATTAAAAATCTGGATAGTTTCATTATTACGCAGCTTATTTGTAAAACCAAAATATGCCATATCCGGACGGCCTGCCGGTCCATATACTGTAAAGAAACGAAGTCCGGTTGACGGAATATTATAAAGTTTGGAATATGCATGTGCCATCAGCTCATTTGATTTCTTGGTCGCTGCATAAAGAGAAACCGGATTATCCACTTTATCCTCTGTAGAGTATGGAACTTTCTTATTCGTACCATAAACCGAAGAACTGGACGCATATACCAGGTGCTCCACACCTGTCTGTCCATTCTCATAAGAATGACGGCAGGCTTCAAGAATATTGTAAAAACCAATCAGATTCGACTGGATATATACATCCGGATTTGTAATAGAATAACGAACCCCAGCCTGAGCTGCCAGATTCACTACGACACTCGGCTTAAATTCTTCAAAAAGTGAATCAACCAGTGCTTTATCTGCAATAGAACCCTTAACAAACTTCCATGTAGATTCCGGATGTTCTTCTGCCAGTTTCTCAATCTGTCTTAAACGATATTCCTTAATGGAAACATCATAGTAGTCGTTCATATTGTCAATGCCAACGATATGTACTGGCTGCACTTCACAAAGAAGTTCCTTAACAAGATTAGAACCGATAAAACCAGCGGCTCCGGTTACAAAAATAACTTTGTTTTTTAATATTACATTTTTCTCTCTCATTGATACCTCCGACTTTCCAAAGCAATTTCTATTGATTATCAAGTAAAAGCGACCCACTTTTACATTAAATTTTAATCCACTATCATAGTCCAAAGTAGCTGTCAAGGCATCACTTCGTTTGATAGAAGTCAGCCTAGACAGCTACTTTCAGCACTGAATAAAAGTAAGTCAGTATCCCTAGCTACACTAGGAATAAGATTGTTTCAATCAACATCTAAACATCGAAAGAGGATTTAATGCTTTGATTTGCCAAATAAATACCTCTCGTCCATCTTTTCCAAATACCAAATTTGAAACAAACAAAGATAAGCCCTGTGTAACTACTGTAGCCAATGCCGCACCATACATTCCAAAATATTTAATTCCAACGATATTCATTACTATGTTTACAATAACGCTGACCATTTGGGAATAAGTTAATATGCTTCCTCTGTTAATCAATGTATAATGACCAGCTCTTAAAGCTGCATTATACATAAAGAATGTACCTATAACATGTATTCTATACACTGGAAATGCTTCTGCATATTCTGGCTTCAAAAGTCGTAATGCGTATGGCAAAACTATAAAAGATAATAATACCCCACCAATGTATATCCATGTCAACAAACCAGAAATTTGTATATAGCGCCTAGCATACTCCTTCTTATCTTTCGCATATAATGAAATTAACTTTGGATATACTGATTCTCTTATTGGTGATATTGCTATTTGCACTACAGATATTAATTTTATCGAAATGGAATAAATTCCAACTTCAGCCGCTGTCATCATGCTTCCAAGCATAACAGAATCACATCGAGTATAAATTATTGCACATGAAGCCGCTATTGCTAATGGTGTGCTTTCCTTAATTAAATCTTTGATAAGTTTTTTATCAAAATATAACTTTGTCCTATTAGCAAAATCATTTTTATATTGTATAGCGACAATGCATAAATTCATCCCAGAAGAAATAGCAGCGATAACAGATATCATGATAATTGAACACTGAAATTGTACTGCAACCAATTGTAAAACAGAGCTCAGTAATGCTGAAGTGTCTGCCGCAATTACGGTTTTCTTTGATTTAAGTAAATACTCAAATCTGTTTACCATTCCGAATCTTAAATTAACTAATATTGAGTTAATCAATAAGATTGAAAACATTAGGGAAAACTGAACACCTCGCCTGGCCGCAAAAATAAAAATCAAACCAATTAGCACTGCACCACCAGAGAAAATACCCCTGCATATCGTAGCATTAAAAACTAAATTATCTGGATTATTTGTAATATATCTCTTTTTAATAACACGTCCATCAACAAAGGTTACAAATATTTCTAATATTGCAACTACGCTAACGGCATACTGATAATTACCATATTCCACAACACCAAAATAATTGGCAATTTTTACAGTAACTATCAAGTTAAGAACTAAAAGAAATACTTTATCAAAAATCATCCACAAAGTATTTGAAAGTATTTTTTTTAAATCCCCATTCACGCTATCAGCCTTCCATAATTTGTTCTACTATCTCGCGAATCACGCCTTCGCCACCATTAGCTTTTGTCACATATTTTGCAACCTTCTTTACTTCAGGCATCGCATCTGCGGGACTGCATCCGTAACCCACAGCTTTTACTGCCTCAATATCATTGATATCATCACCAATATAGCATACATTTTCTAAAGCAATTCTCCAGTCATCGCAAATACTCTTTATTGCGCTCAACTTATCTTTACAACCCACTTCAAGAATATTTAACTTAAGTTTCTCTGCTCTTCTTCGATTCAAATCAACACTTTCACTTGTTACAATTCCTGTAATAATGCCTTTCTGTCTTAGCAACGCAAATCCCATGCCATCACGAGTATTAAATTTCTTAAGTTCATCACCGCTTTCAGAATAATACATTCCACCGTCAGTCAGGCATCCATCGCAATCAGTAAGAAACATCTTGATTTCTGGTATTTGCTTTGGAGCAACAATTCCATTCTTTTTCATGAGGGCTTCAATAATGACCCAATCACTAGGCTCATCAATTTCAAAGAATGTGTCTTCATTCATTTCAACTGCTTTAATGTTTCCTGACACACGATTTTGAGATTTAATTAAATCAGCTTTTGATGAAATATAAAATGCTCCATTCTCTACCAAGTATCCGTCAAACTCCTGACGACGTGGTCTATTAAACACATCATAGTTAGTTGGATAAGCATAGCCATTTTCATCATTATCCCAGTGGAATCTTTTCTGCCTTACTACAGACAGAACGCTGTCAGTTCCTTCTTCGTTAAAAACTTCAAATCCACGGTCAAGGTCATTGCTAACAAGAAGTGGAGAAGTGGCTTGAATTAAAACGATATTATCAAATTTATAATTAGAAGCGAATTCAAGCATCGCAAATTCTGTTGAAGCCGTATCAGATGCAGATTCTGCTGAGCGTTCTATTACGGTTGCTTTTGAAAATAACTCAGCTTCAACTCCGTTTCTAAAAGACTCAACTGTTTCTCTAATTTTATCACTATCAGTTGCAACATATACTTTATCTATGTATTTACAACTACATGCAGCCTTAACAGTCCAATATACTAATGGTTTTCCACTAATTGGCTTAATATTCTTTAATGGAATGGATTTGCTCCCACCCCTAACTGGAATAAACGCAACATTCATTTCTATACCTCATATCCTTTATATTCTTCCATAAATATCTTCATATCTATGCATGTCATCTTCTCCAGCAACAATAAAAATCATTTTTATTTCCATTTATTAATTTAAGTGCATTATAAATTGTAACTTCAGGATTGATAACAAAATTTTAAAAACATTTTGTCGAACCTTATAAATGAGAATAGCATACTGCTAAGAAGCAGCAATAGCCCATTTCCTATACTTTCTTAATGTTTCCTATATTTCAGCTTATCTCTTTGAGCTTGCTCAATAGGAAGAATTTCTGTTTTCTTATATGTCAGTGCATCATGAACTGCATTCAAGTTTCTGACCAAACGACGAATTCCATCTGGTTCAAGAGATGCAGCATGATCAGTTCCCTTCCATGTACGGTCAAGTGTATAATGGCGTTCGATAATACTTGCACCAAGAGTATATGCCGCAGTATCAACCGCAATACCAAGGTGATGACCTGAGAAACCAATGGCTTTTACTCGGTTCTCATACTGCTCTCTCATACGTTTGATTTCAAGCAGACAAACATCTTTAAAAGGAACAGGATATCCAGATGTACAGTTGAAAAGCACGAGATCTTTTGCACGACCATTCTTCTCAAAGAGCTGAACAATTTCTTCTTCTTCTTCGTGGCTGGTCATACCAAAAGAAAGCTGAATCTCACCATCATAGTTCTTACAGAGCCATTCAAGCATCTCAAAATGAGTATTACATGCAGAAGGAATTTTAATAAATAGAGGTTTTAGTGATGCAATTTCCTTTGCACTAGTCATGTCCCAAACAGAAGTAGAATAAACAATTCCAACCTCTTCACACCATTTTTTCAGTTGTGCATGTTGTTCTACAGTAAACTCTAAAAATTCACGATGGGCACCATATGTTGATCCATAAGAGTTTACAGGATTAGGATGAGGTGCATTGTATTGCTCAGGAGTCAAAAGTTCCTTCGGACAACGCTTCTGAAATTTAATAGCATCTGCTTTACAAAAAATAGCAGCTGTGTTGATTAATTCATGGGCAATCTCCATATTACCCATATGGTTACATCCTGCCTCTGCAATTACAAACGGTTTGTTATACATAGTTTTTTTCCTTTC
>ENA-OPXC01002022-OPXC01002022.1-human-gut-metagenome-genome-assembly--contig:-NODE-2022-length-12839-cov-1.831273_pt1 | contig 12839 bp, 13 predicted proteins | sample MGYA00241512_ERZ502016 | MGnify/ENA primary metagenome ERZ502016 (study PRJEB25962, sample SAMEA2043043) | human gut metagenome | biome: human gut; feature: human-associated habitat; material: faeces...
AAGCTGTCTGATGTGATGCAGACCGGTGCCAATGATGTGTACGAGATCAAAGACGAAACTGGAAAAACCGTACTGATCCCTGCGATTCCGGACGTGGTGCAGGAAACTGACCTCGACGGAGGCGTGATGCGGATCCGACCGCTGGAGGGCTTGTTCGATGCAGATTGAGATCGCCACTTTGTTTCCGGAAATGTGCGAGGCAGTGCTGTCGGAGAGCATTATCGGCAGAGCCAGAGCCGCCGGTCATATTTCCGTCCGCTGCTGGAATATTCGGGAGTATACGCTGGACAAGCACCGCCGCGTGGACGATGTGCCCTACGGCGGCGGCATGGGCATGGTGATGCAGGCAAAGCCCATCTACGATTGCTACCAGGCAGTGTGCGCACAGCTACCCCGGAAGCCGCATACCATATATATGTCCCCCAAGGGTACAGTGTTCAGCCAGCAAAAAGCCATCTCTCTTTGCGAATATCCGTATATTTTCCTGCTGTGCGGGCATTATGAGGGTGTGGATCAGCGAGTGCTGGACAAGATCGTGGACGAGGAGATCTCCATCGGGGACTATGTGCTCACCGGTGGAGAGCTGCCTGCATTGGTGGTGGCGGACGCCATTGCCCGGATGTGTCCCGGCGTGCTGCCCAGCGAGGAGTGCTTCCAGGAGGAGAGCCACTACGGGGGACTGCTGGAATATCCCCACTACACCCGTCCCGAGGTGTGGGAGGGAATGGAAGTTCCCCCCGTTCTGCTTACGGGACACCACAAGAATATTGCGGCGTGGAGGCATGAGCAGGCGCTTAAAATAACTGCCGAAAGGCGTCCCGATATGCTGGAAAAGCTTGGAAAATAATGTGAAGATGTTCTTAAAAAGTTAATATATAAATATACTGTTATAATACGCAGGAAATTCAGTGAACAAATTCCTGTTGATTTGCATATAAAACACTGTTGAAAATTGTACATCACTCATAAAATTAGTGAAAAGTAACAAATTGGAAACCTAAAAAATAGGCTATGTAATTCAAAAAGCAGAATTTACACCTATGAGAACATTTAATCATAAATTTGTGTTGACTAAGCTCCGATTGCATTGTATAATTTAATTATTAGCTAAAACTCAAAACTGTATTGATAAAGCTACTTACGAATAGGAGAGAGTATTATGTTTGTTAAAGATGTAATGGTTCAGAATCAGGTTGGTTTGCATGCACGCCCCGCTACATTTTTTATCCAGAAAGCAAACGAATTCAAGTCCTCTATCTGGATCGAAAAGGAAGAGAGAAGAGTAAATGCAAAGAGCCTTCTCGGTATCCTCTCACTTGGTATTGTCGGCGGTACACAGATCAGAATTATTGCTGACGGCGCTGACGAGCAGGAAGCTGTAACAGCACTTACCGAGCTCGTTGACAGCGGTTTTGCTGAGGAATCCAGATAATCGAAGCTTTTGTAATTTTAGGAGTGTGTTCGCTGAACATACTCCTTTTGTTTTTCTGCCCGCTTTATTCTTTTGTGCAATATTTTACAGTGAATATGACAAACTACATTTTTTTTGTGATTTTCACCAAAGTTCATAAAAAATTAACACAAAAAGCCGCACAGTATGATAAAATTAAACTATATAAGATTGTTTCAGCGGCAGGAGCTGTCTTCCAAGCCTGCGTAATGTCTGCCGAATAGATCTTCGTATCGGATCCTGCGCATGGCTCATGGCGAAACATGGGTTTGCAGGCGTTTATTCGGCGTATTATAGGATCAGGATTTCATGTGAAAGGATGACCAAACTAATGTCAAACAGACTTTTTCAGGGTTTAATACATCAGATGAGAGATACTATGGACTGTGTTATCGGCGTTGTTGATTCCACAGCTACCATTATCGCCTGCAGCGAGCTTACAAAGATCGGCACAACAAACGAGTTCGTTTCTCTTGACCTCAGCGATTCCCATGATATATTTGTAAGGGACGGTTACACCTACAAGCCTTTCGGCTCCCATATAAAGCCCGATTACGCTGTTTTTGTTGAGGGCACCGATGATAATGCGGCAAAGTACGCAAATATCATGGCTATCACCCTTTCAAGCATCAAGCAGTATTACGATGAAAAGTATGACAGGAACAATTTTATAAAGAATGTTGTCCTCGATAACGTGCTTCCCGGAGATATCGTTGTCAAGGCAAGAGAGCTTCACTTCAATTCCGACGTGAGCAGAGTTGTTTTCCTTATCAGGATCATCTCCGCAAACGACGTTTCCGCTTACGATGTTATCCAGAACCTGTTCCCCGACAAGACTAAGGATTTCGTTTTCAACATTACCGAGAGCGATATCGTGCTTGTTAAGGAAATAAAGAACAATGTTGAGTCCAAGGATCTGGAAAAGCTGGCACGCTCCATCTCCGATACACTTTCTGGCGAGTTCTATACAAGAGTAAATGTGGGCATCGGTACTGCCGTTGTTGGCATCAAGGATCTGGCACGTTCCTTTAAGGAAGCTCAGATAGCTCTTGAAGTCGGCAAGGTGTTCGATACCGATAAGGTCATCGTTTCCTATGATAACCTTGGTATCGCAAGACTTATCTATCACCTTCCCACCACCCTCTGTGAGACATTTTTACAGGAAGTGTTCAAGAAGGGCTCTATCGAGTCTCTCGACCACGAAACACTCTTCACCATTCAGAAGTTCTTTGAGAACAACCTGAACGTTTCCGAGACCTCACGTAAGCTGTTCGTTCACAGGAACACTCTGGTTTACCGTCTTGAAAAGATCAAGAAGCTCACAGGTCTGGATCTTCGTGAATTTGACCACGCTATCATCTTCAAGATAGCTCTTATGGTAAAGAAATACCTTTCTGCCAACCCCACAAAGTTCTGATAAGGGTTCGGCGAACAAAGCGGCAAAAAGATAAATATAAGCTGCTGAGGGAAAAAGAGATAAAAGCGGATAATCCGCATAAGGGGCAGTGGGAACACTACTGCCCTTTTGATGTCTGTATTATTTAGGCGGTGAAAAGTACATTGGTTGAACTTAAGAACGTATCGGTGACATATGATAACGGAGTTTCGGCTCTTAAAGACGTGTCCCTTAAAATAAATGACGGCGAGTTTGTTTTCTTTGTGGGAAAAAACGGCGCAGGAAAAAGTACCCTTATCAAGCTGCTTATCAGAGACGTAAAGGCTGACGAGCGTGCAGATCTGGTGCCTGTGGTGCGTGTAAACGGTTTCGACCTGATGAAAATGAAGCAGAGAGAAGTCCCCAAGCTCAGGCAGACCATCGGCTTCGTGTTTCAGGATTACAAGCTTATCGGCAATATGAATGTGTATGACAATATTGCGTTCGTGCTCAGAAGCATTGACGCTCCTACAAGATATATCCGCAAGAGAGTTCCTCAGGTAATAGGTCTGATGGGCCTCCAGAAAAAGGCAAAGTGCTTTCCCAATGAGCTTTCGGGCGGCGAGCAGCAGCGTGTTGCTATTGCAAGAGCGCTGGTGAACAACCCCCAGCTCATTATTGCCGACGAGCCTACAGGAAACCTTGACCCCCGTACCTCCGAGGAGATCGTCAGGATCCTTCACGAGATAAACGAGAGAGGTACCACTGTGCTTATGGTAACTCACCAGCTGGAGCTTGTAAAGGACTTCGGCGGCAGAGTGGTAAAGATCAGCGGCGGCGTTATCGACTACGATGACCATGTGTAATGAAAGGACAGTTCTTCGGGTATGAGAGTAAGCAGCGCAGCCTATCTGTTCAAGCAGGGGCTTAAAAATATGTGGAGCAACAGGATAATGTCCTTTGCCTCCTTTTGTATAATGACGGTGTCGTTGCTGATGGTGGGCTTTGCGGTGATATTTTCCGCAAACATCAACTCCTTTATCAACGATATCGAGGGCAAGAACGAGGTCGTTATCTTCCTTACAGACGATGCTGACGATGACTATATCCAGCAGCTGGGAGATAAGCTCAGAAGTACGCCCAATATTTCAGACGTGACGTTTTATTCCAAGGAACAGGCGTTCGAGGATATCAAAAAGGATACTCCGAATGCGGAGGAGATCTTCAGCTACATTGAAACAAGTCCTCTTCCCGATTCCTACAGGATAAAGATAAAAGATATCAGCCAGATGAGCGCAACTCTTATGGCGATAAACAGCTTTGAGCATATCGAAAAGGTAAAGGCTCCTTATGACTTTGTAAATGTGCTTACGGGTCTTAAAGCTATAATCACAGTGGTATCTATCATAATAATCGCAGCGCTTATCATAGTAAGCTTCGTTATTATCTCCAATACAACAAGAGCCAGCGTTGACATACGCAAGCGTGAGATATCCATCATGCGCTTCGTTGGTGCAACGAACCTCTTTATCAAGGTACCTTTCTTTGTAGAGGGCCTTACAGTGGGAACACTTGCAGGCATTGTGGCTTCCGTCCTTACATGGGTGGGCTACGACAGTCTTGTAAACCTGCTTTCCTCTGAAACGACACTTTTTGCCGCAATGGGTACAACAGGCTTTATTCCTCTTAACAGATTTATGGTGTATGCAGTGATTGCGTACATTGCCGCAGGCGCACTCATAAGCGCTGTGGGAACAGTCATCAGCACAAGAAAATACGTTAAGGTATAATACTGATCTCAGATCAACAACTACAGAACGATCCGGAATCAGTATAAGATAAAAAGATCACCTTATCGTGGCAGATGTCAGGAAAGGAAATGCAGTAAAAATGAAGAAAAAAACACTCAAGCTGATATTCAATAAGTTCAGCGCATTTGTAACTGCGGGCGTAATGTCATTTTCCGCAATAGCGGGCTTTACAGCTACAGCCGATTACGAAAGCGATATTGCCGAGCTTCAGAGAAAGCAGGAAGCTCTTGCGGAGGAGCGCAAGCAGGTAGAGGCTTCCCTCAAGGAGTACGAGGCAAATGCCAATGAGCATGAAAAGTATCTGGAAATATACGATGAGAAAATGAAGATACAGGAGCAGGAGATAGCAAACATCAAGGAGCAGATAAGCATTCTTGATAATGATATCGCCGACCTTGAAGTGAAGATCGCCGACAAGCAGAAGGAAGTAGATGCAGGCATCGAGCAGTTCAAGCAGCGCCTGAGAGTTATGTATATGACAGGCAATGACAGTATTGCTTCCATGCTGGTAGGCTCTACCGATTTCTATGATATCCTTGCACGTACCGAGCTGGTACAGAGGGTATCACGTCACGATAATGACATGATAGATGAGCTTAACAACAAGATATCCGCTCTCAATGCCGATAAGGCAGAGCTGGAGCAGTCAAAGCTTGATGCCGAAAACAAGAAGGCTGAGGCCGAGGGTGTTCTGGCAGACCTTCAGGAGACCTACAAGAACCATGAGGAGACCAAGGCATGGTATGAGGCTCAGGCTGAGGCTGACAGGCAGCGTACCGCAGAGATGGATGCTGAACAGGCTGATTACGAGGAACAGCTCCAGGACTTTATCCGCAAGCAGCAGGAGGAGCTGGAGCGCAAGCGTGAAGAAGAGCGTAAGCGCAAGGAAGAGGAAGAAAGAAAGCGCAGAGAAGAGGAAGAGCGCAAGCGTCAGGAGGAAGAGGAACGCAGACGTCAGGAAGAGGAGCAGAAGCGCCTTGAGGCAGAAGCCAACGGCGAGGAGTATGTCCCCGAAGAGACTGCCGACACTGCCCAGACCGAATCCGTTTCAAGCTCTTATGACGACAGCAGCGAGGATTACGCTCCCGGTACTTCTCAGGGCTTTATCTGGCCCTGCCCCACTGTCCTTAACATGACAGACGGCTACGGCAACAGAACCATTGATGAAGAGGGCGGCTCCAGCGATTTCCACAAGGGCATCGACATCACAAAGCCCGGCTGCGCAGGCGAGCCTATCGTTGCAGCTGCATCGGGAACAGTCATCACCGCTTCCAACACAGGCAACGGCTACGGTATCCACGTTGTTATCGACCACGGCGACAAGATCGCCACACTTTACGGACATATGTCCAGCTGCTGCGTTAACGTAGGCGATGAAGTAAAGCAGGGTCAGACCATCGGATACATAGGCTGCACAGGCTACGCATACGGAAACCACTGCCACTTTGAGGTCAGAGTAAACGGACAGCACACAAATCCCCTCAACTATGTAAGCATGAACTGATAACAGCGTTAAGTGACAAAACTAAAGTTATCTAATAAAACAAACCTGCTCCGGATCTGCTCTTTTCGCAGGTTCGGGGCATTATTATTCTTCGCAGGAAATTATCATAAAGGAATTTTAACAATGAGTATTAAAGTATCCCTGGGAGCAGCGGTAGGTCTTATGGCGATAACTGCTGCTGTGACTTTCATCATCACAAGCAACGTCACTCTGGACAGATTCAACCAGAAGATAAAGAGCGTCAGCGAGAAGCAGGAGTTCTACAGCAAGCTTTCCGAGATAGATACCTACAGCCGTACCCATTACATCAGCGAGATAGACGAAAGCAAGCTGATAGAGGGCATGGTAAGCGGATATATCAGCGGCATAGGCGACAGCTACGCAGAATATCTCACAGCAGAGCAGTATGCTCAGGAGCTGAATGAGGAAAGCGGAGTTTCCGTCGGACTGGGATTCAACTACGAAAAGGAAAACGGCGGATATATCAAGATAACCGAAGTCGTCCCCGCAAGCTCTGCAGATGATGCGGGACTTATGGCAGGGGATATCATCACTGCCGTGAACAATACGGACGTTATCGCCTTTGCAGGGGGATATGACGAGGCAATATCTCTTTTTACCTGCGAAGAGGGCACCCGTGTAAAGCTGTACATCAAGCGCACCGAGGAGGACGGTTCCACCGACTTCATCACCTATGATGTCACCGCTCAGCGCACCGAAAAGGTCACTGTAACAGGCAGACTTCTGACCCCCGCTCAGGGATATATCAGGATAGCTTCCTTTACAGATAAGACCGAGGCTCAGCTGAAAGCAAAGCTTGACGAGCTTATCTCAGCAGGCGCAGAGGGACTTATATTTGACCTGAGAAACAATGAGGGCGGAACCATGTCCATGCTTCAAAGCTGCCTTGACCATATAATCGGGGCAGGGGATATCGTCACCGCTCAGTATATAAGCGGCAGCACCGAGCCTGTGGTGGTATGCACCGAGGCTGAAAAGCTGAATATGCCCATGTCCGTTATCGTAAACAGGAACACCGCAGGCACGGCGGAGCTTTTCGCATTCGCCCTTGCGGACAACTGCGGCGCTCACACTATCGGCAAGAACACTGCGGGCAAGGGATATTCCCAGTCCGTATATACCTGCTCCGATGGCTCTGTTGTGAAGCTTTCCACAGCTATTGTCACCACTGCAAACAGCGGCGACTTCAACGGCGTGGGACTTAAACCCGAGTTCGATGTGTCGATTCCTGAGGATATGGATATCACTCAGCTTTCGGACGAGGCGGCAGTCCTCACCGATACTCAGCTCATAAAGGCAATGGAGGTAACTATTCCCCAGCCTGAGGCAGCTGTTCCTGACGAAACGGCTTCTGACGAAAATGCTGCCGAGGAAGCTGCTTCATCGGAAGGCGCTGCGGAGTAAAAAATCGTAAGGGTGGTCATAAAAATGTTCTTTGCGGAAAAAATAGATGTGCTGGGCTTCGGCTGGATGTACGAGGCAATTCTGGTAATGCTTTTCCTTGTGTCCGCAGTTGATGCGGTGAGCATAGTTAAAAGCCTGAAAAGCGGTGGGGAAGAGCTGAAAGAATATGCCCAGCTCTGCATAAAATATCTTAAAATACTTATGTGCATTTTTGCAGGGGGCTTTTTCCTCCTGATAGCAGCCACATACACGGAGTATGACACTGCCACAAGGGCGATACACGGCGTTCTCGGCGTACTTCTCCTGCTGGACGCAGCCGTAAGCCTGTGGCTCAAGCTCAAATACCGCAGAAAGGCTGAAAAGTAATGGGCATAAAGGACACTTTAAAGGGATTTCTTAAAATGTCGGGTCATTACAGCGATTCGGCGGTGTATCTGGCGGAGCATGGCTATAACAATACCTACCTTGAAATGCTGTCCGCCGAGCGTGAGACGGCAAAGAAAAAGTCGGAGATAGCCGAGGGTCAGGCGCTTTATGCTCAGGCACTGATGTTTATTGGCAGGCTGAAAGACGCTTAGACCGAGTATGAAAATACCGATATTCCCCATCTGGCAAAGCATCTGAATTCAGTTTTTGTGAATAACTATATCCTGTGCCTGTTCCTGCTCAACAAGGGCAGCAAGGTGCGGGAGATATATGAGCAGTACAATCCCATAGCTCTGGCGGAAAATACTCTTGTAATGCGCCGCTCGGTGGGCATAAACGAGTATGTGTGCAGGCGATATGAGAATGCGGTCACCGTATTCATAAAGCTGCTCAGCGAGCCTGACCCCAGAACTACCCTTATGGCGGATATCTGCCTTGTGCGTGCAATGCTTGCCCTTGATATGAACGACAGGGCAAAGGAGATAGCCGATATGGGCTTTGGCAGATATGTTGGCATGGGCGACATTACGGCAGAGGTCAACCGCCTGAGACTTAAAATGAACAGTGCGGGCAAGCCGCAGAGATCGGGCGGCAAAAAGAAGAAAAAGTAAGGCGGTGCGGTATGGATAAGAAAAACAAAACCCCCAAGGCAAACGGGGACGCTGATAAAATATATAAAAAGCGCTGCGCTGTTTATGAGCGTGTAGCCATAACTCTTTTTATCTCGGCGATATTTTTTGTGGGACTTTGTCTTGTTTTCTTAAAGCGTCCCGAATTTTCCGAGATAGAAAAGCGTAAGCTTGCCGAAAAGCCTGAGCTTACGGCTGAAAGCTATTTTGACGGCAGCTTTGCCAGCGGATTTACCAAGTATTTCTCCGACACGGTGCCGTACCGTGAAAAGCTGGTGGAGCTTTCTTCATCGCTGAACGGTCTCAAGGGCATAAGCGCTCCCAAGTTTTATGGCAGCGTAAACGTGGTGGCAGATGATGAGGGCAACACCGTGGAAGTTACCGAAACAACTCCCGTGCAGATAATCCCCGAGGAAGCTGTTACCGAAGCTCCCGCAGATGAGGGCAGCGAGCCTGAAGTTACAACAGCTCCCGCAGTTACCGAGGAGGTAACGACCACCACCGAGGAAGAGGAAGAGCCGATAGAAAATATCGGCGAGTTCTCCAACAACGGCATCATAGTTGACAGCGTAAAGATGTACGGCGAGAATGCGGGCGTTATGCTTTTCGGCGGCAGCACCGCCATGGGCACACGCTATGCGGATATCATCAGCAAGTACAAGGAAGCCATGGGCGAGGACGTTAACGTTTATAACATCGTTGTGCCCACCTCCGTTGAGTTCTATCTGCCAAAGAAGTTCCGCAAGTACAGCTCTTCCGAAAAGGCGGCTATCGAGCACATCTACGACAGCTACACCGCCGATGTTATTCCCGTTGACGCATATTCCGAGCTGGCGGCTCACACAGATGAATATATCTACCTGAGGACTGACCACCACTGGTCACACAGGGGCGCATATTATGCTTATGTGGCTCTCTGCAAGGCAATGGGTCAGACACCTCCCGACATCGACAAGGATTACGAGGTCAAGGAGATAGACGGATACGTTGGCTCCCTTTACGGCTACACCAACGATCCCATTCTTAAAAACAGCCCCGAGCTGTTCACCTATTATAAGCCCAAGTCCGATTACAAGACCTATTACTATGCTTATGACACCCTTGCACCCAAGGGCGAAGGCTCCCTTTTCTATGACGGAGTAGGCTCGGGCTACGCATACGGCGTGTTCTTAGGTTCGGACGCTATCCACACAAAGATCGTTACCGAGCTTGATACGGGAAGAAAGGCCTGCGTTTTCAAGGAATCCTACGGAAATGCTTTTGTGCCTTATCTTGTTGACAGCTTTGACGAGATATATGTCATTGATATCCGATATTTCGGAATGAACGCTGTGGAGTATATGAAGCAGCAGGGCATTACAGATGTTATCTTCATCAACAATGCCTTTGCGGCAAACACAGGCTCACTTATCGAGGGCATCGAAAATCTTTACAACTATCCCTATGGCACTCTTACTGCGGACGAGATACCCGCAGTGGAGGCATACCGCTCAACATCGGTAACACAGGCTGCTGAGACTGAGGCTGCCGATGACAAGGCGGAGGATTGACAGAAAGGCGGTAATATATGTACGCTGACCAGCACCTGCACACAAGCTTTTCAGGGGACAGCGAAACTCCCCCCGAGGAGCAGGCGGAAAAGGCTATAGCTCTGGGAATGGAGCGGATATGCTTTACCGATCATCACGATCATGACGTTGTGTCCGATATTGATTTTGAGCTGGATATACCACGGTATATGGCTGCGATGTCGGAGCTTAAAAAGAAATATTCGGGCAGGCTGGATATCCGCACAGGCATTGAGCTTGGGCTGCAAAGCCATATTGCGGATTATCTTTACAAGCTGACGGAGGAATATCCCTTTGATTTTGTCATAGGCTCCGTTCATTTCATAGACGGGCTTGACCCATATTATCCGGAGTATTTCGAGAAGCACGGCAAAAATTCCTACAGGCTGTATTTCGAGACCCTGCTCAGGCGGATAAGAAAGGTAAAGTGCTATGATTCACTGGGGCATCTGGATTATATCGTGCGCTACGGCGCTCCCCACGGGCTGACCTACTCTTATTCGGAGTACGGCGACTACATCGACGAAATTCTCAGGCAGATAATCTCGGACGGCAAAGCACTTGAATGCAACACGGGGGGATTTTCACGGGGGCTTACCGAGCCTAACCCCTGCCGTGACGTGTTCGTGCGTTATCGTGAGCTTGGGGGAGAGCTTATAACTCTCGGCTCGGACGCTCACTCGCCCGAAACACTCGGCTGCTGTTTTGACAGATGCGGAGCAATGCTCAGAGACTGCGGATTCAAATATTACGCAGTTTATGAAAAGTGCCGCCCCGAAATGCTTTCTTTGTGACATGGGAGGTATTGCATATGGCTGATACAAAATACGGAAAATTTGTGCTTGGTTCAATATTAAAGCTTGCAGTGTTTATTGTGCTGTGCGCAGGAGCATACATAGCATCACGCTTCCTCGGTTCACCTGCGGATAAGCTGCTGCCGTCTGTTATGGCGGTCATATTCACATTCATATTCCTTGCAGCGGTGGAGGGCGGAAAGCGCTCTTTCTTCTCAAAGGGATATGTTCTTGAAAATATCGTCCCCGGAGCGGTTTATGCGATCGTCATATATGGACTGTCCTTCTTTGTGCTTTTCGTGCTGGGGGAGACGCATATCACAGGCATAACATCGGGCTTTGACCTGACCGAGATATTTTTGCAGATAGTCAAGTTCTGGCTCTTTGCGGGTATTGCGGTCTATGGCTATTTTTTCCACATCTTGCAGAAGGATTTCGGCAGCATTACGGCGGTGCTCCTTTCAGCGCTGCTGTTCATGATCTTTGCAGTGTCGCAGACAGCCGGTCTGTCATCATATTTTGACGGCATATCATCGGAGGAAGCTATCATTGCCATCGACTTTTTCCTTATCGGCATAATCGCAGGACTGCTTATCGTCCGCTGCGGAGATATGCGCTCTGCGGCATCGTTCCTGTTCTTTTACGGCCTGTGCACAGCCACTGCCGAGGGAATAGGCGGAGCGCAGCCAATACTGGAGGTAAGCACTCACGGCATAGGCATCGGAATAGTTTCCACCGTAATAATGGTGGGAGCTGTAATAAGCGTTATAACGGCTATTAAAAAGGACAACAGCTGATCTACATATCAAGGGGTCATAAGGAAAGAAAAAAGAGAAAAGGGTAGAGATTAAAATGTCATTGTCTATCATCTGCGTAAAGCAGATACTTATTATGTTTATCCTTGTTGCGCTGGGCTTTTTATGCGGAAAGATAAATCTCATCGACAAGGAGACCAATTCAAAGCTTTCGGGCTTTGTGCTTGAAGTAGTAAACCCCGTGCTGATATTTATGTCATATCAGCAAAGCTTCAATAATGAGCTGCTTATCGGGCTGGGAATGTCACTGGTGCTGGGATTTATCTCATACGGTGTGATGATATTCCTGCTGAAATTCCTGTACCGCAAGAACAAGACCAACGAGGGTATTGTGGAGCAGTTCTCCGCCATATATTCCAACTGCGCATTTATGGGAATACCGCTTATAAACGGTCTTTTCGGCGAGGAGGGCGTGTTCTTCCTCACAGGCTACGTTACAGTGTTCAACATAATGGTCTGGACACACGGCGTGGTGTTCTTCGGCGGCAAGGAAGCGCAGACTTCCGTTAAAAAGGTGCTTACATCACCTGCCATAATCGCAACATTTCTGGGACTTATCGCATTCCTTACAGGCTTCAGACTTCCCGAGCTGGTGTCATCCGCAGCAAGCTACGTCAGCGGAATGAACACTCCTCTTGCAATGATATGCGCAGGCGTTACCATCAGCGGAACAGTCATCGGCACACATCTGAAAAATATCGGAGTTTACCGTGCAACATTTCTCAGACTTATATTGTGCCCCGTGCTTTTCTGGCTGATGTTCAGGTGGTTTGATTTTATCCCCGATACGGTGTTCATGGTGGTGCTGGTAGCGGCAGGCTGTCCTGCAGCGGCAACGGGAACGATGTTTGCGCTGAGATATAAGAAATGCCCCGAGATATCGGCGGTGATATTTGCAGTGACAACATTGCTTTCGGCGATAACTCTGCCGCTTATGGTAATGCTCGGCGGAGTATGATCAGGAACAGTAATTGTAATTAAGCTATATAAAAATCCCTTTGATAAAAGCATCAAAGGGATTTTTTGCGTCAGAAGCACATAA
>ENA-OPXC01002030-OPXC01002030.1-human-gut-metagenome-genome-assembly--contig:-NODE-2030-length-12784-cov-2.312043_pt1 | contig 12784 bp, 14 predicted proteins | sample MGYA00241512_ERZ502016 | MGnify/ENA primary metagenome ERZ502016 (study PRJEB25962, sample SAMEA2043043) | human gut metagenome | biome: human gut; feature: human-associated habitat; material: faeces...
TTTTCTCCTCTCTTAAATCCTACTGTTTCGATAGACTTAGTGTTATTATACTTTTTTTTCGTCTGTTGTCAATAAATTCCAGACATATAGGGGTATGCGAAAATCTGATACCCTGATATAAGAAAAAACTATATATATTTAAAATTAATAAAGATAATGTAGAGTATTTATATTCTGTTACTGGTAAATATTATCAAAATCATAAACAGATTAAAAATATTGAACAAAAAGATAATATAATTAATGTAACAAATAATAATTTACAAAACTTTTATATTAATAAAGATAATGATAACTATTATACATCATATTATATTACTATTCCTGAGGATAAAAAGAAATATACATTTGATAATATTGATGTATATAATATAAATGCTAACTTTTATATATGGAATTATTCACAATTTATCAACATTAATACAAAAACTAAAAAGAAAATTAAACTATTTGATAATGATATTTATAATATAGATTTATGTACTAATTTTAAAGATTATCTTTTAATAGCGGATTATAATAGTAAGTATAAATTTAATAAGTTTTATCTAATAAATACAAAGAATAATAAAGTAAAAGAGACACAATTAGATAAAGAAGTTTATTTTAATAGTTATTTTTTAGGTACATATAAAAAATATGTTTACTTATATGATATGCAAACTAAAATAGAATATAAAATTAATCCTTTAAAAAATACTATTTATAAAAATAGATATGAAATTTTAAGTAATAATAAATTTGAAAAAATAAGTGTTAATAAACTTAATAAAGGTAATGTTTCATTTAAAAAAGAATTAGATTTTTATTATGAATTAAACGATAATAAACTTATCTACGTTACACCAATTAATAAGATAAATGTTACTTCTTTAAAGGTATCAAATATAATTTTTTCAAATGATAACGAATGTTACTTTATAAGTGATGATACACTTTATTATGTAAATAAAGATAAAATTATTAAATTAATGACCTATAGTGAATGGAAATTTAATAATGACTATATCTATATTTTTAAATAACACTTTTTAAAATCAAACATATTTTACTATAGGGGTTGATAAAATGTTTGAAAAATATCGTGTTAAATCAAATGATAGTATTGAAGATATTGCTAAAATGTTTCGTACAAATAAAGAGTTTTTAGTAGATTTAAATAATTTAAGTTATGATGAAACTCTACGTGAGGGTATGGATTTAATAGTTCCTAAAAATAAAGAAAAATACTTTGATACTTATACGATTAATAAAGGGGATTCACTTTATGGTATAAGTAGAAAGTATAATATAAATCCAAATCTTTTAGCGGCAATTAATGGTTTAAATTTAGATGATTATATTTATCCAAATCAAGTAATTATGCTTCCAGTATCTGGTTATAGTTATTATGTTACAGCTGAGGGAGATACACTAAATAGTGTAAGTGATATTTTTAAAAAGAATATTCAGGAAGTAGTTAAGGAAAACGAAACAATTTATTTATTACCAGGACAAATATTGGTTTCACAAAGAAAATAATGGTGCATTGCATCATTTTTTTGTTTAAATTTATAAATAATTTAACAACACTCTGATAGTCCTTTTTTTAAATTTTGCATAAATTACTATAGGATGTGATAAATATGGCTAAAAAGGTGGTAATTGACAGTGGACATGGTGGTGTTGATGGTGGTTCGTCAGGTAATGGAATTTTAGAAAAAGAATATACATTAAAAATAAGTAATTATATTAAAAAACGTTTAGATGAATTGGGAATAGAAAATGCAATGACAAGAACTTCAGATGAACTATTAGATCAAAGTACAAGACCTAAAAAGGCACAAAGTTTCTTTGGTAAAGGCAATGATGTTATTGTTTTATCTAATCACTTAAATGCAGGAGGTGGCGATGGTCAGTGTGTAACGAATATTAAGTATAACAATTAAAGCCAAATAAAAATGGAAAGAAATGGAGAAATGTTATGAATATTAGTTACACTAAACAAGGTGATTATTTATTACCTAATTTAATATTAAAAGATAAAGAACAATTTAATATAGGAAAATATGGATTATTAAGACTAGAATATATTAAGAAGTATAAACTTGGATTATATTTTGATTTACTTGTTAATGATAATTTAAATGAATATCTTCATAATATAGATACTACCGTTATGGAGAAGGTGCAGAAGTTAATTAAAGAGATGGCTGAAAAAGAAAGCATTAATGAACAATTAAAAGAAAATAATCAAATGCTTTGGGTAAGTAAAATGAATAATATTAAAAATATTGCAGAAGAAATAATTCTAAAGGAGTATATCTATGTGTGATATTACTGATGAAGAATTTGAAAGAATATACTTACCAGTATGCATTAATTATGATAACTATCTAAAAGAATTTGTAATACCAGATGTAGTAGCCTTTTATATAACGGATAGTTTTTATAAGAAAGTATTATCCAAAGATCCATTATATAACCATATTAATTCAGCAATAGATGTATTTAATATAAGATGTGATATAGATAAACTTATACCATCTATTAAGAAAATATTAAGAATAAAATATAATCTAAAAATAGTAAATGATAATCCAATGATATTAAAGAAATTTTATTAAAATGAGAACTCTATCGAATCAAATTGATAGAGTTTTTAAATTGTAACTAATTATTTTGGGAGTGAATCTATTGTCTAGCCAGCACTGAATTTGTACTCCCGCACGAAATTCTTTTGTGGGATTACTCCCAAACCCTATATCTAAAAATTAAATTTTGTAAGTAATTCAACGTCAAAATTAAAAATTTGTCGAATTATATGCTATAATATTATTATATTTAAAATTTTAGGAGTGAGAGAGTATGAAAGAAAAATGTGGATTAATTTATATATTAACTAATCCATCATTTCTAGAGTATATAAAAATTGGATATGCGGATAATGTTGAAGAGAGAGTAAAACAATTGAATAATTCTGAGGCTGTTCCCTTTTCATTTCATATTTATGCAACATTTGATGTTGCTGAAAGATTAACTGATATAAAATTGCATAAATTTATAGATACTATAAATCCAGAATTAAGAAGTAAAGAAAAAATAGGAGATAAAATTAGAATAAGAGAGTTTTATCATATGAGACCAGAAGAAATGTATTCTGCATTTGAGAGTATGGCTGAAATAAATGGAACGATTAATAGACTTCATTTATGGAAAGAAACAAATGAAGAAATTGAAGATAAGAAAGAAGCATTAATGTTATCAAAAAATAGACATCATTTTAAAAATATAAGTTTTCATTCGAGTTTAACAGGAAAAGATTATTATTCTAAGACAAATGAATATGGAACTTTAGGAATATATGAAAAAGATACAAATATTGAGGTTCCAAATAATTCGAATCCATCAAAACGTCAAATCTTATATTCAGCACTTGAAGATTTAGGTGGAGATGTATCTAGTGGAAATACTTTATATCAATTAGAGCATAAATTAGAGAAAATTTTAGTTAGTAGGAAGTGATATTATGGCTAATAACGAAAGTTTGAAAAGAGCAAAAAAAGAAAAAGATGATGAATTTTATACTGAATACTCAGACATAGAAAAAGAAATGAATGCTTATCTAGAATATAACCCAAATGTTTTTAAAAATAAAACGATACTACTTCCATGTGACGATCCAGAGTGGAGTAATTTTACTAGATATTTTGCCCAAAATTTTGAATTACTAGGACTTAAAAAACTTATAAGTACCAGCTATGCTAACGATAAAAAAAGTGCAGTATTTGTTCAATTATCTCTATTTGAGCAAGAAAGTCCTAAATTTGATAAGAATAAGACTAATTCACATGGGAAAATATTTACATTAGATAGAGATACAAATAAATCGGGTAGAATTGATATAAATGATTTAGAATGGGACTATCTAAAAGAAGATGGAGATTTTAGATCTGACGAAGTAAAAAAATTAAGAGATGAAGCTGATATTATTATAACTAATCCACCTTTTTCATTATTTAGAGAATTTCTTTCGTGGCTAATAGAATCTGGTAAGCAGTTTATCATTATTGGAAATGAAAATGATGCAACTACCAAGGAAACATTTCCGTTAGTAAGAGACGGTGTTATGTGGTTAGGAAAAAATGCTGGTGATATGTCATTTAAAGTACCAAAAGATTCAGAACCACGAGAGACAAGATTTTGGATAGACGAAAAAGGGCAAAAATGGCGCAGTATGGGTAATATATGTTGGTATACTAATATTGACTTAAAAAGACGTCATACTGTACTTAATTTGATGACTATGCAAGATAACTTAAGATATAACAAACCTTTAATAAAAAAATTAGAAAAAGATTATGGACTAAAAACTTATCCAAAATTTGATAATTATAATGCTTTAGAAGTTCCTAGATATGATGCTATTCCATCTGATTACGATGGTGTAATGGGTGTACCAATAACATTTCTTAAACTACATAATCCAAGACAATTTAGAATAATAGGTCATACTCATTCTGGAGATACAACACCAGAAGTTGAAAAGTTGAGAACTATTCCATCTCAACGTCACAGAGGTCATATTAATGGGAAACAGATTTATGATAGAATTTTAATTCAGAAAGTGGATGGTGAAAATGAAAACTAGATTAAGGACAGATTTAACTATTAGACAGATATGTGAAGGATTTCAATATAGTGAATCTGAAGAAAAAGGATTATTTGGTTGGGCAGGTAAATTAACTATTCAACCAGAATATCAAAGAAATTATATTTATGCTAATGGAAAAGATGATGTTGCAGTTATTGATTCTTTATTAAAGGGGTATCCTATAGGATTAATTTATTTTGTTGAAACAGAAAAAGATAAATATGAAATTCTTGATGGACAACAAAGAATAACTAGTATAGGTAGATATGTAACTAATAAATTTGCATGGATTGATGAAAACGATATTCCATATAAATTTGAGTCACTTCCAAAAGATAAACAAGATAAAATATATAACACAGAATTAACCATTTATATTTGTAGTGGTGAAGAGTCTGAAATAAAAGAATGGTTTAAAACAATTAATATTGCTGGTAAGCCATTAAATAACCAAGAATTGTTGAATTCTATTTATAGTGGACCATTTATTACTAAAGCAAAAGAGATATTTAGTAATTCACAAAATTCTAATTTACATAAGTGGTTGAGTTATATGAAGGTTGAAGTAAAAAGACAAGGATTATTAGAAGTCGCTTTATCATGGGTTTCAAAAGATTGGGAAAAAGATGGTAATCTTGAAAAATATATGGCAGATCATAGACATGATGATAATATTAATGAATTAACTTCTTATTTTAATGATGTTATTAATTGGGTTTCAACTATATTTATTGATGTAAAAGATGAAATGCAATATATTAATTGGGGAAAAATGTACGAAAAGTATCATAAAAATCCTTATAATTCTAATGATGTTTCAAGAAAATTAAATGAATTATATAGTGATTACTTTGTAAATGATAAAAAAGGTTGTTATGAGTATATATTAAATGGTTGTAAACAAGAAGATACAAAATTACTTAATATTAGACTTTTTGATGAGCCAACAAAAAAGACAGTATATGAAAGTCAAACACAAAATGCTAAAATTAAGAACATTTCTAATTGCCCAATGTGTGTAATCGAAAACTTATCTAATAAAACAAAAATATGGGATTATAAAGATATGGATGCTGATCATGTAACTGCATGGAGCAAAGGGGGATCTACTGACATTAGTAATTGTCAAATGCTATGTAGAACACATAATCATATTAAAGGAAATAGATAATATTAAAGCGCTAGTACAGGCTTATGATTATTTAAGTTTTTGTATTGCACTTTTTTAGTAGTAGGAGGTAGTGATGTTAAGAATATATATAGGACCTAATGGTTATGGAAAGACATATGCAATCAATAGTAAAATAGAAGAATTAAAAAAAGAAGATAAAAATAGAAAAGATATAATAATGCTAAATTCTGAAATAGTTTTTGCAGATGAGATGAAGGATAGTGTTAATAATTCATTTGTTATGGAATATTTAATAGAAGAATTATTAGAAAATGATGATATTAATACTGCAAAAAATAATTATGAAAAATTAATAGACAAAAATGTAGAAGAAAATAAAAAAATGTATAATGATATTATGAATGAAGTGTTGTCTCTTAATAATCAACAGAGAAAAAAAGATGTTATAGATACTACATCTAGTAAAGAACATAAAAAACTTATCAAAATAAATTCAGATGATTTAAAGAATTCTATGGGTAGCGGTCAAAAATTGCAATTTTTATTAAAATTAATTGAAAAAAGCAATAAAAAATATATATTTTTAGACGAACCAGAGAATCATACACATCCTTCATTATTACACATTACAGCTGGATTGATTAATAAGTTGAGTATAGATAAAGATGTGTGTATTGCAACTCATTCTCCAGAATTACTAAGTTTGTTAAATATTGATTTTAATGAATTATATATTTTTAATGATCCAAATTATGGGAACCCTAAGAAAATAAATTTTAATGATGCGGTATCTATTTCAAAATCTATACATTTAGATAATTTAAATAATAAATCAAAAACTTATTATAACGCATTAAGTTTTAAGAAAAATATAATAGAATTACATAAAAAAGAATTTTTTGAGGCTATTTTTTCAAAAAAAGTATATATGATTGAAGGTGTTAATGACTTATTATTTTTAAAATCATTATTAGTAAAAAATCTTGAGCAATATAATCAATATAGTATTTTTCAATGTTATGGAAAACCTCATTATTTGCCTTTTATTAATGTTTTTGAACAATTAGGGATTGAGGTTGTGCCTTTATTTGATATTGACGAAAAAAATGATAGCAATAATGTTTTGATTAATGAAGAAATAAAAAAATGTAAGAAATATTTAGAATTTGACGATAATTTAGAGAATGAATTGAATTATTTGGGGAAAAAGACTGATACTACAGCTTTTATTGAGTTTTTGGATAACTTTAATAATTATAAAAAATATAGTTCTATATTTGATGGAAGTGATGAAAATGTTTAATATATTAAATTTAGATCCATTAGAATTTGAAAAGTTTTGTATGGATTTTATGGAGAAAAAATTAAATACAAAATTTAAAAGATTTGGTCCGGGAAAAGATGATGGAATTGATTTAATAAGTTTAGATGGAAAAATTATATGTCAATGCAAACGTTATAAGGACTCATCAAATTTAAAAACAGTTTGTCAAAATGAATATAATAAAATAAAAAACACAGAATTTGAAAAATACTATTTACTTACAACTGCAGAACTGGGTAAAAAAATAGTAGAAAATATATATGAAATTTTTCACGAATATATGGATGATTACTCTTATATAATAGGGAAAACAGATATTGATGACTTTTTATCTGACACTAATAATATAGATGTTTTGAAAAAAAATCATAAATTATGGTTATCTTCATCTATTGTTTTAGATTTGTATTTAAATAGATATTCTGATGCAATAAGTAAGGTAATTATAAATGATTTTGAAAATGAAACAAAATTTTTTGTTGAAACCAAAGCTTATTATAATGCAGTGGATATTATTAATTCAAATGGAATAATCTTATTTGTCGGAGATCCTGGTATTGGAAAAACAATAACATCAAAAATGTTAATAAGATATCTTTTAGCAAATAATAAAGATTATAAATTGACAACAGTATCTAATAACGACTTATCAAAATTAATAGAGTCTGTACATCAAAATGATGATCCTGAAATAATATTTCTAGATGATTTTTTAGGTCAAACTTCATTATCTTTAGATGATAAGTTGATTAATGATTTAAAAAATTTATTGAAGTTAACTACAATTTTTAATAATAAGAAGGTTATATTAAATAGTAGAATTACTATTTTAAACAAGGCAAAACATGAAAAAGAAGAATTTGAAAAATTATTAGATGAAATAGGTATAAAAGAGTGCCTAATTGATGTAAACGATTTAAGTCAATTAGATAGGGCGAGAATATTGTATAACTTAATGTATCATAATGGTGTCACAAAAAAATCATTTAATACTATAAAAAAAGATAACAATTATAATTTAATAATTAATCATAAATCTTTTAATACACGAATCATTGAAATGTGTTGCAAAAGATCTAATAGGGTAGCTTCTGAGAATTTTTTAAATTATATTATTGAATCATTAAATAATCCAAAAGATATTTGGAAAAGTGAGTTTGAGAGAATAGAAACGTGTGATGTAGTCCTAATGTATCAATTGTATACATTAGGAAATAATTATATACCTGTTGATTGCCTTCATAAATCTGTTACAAATTATCTTTGTAATTCTAATTCTGAAGTTGAAAAATATAGCTTTGAAGATTCAATAAATAGATTGAGTAAGTCATTAATAGGAATTGCAATATTAGGTAAGAAAAAATATATAAGTGTTCTAAATCCATCTATTAATGACTATATTCAGAATTACCTTTTAGATAATATGGCTGAATTAAAGAAAATTTATGATAATGCATTATATATAGAGCAAATAGATAAAATAGTGAATATTTTACCATCTATTTTAGAAGATAAAATTGAGGGTTTTGAAAAATTAATTGCATATAATCAATATAATTCGTTTATGAGTAATCAATATTTAGACAAAAAGAAGAAAATTAATTTTATATTAAAAAATAAATATTTTGATAAAAATTTAATTAATTATATTAGTGATTTATTTAATATAGATATTGGTGGAAATTATTTAATTAAAATGGCAATGGACGAGGAAATACGAGAATATTATAATTTAGAAGAAAAACTATCTAATATGGATTTAGTTTCAAAGAGGTTTTGTGATGCAGACTATGATTATATAGAGGAATTATTTGATTATTATTCAACTCAAAAAATTCCATTGACTATTATTGAAGAAAGTTTAGAAGAAATATATGTAAATGCTTTAGAGCAAAAATTGGCAATTATTGGTGAAGAATATGCAAAAGAATTGATAAATGAAGCATCTGCAGATGAAAAATTTGTTGGTGAAATAGAAGAAATTGAAGTAAATAGTGATTTTGTATATGAATTAAGAACACAAGTAGAGGATGAAATTAATAGTCAAAGTTTTGAATTGATTAATTTAATTAAAGAAAAAGGTTATGAGATGGAAAATATTAAAATAGATGTAGACATAATAATTGATAATATTTGTATTGAGAGGCTTCTAGATGATGATTTGACGTCATTTTTAAAGGACTTAGCTGTAGAGAATATGGAATATGATTATTTAGATATGGGAGCACGTGATACAATTACAATTGATGATATATTTAATCAAGAATATGACATTATTAATTAATGAAAAATAATATATGGGAGTACAGTTTGTACTCCTTTTTTCTTTTTTGTACAATTTCTTTTTATTTTTATTTGATGTAAGATGAAAACACCTAGGAGAAGTAGTATGTAAACGTGCACTTTTATAAAGATATATTTTATGTATGATTCTATAGGATGGATACTATGGAAGAATTTATAAATCCAATTATACCTATATCGGTATTAAGTGATAGTAGAATATCATCTTTAGAAAAGTTATTATTACTGCACATAATTTCTTTGTGTAAGAATAAAGGATATTGTTGGGCTACAAATAGTAATTTTATGAATATTCATGGATATAGTAAACAAACAATATCTAAAAGTATTAATCATTTAGCCTCTTTAAATTATATTAATTTGAAATATGAAAAAGATAGTACTAATAATTCTAAACGTACAATTGCACTTGACCATGTATTAAAGAATAAGATACAGGGTATTAAAGATAACTTTAATTCTAGTATTCAACCAAACTTTAAACAATATAATAAAAGTAATATAACATTGGCAATCAGATAAACCAACATATATCCTGCACTTTTAAAACCAGATATTCCTATTGGAAAGATAGTCAACATTAAAGATACATATCTTCCTATTTGCTCCAATACATTTACTAGATTATTTTTATATTTGTTTTCTACACTTTTATTTTTAATTCCATATATAATATTTGGAATTAACATAGTAACAACTATTATAGTTCCAAAAACATTTATCCATCCAAACTCCATGCTACTGAATCTCACTTTCAACTTGTAATTTATGATTTACTTATTACTTTTTTCTGTCAACTTTTTTGTTTACACTATTGCTAATAATATAGAAATTTGAAATATAGCTACTGATAAAATTCTTATTTTCCATTTTCAAATTTTAATTTTTTTTGGCGCTTAGCTTCAAATTTCCAATAACCATGATTACGATTTCGATGTTTTTTTTGAATCTTGTTTTGATTGTTTTTCATGTCTTGTTCAGCATTTAATATAATAGCTTTTTTTTCGTTGGAAACAAATTTAAGAAAAACATCATATAGGTACAGCCATCCATCGTATGAGATTTCAGTAAGCGTTGACTCTAATTTAATTTTTAAAAACTTGCAAATGCGTTTTTGTTGCTCATAAGTAAACAATTTTTTTGTTTTATCTTTGAAAGTATTTCCAGATGCTAAAAATATATATGACAGAAAATTTCTATAGTCTATCGCATCCTCAACATCAGCAGATGTTTTTCTTTGAAAGTGAGCAAAACATATTCGTGCATTTGGCACAGGATAAAAATCTGATGGTTTAAACTCATAAATCAATTCAGCGGAAAACCAAGGTTTGTATAAAAGAGACCTCAAACTTTCGTTATAAAAGGGCTGTCCAGAATACCTGAGAAAAGCCTCATACTGCATTATGAAATATATATCTTCAGGAGGATTATCGGCTTCAAATACCTTTTTCACAATATCAGCAGTTATGTTAAATGGAATATTTGCACATACTTTATATGGTTCTTTTACTGATATTTTATATTTTAAAAAATCCATCTCTATTATTTGAACTTTTTTAGATTCTTTATACTTTTCAGATAAAGTTTTCGCTAATTTCGCATCAAACTCTATTGCTATAACTTGCTTGCTTTTTTTTGCAAGTTCAATGGTAATAATTCCTTTTCCAGGACCTATCTCAATTATAATATCGTCGTTACAAATATTACTCTTTGATAACAAAGTCGCTACAAGTTGTTTACTATGTAAATAATTTTGCGAATGTTCTATTCCCATAAATACCTCCTTTACAAATTACTATTTGTGCTGATTAACAATAATAAACACAAACATTATATCATAATTCTGGTTGTATGTCATCTATCTCTTTTTGTTCTTTTTCATAATCGCTAGACTCAATACGTAGACTATTATCTACTCTATCTTGATAAACATCTATTTTATTCTTATCTTTGATATAAATAGAATCTTGTATATGGACTAATTTAACAATTCTCTCTAACATTTTTGTTAGTTTTTCTTTTAATATCTCAATTATTCTAGGACTACTTCTAGTCTTTGTTTCTGGTTCATAATAAGATATTATTCTTTCTTTCATTGAATTTAAATTCCTATCATAATCAATATCTATGTTTAAAGTATTAACATCTTCATTGATATAATTATACTCCTTAACTTCATTTCTTACCCTGTCCTTATATATAGACTGTACTTCTTTAATAAAATAATCAACTTTATATCTATTTTCTTCATAATTCATAACTGAAAAATTATTTACATTGTAACCTTTCTTAAAATCTTTTAAAGAAGTTCCTTTCTCTTTATTTATTATAAAATCATTAGCATTACAAATATTTTTAAGTTCTTGTTTCAATTTATTGTTTTGCCTTATATATTCCTCTTTAGGATTATTTCTCCCTATATGCTTTTCTGATAATTCCTTATTTTGTTTTTCTGCTCTTAAAGACCAATCAATCTTTAATAGTTCTCTTAAAATCATATCCTTACATTCGTACACAAACTTTTGAGATTTAAAATATTCATTTTTATCAGAAAAATATCTCGTAGTACCTTTCTGTAATACTGTACCTTTTTCAACTATCTTTACTGCTTCTGACTTTTTACACTTATGACCTGTGCTATCATAATAATATGTTCGCAATGCTCTTTTTTCTTCTATTATTTTTGGATCACTTAATTTTTCTCTTTCACTAAATACTAAATGGCAATGTTTATTTTTTACTTTTACATTCTCTTTTACTTTTTCATTGTAATGTATTGCACAAGCACACTCTACGCCATACCTTATTTTAAAAGTATTACAAATATCTTTAGCTGATATATCTGAATTTAATGGTATTCCTATTATCAATTCTCTTGCTTCACAACACTTTCCTCCAGCTTCTGTTTCTTTATGTCTTTCTCTACTTTCTTTTGCTAACATACTCCAGAACTCACTATCTGTAGTATTGTGATAATCTAATATGTTCTCTTGTTTCTTTTCGTCTGTCATATATCTTATTCTACCTTTTACATTTCCTAATTTTCTACTGCTTAAATACCCACTCATTTTTCTCACTTCCTTTTTAGAAACTACCCTAAAATTAGTATAGCATACTTTGCTACTTTTGTAAAGTAGCGAAAAATCACCCATAGAACATTTGCTAACGCAAATGCACTATGGATTTTTCGTTGGGGATACCCCAAACCCCAAGTAGCATATTTATAAAAATAACTATGCTACACAATACCTATTTTGTAAAATAGGTATTGCAGGGGCTATCTCACCCCCTACGAAAATACTTATATGTATTTTCTACCCTAGACTACCGCATTACATTGCTAATATGAAATTAGCAATTCCATTTGGTTTTACAAGGGCTTTGCCCTCTT
>ENA-OPXC01002035-OPXC01002035.1-human-gut-metagenome-genome-assembly--contig:-NODE-2035-length-12764-cov-2.961995_pt1 | contig 12764 bp, 9 predicted proteins | sample MGYA00241512_ERZ502016 | MGnify/ENA primary metagenome ERZ502016 (study PRJEB25962, sample SAMEA2043043) | human gut metagenome | biome: human gut; feature: human-associated habitat; material: faeces...
CCGGTATTTCCAGATCGCCCGCTGCTTCCGTGACGAGGATCTGCGTGCAGACCGTCAGCCGGAGTTTACACAGGCAGATATGGAGCTTTCCTTTGTTGATATCGACGATGTCATTGATGTCAACGAGCGTCTGTTAAAATTTGTATTTAAGGAAGCCATCGGTGTGGACGTGCAGATTCCGCTACAGCGTATGCCGTGGCAGGAAGCCATGGATCGTTTCGGTTCCGACAAGCCGGATACCCGTTTCGGTATGGAACTGGTCGATGTATCCGAGACCGTAAAGGGCTGTGGATTCGGTGTATTTACCGGTGCACTGGAAAACGGTGGTTCTGTCCGTGGTATCAATGTCGAGGGACAGGGACATATGCCGCGTAAGAAGATTGACAAGCTGGTGGAGCATGCCAAGGGCTGCGGTGCCAAGGGACTTGCTTATCTGTGCATTAACGAAGATGGCACTTACAAGTCTTCTTTCGCAAAGTTTATGACAGAAGACGAGTTAAACGCACTTGTTGCAAAGATGAACGGCAAGCCGGGCGATCTGCTTTTGTTTGCAGCAGATAAAAATAAGATCGTATGGAACGTACTGGGCGCACTTCGTTTACAGCTTGGAGAAGAACTTGGACTGATCGATGAGAACAAGTACAATTTCCTGTGGGTAACAGAATTCCCACTTCTGGAGTGGTCCGATGAAGAGAACCGTTTTATGGCAATGCATCATCCATTTACCATGCCGATGGAAGAGGACTGGGATAAGATCGACAGCGATCCGGGTGCTGTCCGCGCAAAGGCATACGATATCGTATTAAACGGTACCGAACTTGGTGGTGGTTCTGTCCGTATTCATCAGGATGACATTCAGGAAAAGATGTTTGAGGTGCTTGGATTTACCAAGGAGCGCGCACATGAGCAGTTTGGATTCCTTCTGGATGCATTCTCCTATGGTGTGCCGCCACACGCAGGACTGGCTTACGGTGTAGACCGTATGATTATGCACATGGTACATGCAGATTCCATCCGTGACGTGATTGCATTCCCGAAGGTAAAGGATGCTTCCGATCTGATGTCTGAGGCACCGGGTTCTGTGGATGAGAAACAGTTAGAAGAACTTGGTATTGCGATCGTAAAGAGCGAGGATAGCGAAGAATAATTTCTATGAAAAAATGGAAAGCAAACTGGAAAAAAATACTCATTGTACTGATCCTTATCTTGCTTTTGGTGTTTGGAATTCTGATGTATGGCAAAGTCAGTGAGCTGACCAACCAGCTTGCCTATCTGCAGGATACGACCAACATCATTCTTTCGGATGTAGGAGGAATGCAGTCAAGCATTGAAAAAACACTCGAAGAAGAGGCCAGTATGGTCGAGGATTATTCCATAGAAGTAAAGGATATGGATTTTGCCCGTCACGAGTATAAGGTGGAAGTTTCCGTGATTCCGAAAGAGTATACCGATAATACAACGATGAGCATCTATTTCGGAACAACGGAATGTCCGCTGAAAGCAGACGGTTACATGTTCAAAGGAAATATCACACTTCCGCTTAACAAAACATTCAACGGAAATGTCACGTTTCTTCTTGCAAACGGAAAAAAGAAGACAACGGAAGTGGTGGAGGACTTTGATGGTGTCAGTGGAAAATTTGATCAGGTTTTATCGGGAACGTTAGATGGAACGCCGGCATTAAAGGACGGAAAACTTTCTCTGAAAGGAAAATGTACCTATACGCTTGATAATGTTGCGATGTATCATTTTAAAAGTTTTGAAATAGCAGCATCCCTGGATGGAGAGGAAATCTGGACGCAGGATCTGATGCAGAATCTGCTAGAGGAAAAACAGGAGTCATCAAAGGACGATAAGGATCTGGTGACGACAGAACAGGCGGTAGAGGAGAATTCGGAAGGATCTACCGTTGATTCAGGTTCCGGTACCGTTACCTGCAGGATGGTATATGAGAAGCCACAGCAGCAGAAAGAAGACGTAGAACAGACGCAGGCACAGGAAGGACAAACCCCTTCGCGGAAACAACTGCGTATCTATCTGCGGGCTGTGACAACGGAAGGGTATCGGTTTGAAACGGATCTGCTGCGGGAAGATGCCATGGAAGAAGAAAATAAATGGTCTCTGGATAAGGAAAGCATAGATACAAAGATGTATCGCAGTGTGTATGACCGGAAGGATCAGGAACTTACCATTGACTGAAAAAAGAAGTACGGTCAGTTATGACTGTACTTCTTTTTTTGCGAGTGGCAGGGTAAAGATGAACTCTGTTCCCACTCCTTCGGTGCTGATGACGTTGATATGTTCATTGTGTGCCTGAATAATTTCTTTTACAATAGCAAGTCCCAGGCCGGTTCCCCGTTTATCTTTTCCCCGGGAAAGGTCCGTTTTATAAAAGCGGTCCCAGATTTTTTTGATACTTTCTGCAGGAATTCCGATTCCGGAATCTTTCACGGAAATAAGAACTTTTTCATTTTTGATGCTTGTTTCAATCTTGATTGATGCATCATTGTGGGAAAACTTTGTGGCATTGTCGATCAGGTTATAGAGAACCTGCTGGATTTTGCTCATATCACCGTGAACATATAACTTTTGTCCTGTTAAGACAAGATCAAAGGAAAGCCCTTTGGCAGAACAGGTTCCTTCAAAGGTGAGGATGGTCGTCTTTATCATGCGGTTGATATCGAAATCTGTAAGGTCAAGCATCATACCCCGGTGCTGTCCAAAACGGTTCAGATCCAGAATTCCCTGTGTCAGTTTGGTCAGACGTTCGGTTTCAAACAGGATGATGTTCAGATATTTATTCTGTAGCTCCGGTGGAATGGTTCCGTCTAACATGGCTTCGATATATCCTTTGATTGATGTCAGCGGAGAACGGAAATCGTGGGAAACATTCGAGATAAACTTTCTTTGGTCTTCTTCAAGTGTGTCCAGTTCATTCGCCATATAATCCATGGTGTTGGCAAGATATCCCAGTTCATCGTTCCGGTGGATCTGTGTGCGCGGTTCAAAATTTCCTTTGGCATAACTCTCGGAGACGATTGTCAGCCGGTGCAGTGGACGGTAAAATCCATGTGCAAACAGCAAAAGGAGGAACAGTGCTGTCAGAAAAACAAATTCAATGGTATAAAAAACAATGTTCATAAAACCGTTTGCATTCTGTGTGATGGAGGACACGGTCTTATGGATCATGACATAACTGTGAATCCGGTAATTGCTGGTGATCGGAGAAAATACCGTAAGGTTTTTTTCGGAAAACGATCCGTAAAAGTTACCGGTCATATAATAACGGTTGCCAAAGTCGGAAGTGTTGAAACCTTTGAGCGTTTTATAATTGGCATTTGCTGCATTTTTGCCGACGGATTCATCGGTAGAATCAAAGAGAATATTTCCCTGATTGTCCATGATCCAGATTTGGGCAGAAAGATATTCGCCAAGACTTTGCATCTGTTTTTGAAAATCCTGCAGCGAAAAACTGTATTTATTATAATTGTCAGCATAACCCGATGCAATCTGTACAGATTCCCGGTATAGCTGCTGTGCCTCCCGGTTTTCGGCATAATGTGTGATCGCATGCTGTGTGAACGTACACAGGATGATAAAGCCGAGAACCACAAACAGGACATAGCCGAAAATGAGTTTGGGTATCAGTGTTTTTTTCATCCTTTTACCTCAAATTTGTAACCGATTCCCCAGACAGTTGCGATCGACCAGGTTTCATGGTCTTTGATCTTTTCCCGGAGACGTTTGACGTGGACATCTACTGTGCGGGTATCCCCGATGTATTCATATCCCCAGATGTGATCCAGCAGCTGTTCGCGGGTAAACACCTGGTTGGGAGAAGCTGCAAGGAAATATAACAGTTCTAGTTCTTTTGGCGGCATGTCAATCAGATGCCCATTGTACATGACCGAATAATTGGACAGATTGACGGTCAGATCCGGATATTCCACACATTTTAATTCTACAACGGACTCGGTTTTGGCAGGCTGGAAACGGCGGAGAACTGCTTTGACGCGTGCTACCAGTTCCTTGGAATCAAATGGTTTTAATATGTAATCATCCGCACCGAGCTCTAGTCCGAGTACTTTATCAAAGATTTCGCCTTTGGCGGAAAGCATGATGATCGGAACGTTGCTTTTGGTACGGATTTCCCGACAGACCTGATAGCCGTCAATGCCCGGAAGCATCAGATCAAGCAGGATCAGGTTAGGGTTATAGTGTTCAAATGCGTGCAGGGCTTCTTCCCCGTCATTGACGATTTTGGTATCATAGCATTCCTTGGTCAGATAGAGAGAAATCAGTTCTGCGATATTGTTATCGTCATCGACGATCAGAATTTTCTGTTTGGAAGCCATAGAAGATTCTCCTTCACTGGGGACAGGACGGAACCGCATACAGTATGCGTTCCGTCCCATATTTTCCTGAGTTTTTATTTCTTAAACGTAACAATCGTAACGCCGGCATCGCCCTCGCCGAATTCCGCTAAATGGAAGTCCGCTACGTGTTTCTGGCGGCGCAGATAATTGTGAATGCCTTTCCGCAGTGCGCCCGTTCCTTTTCCGTGGACAACGCGGACACTCGGCAGATGGGAGAGATAAGCGTCATCGAGATATTTATCCAATAAAGCAATCGCCTCATCTGTGGTTTTTCCGATGAGGTTGATCTCCGGGGAGATCGTTGCGGATTTGCTCATGCGGATTTTTCCGGCTCCGGTTTTGTTTGCTTTGGCACCGGACATCATCGGGGAATCCTCGTCGATCAGGATCAGGTCATTGATATTGACCAGAGAGCGTAAAATTCCCATCTGGACGTAAAGGTCGCCTTTCGCGTTCGGAAGTGTGTGCACGGTTCCTTTTAAATTCATGCTGATCACTTTTACAGTGTCGCCGATCTGAAGTTTTTTCGGGACTTTGTGGTTTGGAACAGCATTTTTCTTCTGGTCGGCAAGCTTTTTCTGGCTCGCATTCATCTTGTCACGAAGTCGGGTACGCTCTTTTTCCATCTCGCTCATTGGAGCGTTTGCTTTGCCGTATTTGTTAAAGTTGCGGATTGTCTCATCTGCCACGTCTTTGGCTTCTTTTAAGATGCGGAACGCTTCTTCGTTTGCGTCGCGCAGTATCTTGTCGCGGCTTGCATCCAATTTTTCCTGCTTTTGCTCCAGACGCTCTTTTAAGGACTGGATTTCCTGTTTGTAGCGGTTGATCTCTGCCTGTTCTTTTTCAATGGTCACACGGCTTTTTTCGAGATCGGCAAGGAGATCTTCGAAGTTTTCATCATTTTCACTGATGCGGGTTTTGGCGTCTTCGATGAGGTCTTTGCCAAGACCAAGTTTTTCCGAGATCGCAAAGGCATTACTTTTTCCCGGAATACCGATTAAAAGCCGGTAAGTCGGGCTTAAAGTCTCGACGTTAAATTCACAGCAGGCATTTTCCACACCCGGGGTTGAAAGTGCAAACACTTTCAATTCACTGTAGTGAGTGGTTGCCATGGTACGGGCACCGTACAGATGCAGTCGGGATAAAATGGAGATTGCAAGTGCTGCACCTTCCGTCGGGTCAGTTCCGGCACAAAGCTCGTCAAAGAGAACGAGCGAACGGTCATTGACCTTTTTCAAAATGCGGATGATATTGGTCATGTGGGATGAAAAAGTACTTAAACTCTGTTCGATACTCTGCTCATCGCCGATATCTGCAAATACTTCCTCAAATATACCAAGCTCCGACCGCTCCGAAGCCGGAATATGAAGACCGGACTGTCCCATTAAAGTAAGAAGTCCCACGGTCTTTAAAGAGACAGTTTTACCACCGGTGTTTGGACCGGTTACAATCAAAAGCTTGAAATCTCTGCCGAGCATGACATCGATTGGAACCACTTTTTTCTTATCGAGCAGTGGGTGACGTCCCTTCTTAATGTGAAGATATCCTTCATTATTAAACGTCGGTGCAACACCGTTGTAGGTCTGCGCATAAGCAGCTTTTGCAAAAATAAAATCAAGTTCTGCCAGAATCGTATAATCCGCAGCAATCTGTTCAGAAAAATTAGCAGTCAGATTGCTCAGGTTTTCTAAGATTTTTTCGATTTCGTCTTTTTCTTTTAACAGAAGTTCTTTGTATTCGTTATTCAGATTCACGACCGCCATCGGTTCAATGAAAAGGGTGGAACCGGATGAGGACTGGTCATGTACCATGCCGGGAATCTGGGATTTTGCCTCGGCTTTGACTGGCAGACAGTAGCGTCCGTCGCGCATGGTGATCACAGCGTCCTGCAAATAGCTTCTGGTTGTGCTGTTGTTGATCATGTTGTTCATCTGGGCGCGAATCCTGTCGTTCATGCCGCGCATGGAACGGCGGATGGAATGCAGTGTGCTGCTTGCGTCGTCGGCAATCTCGTCCTCTGCGAGAATGCAGCGCTTAATCTCGTCATAGAGCGGTGTCAGCGGTTCGATTTCGGTGAAAAATCCGGTCAGTGAATCGTCTGTAACTTCCTCTTTTTCTGAGCGGGAAAATGCTTTTACACGCTTGGCAGCCTCTAAGAGAGAACAGATCGAAAGCAGTTCTGCGGCACTTAAGGAGGCACCGATCTCTAAACGTTTCAGCGAGTCATTGACACTGTGCACGCCGGAAAATGAGAGGTTTCCACAACGGAACAGACGGCTTAATGCATCCTTCGTCTGGAGCTGAAGCTGCTCAATCTGGGCTTTGTCTGTGATGGGACGCAGTGCAAGACAGCGTTTTTTTGCTTCCGGACTGCATGCGTATTCAGACAGCTGATTTAAAATTTTATTATATTCTAAGGTTTTTAAAACTTTTTCATTCATAAAACAAAAGTACTCCATCATCGTTTTAGCTGATCAGTTTTTATTATAGACCAAAGTGAAGCTGATGAAAAGAAGAGTTTGGCAGGAATTGCGCAAAAAAAGAAAGTATTGCAAGCGTATGTGTTTCAATTTATAATATAGATTGGTATGATTTTTCATGTATGGATCAAAAAGTAAAACAGATACAAGCTTGATTGCATTTGAAGGTGCGGCAGGAATGTCACTGCCTGGAAAGGAATATCATGCAGGAAAACAAACAGGATAAATATGAATTTATCAGTGAAAAAATAAAGGAAAAACCAGTGAATAAAAAGAAATTGGTATATCACGTATGCTTTGTCGTACTTCTGGCAGTTTTATTTGGAATTGTGGCAAGCGTTACGTTCGTGCTTTGTCAGTCGAAAATGGATGATCTCCTTCATCCGAAGGAAGATCCGACCATCACGATCCCGAAAGATGAACCGGAGCAGGAGACGGAAACGGAAGAACCAGATACAGAGACAGAAACAAACGAACCGGATTCTGAGGCTCAGATTGTGTATGAACAGCTTACACTGGCGGATTTCCAGGCATTGCAGAATGAGATGTATGCGATCGGAAAGCAGGCGAATAAGTTTATCGTGGCAGTGACCGGTGTCAAGAGCAATACGGACTGGTTCAATAATGCCTATGAGAGCAAGGGACAGGGTTCCGGTATTATTATTGCAAACAGTGGTCAGGAACTGTTGATCCTGACTGAGAGGAAAGTCATTGCAGGAGCGTCTTCTGTCTATGTGACCTTTGTCAATGACACATCGGTGGAAGCCTCTATCAAAAAATACGACGGAAATACGGGAATTACCGTACTCAGTGTTCCGGTGGATGAGATTGATAATGATACCATGAATCTGATTTCGGTCGCAGTGCTTGGCAATTCGCTTGCCATTACGCAGGGAACGCTTGCGCTTGCAGTTGGAAGTCCGCTTGGAACGAATTATTCCATTTTGACAGGAAATATCACTTCATCTGCTTATTCCATTTCAACAATTGATGCGAATTATGATATTTTTACAACGGATATTGTGGGAAGCAAAAACGGAAGTGGGGCACTTATCAATTTAAACGGCGAAGTGATCGGTCTTGTCACACAGGGATACAGCAGTGAGGGCGATCAGAATACGCTGACAGCAATCTCTATTTCAGAATTGAAACCGGTGATCGAGATGTTGTCCAATAATAAAGATATTCCATACATCGGTCTGGAAATCACTACAGTTACCAATACAATCGCAAAAGAGAATGATATTCCAAAGGGCGTTTATATTAAGGAAGTAAAAATGGATTCGCCGGCGATGGCAGCAGGACTACAGAGCGGTGATGTCATTACAGAGATTGACGGGGAAGCGGTGATCTCGGTTGATGGATATCAGACAAAATTGCTTTCCCTCACACCGGGTGATGTGGCGGAGGTCACGATTCAGAGACAGGGAAATGATGGTTATACGGAGATTAAATGCCCTGTAACGGTCAGTGTTTTACAGTAATACAAATACATAATTTGGAGGTAATAATTGTTATGAAATATATTGAAAGTCTCCGCGAAGGCGAGAGGATTAATGAGATTTACCTGTGCAAGACAAAACAGTCTGCGCTGACGAAGGCAGGCAAACCTTACGAAAACGTTATTTTACAGGATAAAACAGGAATCCTGGATGCAAAAATCTGGGATCCGGGTTCTGTTGGAATCGATGATTTTGATTCGTTGGATTACGTTGCTGTTATGGGAGATATCACAAGTTTTCAGGGGAATTTACAGCTCTCCATCAAGCGTGTCAGAAAAGTGCAGGAAGGGGAGTATGATCCGAAGGATTATCTTCCGGTCAGCGAGAAAAATATTGATGAAATGTATGAGGAACTGTGCGGTATTATCCGTTCGGTGAACAATCCATATTATAAAAAACTGTTAAGCAGTTTTTTCTTAGAGGACAAAGAGTTTGAGAAACGTTTCAAATTCCACTCCGCAGCGAAAACCGTTCATCATGGTTTTGTGGGTGGATTGTTAGAGCATACGCTCAGTGTGACAAAGCACTGTGATTATTTTGCAGCTTATTATCCTATGTTAAACCGCGATCTGATTGTGACTGCGGCGATTTTCCATGACATCGGAAAATTGGAAGAATTATCTGTTTTCCCGGAAAATGATTACACAGACGAAGGACAGCTGTTAGGTCATATTATGATCGGGGCAGAGATGGTCGGAGAGCGTATCCGCACGATCGAAGGTTTCCCGGTTCGCATGGCAAACGAATTAAAGCATTGTATTCTCGCACATCACGGAGAGCTGGAATATGGTTCGCCGAAGAAGCCGGCACTTGCAGAAGCACTGGCACTCAGTTTTGCTGATAATGTGGATGCGAAGATGGAGACGATTCGTGAAATTTTTACAAATGTACCGGAGAATAATGTGGAGTGGCAGGGATTCAACCGTCTGCTCGACAGCAATATCCGGAGATCCAGTCTGAAATAGGAAAGAAGAATGAATAAAAACGATATTATTACATTGAAGATTGAGGATATGGGAATTGACGGAGAGGGCATTGGAAAGATAGATGGCATGACTTTTTTCGTCAAGGATGCCGTGATCGGGGATGAGATCGAGGCGCGTATTACCAAGCTGAAAAAGAATTATGGTTATGCGAGAGTGGAGCAGATCCTAAAGTCGTCTGAGTTCCGCACGGAGCCAAAATGTGAACTGCACAGACGCTGCGGCGGCTGCCAGATTCAGGCGATGGACTATGCAAAACAGCTGGAGTTTAAGGAGAACAAGGTAAAAAATAATCTGATCCGTCTCGGCGGATTTCATGCAGACTTTGTGGATTCTGTGATGGAGCCAATCGTTGGCATGGAGAATCCTTACCGTTACCGCAATAAGGCACAGTTTCCAATCGGAAAAGATAAAGAGGGAAATATCATTGCCGGGTTTTACGCCTCGCGCACGCACAGCATTATTCCGGTCAAAGACTGCATGCTTGGCGTGGCAGAGAACCGTGAGATTTTAGAAGCGATCCTATCCTATATGCGTGAGTGCCACATAGAACCTTATGATGAGAAAACCGGAAGAGGGCTTGTGCGCCACGCACTGATCCGCTATGGTTTTACGACAAAAGAGATCATGGTATGCCTTGTCGTTAACGGCAGGAAACTTCCGGCACAGAATGTGCTTGTGGAGAAGTTGCAGGCAATTCCCGGCATGACAAGTATTTCCATGAATATCAACCAGAAGGATACGAATGTGATCCTCGGCGAGCAGACCGAGACTATCTGGGGACAGTCTTACATTACGGATTACATTCATTTAAGAGACTGCATGAATTTTGAGCGGACTGGAAAAGCAATCTCCTATCATATTTCACCACAGTCTTTTTATCAGGTGAACCCGGAACAGACCGAGAAGCTTTACAGCCTTGCGTTGGAGTATGCAGGACTTACCGGAAAGGAGTCCGTCTGGGATCTGTACTGCGGAATCGGAACGATTTCGCTATTCCTTGCCGGAAAAGCCGGGCATGTGTATGGAGTGGAGATTGTACCACAGGCGATTGCCGATGCAAAAGACAATGCAAAGCGGAATGGATTTTCCAATACCGAGTTTTTCGTTGGAAAAGCAGAGGAAGTATTGCCGGAATTTTATGCGAAGCATAAGAATGAAAAGACAGATATGCTGCACCCGGATGTGATCGTGGTTGATCCTCCGAGAAAAGGCTGCGATGAGAAATGTTTAGAGACAATGCTTCTGATGAAGCCGGAACGCATTGTTTATGTGAGCTGTGATTCTGCGACACTGGCAAGAGATCTTAAGGTGCTGGCGGAAGGCGGATATGAGGTGAAACGTGTCCGGGCTGTGGATCAGTTTGCGCATACGACACATGTTGAGTGCGTGACATTACTCCAAAGGAAAGATATCTAAAAATCCTTGAATTTAGGCACTTTGTAGAGTTTTTCAGTTTCAACAAAATTGGTGAAAATCACAGGGAAAAAGAGCTTGTGATGAAAGTAACTGTTGTTGCAGCGCTAGACCTCGGTTGTTGGAACACAAAGAATTCTGAATATGAAAGTAAATAGAGAGCTATCAGATATATTGATAGAAAATAGGGATACTTCAAAAGAGTGTCCCTATTTTTTATGGATATTAGGGCATTTCATTAGGAGTGACTTTTTCAAGTTTGCGCGCCATGGGCGGTCTCTAACAGGTGCAAGTCCTGAACATGTCCAGATAGTGGGAAGTGTATAGTCGAGCAGCAAGGGTGTCTGTCGTGAGGTGGAATCTAAACGAGTGGATTAGGAATATATAATATAGACAAAACGAAAATGACATGAACGGAGGAACAATGAAGTGGAGAAGGTTATAACACTTGAGGAAGCATTAAAAAGAATGAAAGATTACATATTAGAAAACCTGATGTTTCGGAGGCTTTTTGTTCATGACAATAGAATGTTTGCGGAGCGTGCATTCTATTGTATACAAAAAAAATTTTTGTGGATATAATAAACATGACATATAGTTGTCGTGTTATGTTGGATATGATATGTATGGAGTGTGGAAATTATGAAGATAGATAGGCTTATTGGGATATTGTCAATCTTACTGCAGGAAGAAAAGACAACAGCGCCTGAATTGGCAGAAAAATTTGAGGTATCCCGCAGGACAATAAACCGGGATATTGAAGACCTTTGCAAAGCTGGCATTCCAATAAGGACGGCACAGGGAACCGATACTATGGTCGGTTGATGGAGAAAATCCTGACCGGATCATCAGAGTTCATCAGTGGAAGAGACTCTATGTTGATTGATTTGTCTTCATGGTATAAAGGCTCTCTTGCCCCGAAGATCGAGGTAATCCAAAATGCAATAGAAAACAGGCATACCATACAGTTTATGTATTATGCCCCATCCGGAGACAGCAACCGAAGGATAGAACCGTATTATCTGGTTTTTAGGTGGTCAAGCTGGTATGTATGGGGTTGGTGTTTAGACCGTGAAGATTACAGGTTGTTTAAGTTGAACCGTATGGATTGTGTTGTTGAAACAGACCGTGGATTTCTGTGCAGAGATGTACCAATGCCGGATTTGTCAAATGAGAAGATATTTCCGGGTGGGATAAAGGTAAAAGCTCTTTTCACACCGAATATGAAGTGGCGGCTGGTTGAAGAATTTGGACCGAACTGCTTTACAGAAACAGACGATGGAAGGCTGCTCTTTTCAGCAGACTATACGGATATGGAAAACCTTGTGACATGGCTTATGACATTTGGAACAAAAGTAGAGGTGCTTGAGCCGGAAGAAGTGCGGGACATTATTTGCAGGAATGCAGAGGAAATAATAAAAATCTATGGAGGATTAGGAAAATGAGATTAGACGGTTTTGGGTTGTTTGTTGATGATATGGCAAAGATGATTCGTTTTTACAAGGATGTTCTCGGATTTGAAATTAAGGAAGAAGAGAATACTTCCAATGTTTATCTTGTGAAAGACGGAACACTTTTTTTACTGTATGGACGGAATGATTTTGAGAAAATGACAAACCGGCGATATGAGTATATCAAGGGTCTGAATGGTCATTTTGAAATGGCACTATATGTTGATACTTTTGAAGAGGTGGATGAGGCATATAAAAAGGCTGTGGAAAACGGTGCGACATCTGTGCTTGAACCGGAACTTGAACCTTGGGGACAGAGAACCTGCTATATAGCTGATCCGGAAGGAAATCTGATAGAGATTGGTTCATGGAATAAGCCTTATGAAGAGAAGGATTTAGAGGGGGTGTAAAGGATATGGCTTTTGACTACAAGAAGGAATATAAAGAATTTTATATGCCGAAAGACACACCGGCTATCGTAACTGTTCCGAAAATGAACTATATAGCGGTAAGGGGAAGCGGCAATCCAAATGATGCAGACGGAGAATACAAGCAG
>ENA-OPXC01002055-OPXC01002055.1-human-gut-metagenome-genome-assembly--contig:-NODE-2055-length-12633-cov-2.193274_pt1 | contig 12633 bp, 9 predicted proteins | sample MGYA00241512_ERZ502016 | MGnify/ENA primary metagenome ERZ502016 (study PRJEB25962, sample SAMEA2043043) | human gut metagenome | biome: human gut; feature: human-associated habitat; material: faeces...
TACATATACGGATTTTTTTCTTACCAACCTCTTGACTTTTTATAGTTAGTCTTTCAGTGTTATCCGTTAAGATGACGACAACAAGCATTGCATGGTAAATTTCATTCTTCATTTTAGCGCAAGCAGAGAAAAATTTCAAGTGAAAATTTAGAAAATAGAGAAAATTTTAAATTATCGTATTGCATTTCGCTTTTTTTATGCTACAATGAATGCAACACAGAAAAAATGAGGTGGTGCAATGGAAGTTTTGCGTAATAATAAGCTGGCAGAGAATTTGCTGCATCTGGCATTGGCTCAGGGAGCCAGTGACATGCATATCGAGCCTGACGGACAGGGAGTGCGTGTGCGCATCCGTGTTGACGGCCTGCTGCAACAGCTGTGTGTGCTGCCGCGTACGCAGCAAAGCACGCTGCTGACGCAGCTGAAGGTGTGGAGCGGTATGGATATTGCCGAAAAAAGAGTGCCGCAGGATGGGCGTCTTTTGCTGGAGCATGAAGGCAGCGAGGTGGATTTGCGCCTAGCCAGCCTGCCTACGGTGAACGGTGAAAAGCTGGCTATACGCTTTCTGCAGCGTCAGGATAATCTGCTGCAGCTGGAGCAGCTGCAGTTCAGCGAAAGTAATTTGCAGCGTTACCGTCAGCTTTTTCATCAGCCAAACGGCTTGGTGCTTTTGACGGGCCCTACGGGCAGCGGCAAAACGACAACGCTTTATGCCACGCTGCAGGAGCTTGATGCTGCAGCTGGCAATATTATAACGCTGGAGGACCCGGTGGAATATAAGCTGGCGGGGATTAATCAGGTGGCGGTCAACCGCAGGAGCGGACTTACCTTTGCCGCAGGACTGCGTTCTGTTGTGCGTCAGGATCCTGATGTTATCATGTTGGGTGAAATCAGAGATGAGGAAACGGCGGCGATGGCGGTGCATGCTGCGCTGACAGGTCATTTGGTTTTGAGCACGCTGCACACGAACGATGCCATTGGTGCGGTCTATCGTCTGCTGGATATGGGGATTGCCGATTATCTGCTGGCTGCCGGCTTGCGTGGTGTGCTGGCACAGCGTTTGCTGCGCCGTCCGTGCCGCCATTGTGACGAACGGCGCTTGGCAACAGCAGCGGAGCTGCAGTATCTGGAGCGCAGAGCGAATGAAAGGCTGCAAGTGGTGCAGGCTCACGGCTGTGAGCATTGTCACGGCACAGGCTACAGAGGGCGTCTGGCATTGCATGAGCTGATTGTGTTTGATAAACGTATGCAGCAGCTCTTGGTAAACGGCGCCGATGAAGCAGAGCTTTTGCGGGAGGCACGTAAGCAGGGCTGGTGCAGTCTGTATGCTGACGCAGTTGATAAAGTGCTGCAGGGGGCAACTACGGTTGAAGAATTGTGGCGCGTCGGTATCACCGGGGAGGCTGATAATGCTTGATAAGCTGCTGCTGCAGGCAAAAAGTATGGGAGCCAGTGACCTGCATCTTACACCTGAGGGAATGCCGATGGTGCGCGTAGATGGCAGCCTGCAGCCTTTGCGAAACGAATTTATTTCCCGGGAAAAGCTGGAGAAAGCGTTACTTGCCTTGCTGCCGGAGCAGGAAAAACAGCAGCTGCTGCAGACAGGCGAGGTGGATGCTGCCTTTAGCGATGCCTTGCAGGAGCGCTGCCGGCTGAATATTTACCGTCTTGGCAACGGCTATGCGGCGGCGATTCGTCTGCTGCCGAAGGGTATTCCTGACTGCAACAGTCTTGGCCTGCCACAAATTATCAGTAAGCTTGCGGGCAGCAGCAGCGGTCTGCTGCTCGTTACAGGTGCCACAGGCAGCGGCAAAAGTACAACGCTTGCTTCGCTGGTACAGCAGATAAATCAAACGCGCGCTGTACACGTGCTGACGCTGGAGGACCCGATAGAATATGTTTATCCTGGTGGCCTGGCGCTGATTAACCAGCGGGAGGTGGGGCGTGATACAAGGAGCTTTGCCAGCGGTCTGCGCAGTGCGCTCAGGCAGGACCCGGATGTTATTTTAGTAGGTGAGCTGAGAGATGCGGAAACAATAGGTATAGCGCTGACGGCGGCGGAAACAGGTCATCTGGTTTTGGCAACGCTGCACACGCAGGATGCTGCAGGTACGGTGAACCGCATTCTTGACGTGCTGCCGGACAGACAGCATGTGTGTACGCAGCTGGCTGACTGCCTGCTCGGGATTTGCTGCCAGAGGCTTTTGCCCCGTTGCGACAGAGCAGGCAGAGCGGCGGCCTTTGAGGTGCTCGTTGCAACGCCTGCCATGCGCAATTTAATTCGTGAGGGGCGCACGCACCAGCTGCAGTCTTATTTGCAGACCGGCGCGCGCTACGGCATGCAGACGATGGAGGACGCAGTGAAGGCCTTGCAGCTGCGCGGGATAATCGCATGAAAAAAGCCGCTGTGAAAAGCAGCGGCTGAATATGAGCTTTATATACAGAAAAATTATAAACGGTATTACAAAATCTCTTCTCTGATTAAGGTGTTCATCATCTTTTGCTTGCCTAATACCCACAGCAGGTCGTTTTCTTCGAAAACGAGTGAAACGTGGGGGTTGGTAATGGTAAAGGCGCCACGCTCCAGACCGACAACGAGGCAGCTCCATTTGTTGCGCAAATCCGCAGCCTTCAGTGAGGTTCCCAAAATAGGGGAATGCTTATCAATTGTAATCGCCAAAGAGAGAAATTGCTGCTCCGGTTTATTTTGGTGGTTATCCAGCATAAATTCACGCAGGCTTTGCGGTAAATCACAGCGCTCCAGGCCTAAGCTACGCTGCCTTACAGCAGCATCAAAAACCTGCAGCTGGCTGGCGGTGCCGATGAGCAGCAGCTTATCTCCCTGCTCTACTATCTGCTCACCGCCGGGCATATCAACAGTGCGATTACTGCCCAAAAGCTGCAGAACGTTGCAGCCGTAGCTTTCACGGAAGCCAAGACTGCGCAGGCTGCGTCCTTTGATGGGAGAATCCTTTTGCAAATCGTAGTAGACAAGCTGCAAATCCTCGTCGAACCAGGTACGGCTGTCATCGGGAGCACTTTCACGATGCTTGCGCATGTGCTTTTCGTTGAGGTTTACCAAAAAGCGTGATTCGATGCGCAGGTACTCGCTCATCAGCCAGTCGGAGGAGGAGATGAAGTACGCTGCCAGCAGGACAGAAACGCAGGCTAGGAAGCCGTGCAGATTCAACAGAGTGTGGAAGATGAAGTACAGCGAAGCAGATGCTGCAAGCAGCTTGCCGAACACAAGGAACATTAACGGCAGATGGTTAGCACGCTTTTTAAACCAGAGCTTGGAGAACAAATCACCATTACCGGCGCGGTTGACGAGCACAGCACGCAAAATCGGTGACATGATGATAAAGGTGGCAGCGGCGGTCAGCAGTCTGCTGTACGGCAGCTTCAGCGTGTTGCCCAAATAAGGCAACAGGTAATATTCCGCACCCAAGGCAATGGCTGCCAGCAGGGTGATGAAAATCAGCATACGCATGGTGTAACCGGTAAGCAAATTCTTCCAGTCCTGATCCTTGTCATCATCGGTATTGGTGCCGGTGTAACGGTCAAGCCAGCTTTTAGCCTGAGGCGGCAACAGCTTCAGCACCAGCTGGTAAAAGGGCTCGGCTGCCATGATGCAGAAGGGGGTAGTAAAGGTAGTGATTACGGATACCGCTACGATAATCGGATATAAAAAGCTGCTGATTACGCCCAGGCTCATGCCGAGGGAAGCGATAATAAAGGAGAATTCACCGATCTGTGCCAGGCTGAAGCCGCAGTGTACAGAGGTGTTGAGGCTTTGGCCGGAGGCCAGTACGCCGCCGGTGGAGAAAATCAGCTTGCCGATAATTGTTGCTACTACCAGCACGAAAATAGGCAGTGCCTGCTCCAGCAGGATAGCGGGATCTACCATCATGCCGACGGATACGAAAAAGACAGCGCCGAACAAATCCTTGATAGGAGCAACGAGGTGCTCGATTTTTTCGGCGTTAGGTGCTTCGGCAATCAAAGAGCCCATGATGAAGGCACCCAAAGCGGAGGAGAAGCCGAGCTGAGTTGCCAACACAACCATACCGAGGCACAGGCCGATGGAAACAACTACCAGAGTTTCTTCGTTCATCAGCTGCTTGGCCCATTTAAAGAAGCTGGGAACAAGGTACATACCAAGAACAAACCATAACACGAGGAAGAAAATCAAGCGTCCGATGCTGAGCAGCAGCTCCATCGTGGAAACGTCGGCGCTGGCTACGGCCATGGTTGCCAACAGCACCATCATCACGATACCGGCGATATCTTCAATAATCAGCACGCCGAAAACTATTTCCGTAAAGCGCTGCGCCCTGAGCTTTAAATCGTCGAAGGCTTTGATAATAATCGTGGTGGAGGACATAGAAAGCATACCGCCCAGGAAAAGGCTGTCCATATGATTCCAGTCCAGCAGCGTACCGGCGAAGTAGCCCACGGCCAGCATGCCGCCGATTTCTACCGCAGTGGCGATAAAGGCTGTACTGCCTACGCTTTTCAGCTTGTAAAAGCTGAACTCCAGTCCCAGCGCGAACAGCAGGAAGATAACACCGATTTCGGACCAGGCGTGGACATTGGCTTTATCGGTAATCGTCGGGAAGAAATTGAAGTGCGGACCGGTGATGAAGCCGGCAACAATGTAACCAAGCACCAACGGCTGATTAATTTTCTTGAAAAGAATAGTCGTGACGCCGGCTACAAGCAAAATCATTGCTAAATCATTAATAATAGTAGGCAGATGAGTCATGGGAATCTCCTTTGCGATATTTTTTGCCAAAATGGCTTTAAATGGTGTATAATAATTGCAATGTAGTCATTAGCTTTTTACAAGCTCTGCAGACTGCAAAACAAATAATCTCAACATATATTATACAATATTTTTGACTGAATTTATTGCATAAATAATGCTTTATTATGTTAATTTATTGTGACAAGCGCAATTGGAGGAATAAAGATGAACGAAAATCAACAAGAAAAATTAGTTTTGGTAGATGGCGAGATTATGCCGGAAGCTGAAGCGTTTATTGACGTTAACGACCGTGGCCATAATTTCGGCGATGGTGTTTTTGAAATTGTACCGGTTTATAACGGCCGTTGCTTTGCTTTGCTGCCGCATATGAACAATTTATTTGATTCTGTAATCGCGGTAAAAATCCCCGGCGTTTACATGATTGAAGAGCTGGTAGAGTTCCATGAAAGCCTGTTGGCCGCAACCGGTCTGCAGGACTGCGAAATCTATACTCAGGTAACTCGTGGCAGCGGTGCTTATGCCCTGTCCTATCCGGAGCAGAGCATTCCGCATCTGACTATGTATGCTGTACCGGTTGACCGCGAGTCACTGGCAGAAAAGCGTGCTAAGGGTGTAAATGTTATTACTGTTGAGGACGTACGTTGGGCGCGCTGCGATATCAATACTCTGAACCGTCTGCCGGAGGTAATGGCTAAACAGAAGGCTGTTATCGGCAATGCTTTTGATTCCCTGTTTGTTCGCGACGGTAAAATTACCGAAAGCACGGAAGCAAGCTTCTTTATTTATAAAGACGGTATTCTGTGGACTCATCCCGAAAACAACTTTATCCATAAAAACATTACCCGCCGTCTGCTGATGGAACGTCTTTCCAAGGACCTGGACCTGCAGATTATCGAAAGAGCCTTTGATAAGGATTTCGCACTCAAAGCAGATGAAGCCTTCCTCTGCGGACCGCGCTGCGAATTTATGCCTGTTACCAAAATCGACCGCAGCTTCGTTGCTGACGGTAAGGTTGGCGAGCTGACACAAAAGCTGCAGGATGCATATATGGCATTTGTAGCTAAGGAATGCCCTGCTAAGCATGAATAACAGCAAGCTGGTGCGTGGAGCGTTATTGGTGGCTTTGGCGTTGGCGCTGCAATCGCTGCGTCTGGTGCTGCCGATGCCGCAGCTGCTTTCTACGGTTATCATCGGTACTTTGGTGCATATGATGCTGGTGCTCACGTTGCAGCTCAATGGCTTGAAGACAGCACTGCTGCTGGCGTTTTTGCTGCCGCTGACTGCTTACGTGCAGGGGCAGGTGCTGCTGCCGTTTCTGATTCCTGTAATCTGGCTGGGCAATTTTATCTTTGTGCTGCTTGTGCGTCAGTTTAAGGGCAGGCATAAGCTGGCTTTATTAATGCCGCCGTTGGCGAAGGCCTGTGTTATGCTGCTAGCAGCCTGGGTGGTAGTCAGCTTTTTGGCGTTGCCGAATCCCGCACTGCGCAAGACGATTATGTTTGCGATGAGCGTACCGCAGCTCCTGACGGCTGTTGCCGGTATTTTGCTGGCAGAGCAGGTCAAAAAGCGCCTGTGTCAGTTTAAATAAACAGGACTTTGTAATAATATAACGAGTTTATGCGTATCGAATTGTTCGATAGCTAAGATAACCGCCAGTATAAAAGCTGTGCGGTTATTTTGTGCTTATGCTTAAGAATGTTCAGTAACCTTTTGGTAACTGAAGCACTTTTTTGTGCATACTTTACAGAAAAGCTGAAACAGCATATTATAATATAGGCAATGGATAGTAGTTATTTATTTTGTGAAGTTAATGTTAAAAATGCCAATGCAGTGCCGCAAGCTATATTTCATATGCTATAATATACAAGCAGTAATGAGTTTTAGGGGGTTATCAGTATTTTAGAATTTAAACCTGTAACATTGGCACAAAAGCCTTTGTTTGAAAGCTATATATCAAAATCACATCAAAATGGCAGCGAATGTGCCTTTTCCAATCTTTTTATATGGCGTGACTGCTATCATATTTATTGGTGCGTAGCGCACGATTTCCTGCTGCTGAAGGTTAAACGCAACAACGTTGATTTTTACATTCAGCCTTTTGGCGGACGCGATGAGGATTTGCCGCGTCTGATGCAGGAGCTGAAGGAGGAGCATCAGGGCAAACCGTTTGAAATGCATGGTATCTATGATTTTACCAAGGAGCGCTTTGAGCGCGTGATGCCGGGTCTGACATATGAAGAAGACCGCGATAACTGGGATTATGTATATCTGCAGGAAAAGCTGGCAACGCTTTCCGGCCGCAAGCTGCACGGGCAGAAGAATCACTACAATGCTTTTGTTAAGGCGCATCCAGATTTCGTTTATGAGCCGATTACTATGGATAATATGATGGAATGCCTGAACTTTGGCGAGCGCTGGTGCGATGAGCATATGGCGGAGGATCCTTCGCTGCTGTGCGAAAAATATGCTATCCAGGAGGCCTTTCTGAGCTTTGAACAGCTGGAGCTGCGCGGCGGTGCAATCCGTTTCGACGGTAAAATTCAGGCCTTCAGCTTTGGCAAGAAGATTAACGACGATACAGCGGTGCTGCATGTAGAAAAGGCGCGTCATGATGTACGCGGCCTGTATACTGCTATTACCAAGGAGTTCGCCGCTCATGCCTGGACGGATGTAAAATATCTCAACCGTGAGGAGGATATGGGACATCCCGGTCTGCGTGAGGCAAAGCTGGCGCTGCATCCGGAATTTATGGTGAAAAAATATAATGTAATTATTGGGTGAGGTAGCTTATGATTTACCGTGTCTTGAGCAAGGAGCGCATGTATCAGGCAGAGGAGCTTTGGGACTATTGCTTTGAAAAAAAGACAGAGCCTTTCTTTCAGTACTATTTTGAGCAGTACTGCGGCAAGGACAATATGGTTATCGGTGGCTTTGATAAAGTCGGCGAGGAAGAAAAGCTGCGCACGATGCTGCATGTAAATCCTTATATGCTGCATTTGCGCGGGCAGGATATGCTGGTGCCGTATCTTGTGGGTATTGCCACAGCTCCGGAAGCACGTGGACAGCACCTTTTGCGTCCGCTTTTGGAAACTGCCTTTGAGGTGCTGCGTTCACAGGGCTTTCCCTTTGTGACGCTGATGCCTATAAGTGCCGGAATTTATCTGCCGTACGAATTTGCTTATTGCTATTATCGTCATGAATACAAAATGCCTTTGGCAAAGCTGCAAATTCCTGCAATTGGTGATGACCTGTCGGTAGAACGTCTGGATTTAGTTTCCTTGCTGCAATCTGTGACTGAGGAAAAAGCTCAGTCTTGCAATCCTTTGGCAGATATTTACGCAAGTGTTACCGCAGTGTGGAATGGCGTGCCGCAGCGCACTGCTTTTCAATGGCGCAAGCTGTTGTCTGTAGTTACGCAGGAAAACGTGCTGTGCGCTGTTGTCTATCGCGCGGGGAAAGCAGTTGGCTATATGCTTTACTCACTGACTGACGGCACGTTCAACGTGCAGGAGCTGCTTACGCAGGATGCTGCGGCGCAGAACCGTCTGCTGCAATATGCCGCAGGACACAGAAGCGAAGCGCAGGAGTTTTGCTGGTTGGCGGAGCCTTGGGATAAAACATATCTTAGCTTTGCGGACCAGGCGCTTACAGGCAGACTGCAGCCGTTTATGATGGCGCGCTGTCTTGATGCGCGTTTGGCGCTCGCCAAGCTGCCGGTAGCAGCAAGCATGAGCAGCGGCAGCGTTGTCATGCTGCTTACGGATAAGATGATTGAGCGTAATAATCATCTGCTGCAGCTGCGCACGTCTCCCGGCAAGCTGGAGGCAGTCAGCACGCTGGAGCAGGAGGAGGTTACCATGGATATGGGCGCCTTTACCCAGCTTTACTTCGGTGCGTTCAGCGCTACGGAGCTGTGGGAAGCAGGGCGCATCAAATGCAGCGATGTGCGGAAGCTGCAGCTGCTCGACGAGCTCTTTCCTAAATGCCGCACTTATAATAACGAATATTTTTAAGTTTATGCAGGCTGCTTGGTAATCCGGCAGCCTGTTTTTTGGCAACAGAAAACCCATGCCTTACGTATTGTAAAGCATGGGCTGATTTTTTGTCTGTACAGAATTTACTGCGCTGTTATTCTTTTTTCCATGACGTTATAGGCTACATCACCATCATGCGGTTGACCGTTGACCGTAACATTACCATGGAAGGCTGCAATTTTAGTCTTCCAGCAGTAGCTGCCGCTGTCTGCGGTAATTTTATTGCTGTTATCATTGAAAACAAGATTGCCGTTTACATAGGCAGTTCTGTCGGAATGATATACATCTACCTTATCGCAGGCAAAGCTCATATCGCCGAAGCTCAGATGAATATTGCCTTGGCCGTGAACCTCCATAGCATAAAGATATACCTTAGTGGCATCGCCGGTAATGGTTAAGGTAGTGTCATGTGCGGGGAATTGTACAAAAACATTTCCCTGCAGGTCATATACACCGGTGAGCGGGTTAAAGGTACGGCTGTCACTCTTGATTACCGGATCGGCAAAGCACATAGAAGGCAGCATCATAACAAGCATAGTTAATATTAAAAGTAATTTCTTCATGAATAAATCACCTCTTGTAGCATGAAAAACAGGAGAAATTTTAAGTGTACTCTTTATTATAGTATTTTTAGAGAATCGGCGCAAGCGTTAAAAAAGATTTTTTTAGAAAAAAAGAGGATTTTTCCTTTATACATTGAATATAAATTATGTGTGATATAGTAGTTGGAGGCGGAGAGGGTAATGAACGGAGATTTTGAAAACTTTAAAGAGCAGGTGCGCAGCACAGCTGATATGGTAGAAATAATCTCCGGTTACGTGCCGTTGAAAAAGAAAGGTCAGAACTACTGGGGATGTTGCCCGTTTCACGGAGAAAAAACACCGTCCTTTTCGGTGAACCCCGGCAAGAGCATGTTTTATTGCTTTGGCTGCCATGAGGGCGGAGATATTTTTAAGTTTATTATGAAAATCGAAAACTGCAGCTTTATGGATGCATTAAAGCTGTTGGCCGGCAGATACGGTATTCCGATACCGGAAAAGCAGAAGACGGCCGCCGAAATTGCGCGCGAGAAACAAAGGGACAGCATTTATAGTGCTAATGAACTGGCGTCAAAATTTTTTCAGGCTTGTCTTACAAAAACTGCTTACGGTGAACCTGCCCTGGCTTATCTTGCAGGGCGCGGAATCGGCAAAGAAATTATTGCCGGCTTTGGCATAGGCTATGCGCTGAATAATTTTACCGCGCTTGTCAGCTCTCTTGCTAAGCGCGGCTGTCAGCCGCAGGTGCTGGAGGCAGCCGGACTGGCGGCCCGTGGGCGCGACGGCTATTATGACAAGTTCCGCAACCGTGTGATTATTCCTATCCGCGATGCGCGCGGACGTATAGTCGGCTTTGGCGGCAGAGTGCTGGACAACAGCACACCTAAATATCTGAATACAGCGGAAACGCAGTGGTTTAATAAGCGAAGGCTGCTTTTTGGTCTGGATATAGCTTTGAAGGCTATCCGCAAAAGCGGTCGGGCTGTAGTTGTCGAAGGTTATATGGATGCTATCAGCCTGCATGCGGCAGGCTTTGATAATGTTGTAGCATCTATGGGAACGGCCTTTTCCCAGGAGCAGGCTAAGCTTTTGCAGCGTCTGGCGGATGAAGTAATCTTCTGCTATGACAGCGACAGCGCAGGCCGCAAGGCTTCGGTGCGGGCAGTAAGCATTGCCCGGGAAGCAGGCTTGAAGGTGCGCATAGCAGGTGTACCTGACGGCAAGGATCCCGACGAATATGTACGTCAGCATGGTCATGATGCTTTTGCACAGGTGCTTGCGGCGGCGCAGAATGGTATTGATTTTCAAATAGATGAAACTATCCTGCAAAATAATATTGCTAATTTAGCAGGAAAAGTAGAGGCTGTGTCGAATATACTACCATTCCTATTAGAATGTCAAAATGAAATTGAAGCGTCGGAGCATATCCGAAGGCTGGCACAGCGGCTGACTATTGATGAAGGCCTGATTGCGGAAGAATACCGCAAGGCAGCACGCAGAGGCGGCAGACAGCAGACTGGGCAGCCGACGGTGATTCCGGAGGAAAAAAGCGCCGGTATCGGTCAGCAGGCGGAAGAACTGCTTCTGAGATTGCTTTTGGAGCAGCCGCAGCTGTGTGACGAATGCCGTGCGGAGGTAAAGGAAACAGGCTTTGAAGATGCTGTGCTGGCACAGCTGTTTGACAGGTTGTGCGAGCTTGGCACCGCTTATACAACGGATAAGCTGAATAATGTCCTGGACGATGCGGCGCAGACAGCGTTGGCGCGTATTTTGGCACATCAGCTTCCGGAGGGAGATATGGATAAGCTTATGCAGGACTGCCTCAGGCAGATGCGGCGGCTTCGTCTGGAAAAAGAATATGAAAAGCATCGTCTGCTGGCGGATGAATACGAAAGATCGGCAGATGAGCGTTTTCTCAGTGAATTAATGGAAAGTCAAAGGATAAAGAATGAAATCAAAAAACTCTATGGAAACCAAAATAAATAAGGAAGGAGGGGACACCATGGCTGCAGCTACTAAAATAACGCAGGAGCAAATTGATGAGCTTATCCGCAAGGGTAAAGCTAATAAGGGTGTTCTCACCTATGGCGATGTAATGAACCTCACCAATACTTTGGAAGATATCACGCCCGAAGATGTTGAGCATATCTACGAGGTTATTACACGTAAAGGTCTGGAGCTTGTTGATGATGACAACGCCTCCGACGAAGATATACTGCCTTTGGTAGGAAACGACGAAGATAATGATGAGCCCAGCAGCAGCGAGCTGGAAAACATGAGCGTTCCCGAAGGCATCAGCATTGACGATCCTGTACGCATGTACCTTAAGGAAATCGGCAGAGTACCGCTGCTTATCGGTGAGGATGAGGTTAAGCTCGCTAAGCGTATGGATAAGGGCCGTCAGGCAGAGCGTATTCAGCGCGGCAGAATGATTGAGCTGGAGGAGCCTGCTTTTACTGCTGAGGACAGCGGCAGCGCATTGATTGAAAAGCTGCGCGAGAGCTTGAAAGAGGAATGGCAGATTACCAATATGCGTTCTGTTTTCCGTGTAGCGCAGATGATTAAAAAGCGTCAGAGCGTAGGTCAGCCTTATACTGTTGATGATTACGAGGACCTGATTTTTGAATTTACCAAAGATGAGCGTCTGCATCTGCAGCGCCTGATGGTAGAACAAAGATGTCTGATTCCGGGCTGTGAGCAGTTCGTAGTAACGCGTGAAACAAGCGATTTAGATGATCACAAGCTTTATCAGATTAAGGCTATTCTCAACGAGCTCAGAGAGCGTATGAGTGACGGCAGAGAAAAGGATTCCGCTGTTGTTGAAGCTTACTGCAATCTGGATGAGGATTTCGAAAAGCTGTTGAAAGCAGTTGCACATCAGGGCGACGAAGCTAAGCAATGCTTGTCCGAAGCCAACCTGCGTCTGGTAGTAAGTATTGCCAAGCGTTATGTCGGTCGCGGTATGCTGTTCCTGGATTTGATTCAGGAGGGCAACCTGGGCCTTATTAAGGCTGTAGATAAATTTGACTATAACAAGGGCTTTAAATTCAGTACCTATGCTACGTGGTGGATTCGTCAGGCGATTACCCGTGCGATTGCCGACCAGGCACGTACTATCCGTATTCCGGTGCATATGGTTGAGACAATCAACAAGCTGATCCGCGTTTCCCGTCAGTTACTGCAGGAGCTTGGACGTGAACCTACGCCAGAAGAGATCGCGGCAGAGATGGACATGTCTGTAGAACGTGTACGTGAGATTCTGAAAATTTCTCAGGAGCCGGTATCTCTGGAG
>ENA-OPXC01002056-OPXC01002056.1-human-gut-metagenome-genome-assembly--contig:-NODE-2056-length-12630-cov-1.518807_pt1 | contig 12630 bp, 8 predicted proteins | sample MGYA00241512_ERZ502016 | MGnify/ENA primary metagenome ERZ502016 (study PRJEB25962, sample SAMEA2043043) | human gut metagenome | biome: human gut; feature: human-associated habitat; material: faeces...
ATAGTTGCTTTTTTAATTTTTGTGATTTTTTTTTCATATATTTTATTAGAGGTGTTTTTATGAGATTATCTGAAATACAAAATAAAGATGTAATTAATTTGAATACTGGAATGAAAATAGGAAATATTATAGATATAAAAATAAATAGTGAATCAGGTAAAATAGAATCATTAATATTAGAAAGAAAAAAATTTTCATCTATATTTAATAGTAATGATGAGATAGAAATATATTGGACTCAAATAAATAAAATAGGAGAACCAGCGGTGAAGGAAGATGTGATCTGCATTACAGCCGCGAACAGAAGCTGCGGGCCCATAGCGGGGATCGTGATATAGAGCAGTTCCTGGAAGCGGTTCTTGATACCCTCGATAGCACCAGCCTCGTAGCCGTCCAAGTGTGGTATAGTCATTATATTTATCAATGCCCTGGAAGCCTGCACGCAGAGAAAGGAAGCCTGCGCCAAGGGACATCCACATCTGTACGATGATTACGCACATGAGAATGTATCTTGCGTCGGTCAGCCACTGCTGAGGGCCGTTGATGAGACCAAGGCTGATGAGAACGGAGTTCAGGAAGCCGTAGGTATCGCCGGAGAAGATGAGCTGCCATGTTGCGTAGATGTTACCAGCAAGGGTCGGAGCGTAGAAAATGTATGTAAATACAGTTTTCAGCGGACCGGGCATCTCATTGATGAGCCAAGCCAGCAGGAAGCACGCGATGTAGCTGACCGGGCCGGTGATGATAGCGAATACAAGCGTATTCTGGATAGCAATAAGGAAAACGTCGTCCTGAAGGAACAGAGTATAGAAGTTGCTGAGTCCTACCCACTGCGGGAACTGAACCATGTTGAAGTTCGTGAAGCCTACAGGGAGGGAGATAACGACCGGTATACCTGTGAATATCAGGAACAAAAGGAAGTACGGAAGAGCGAGGATATATGCGCTGCCGTTCTTCTTCATTTCACGCATCGTATAACGGAACTTGCTGTCCTCGATATACTGCGATTTCTCTTTACCGAACAAGCTGATTCCTCCTATTTTTCTTATGGTACGGTATCCCTCCCGCTTTCGCGGGAAGGGCATTGACCTTAACCATTGTAGTAGCCGAGATCCTTCAGCTTTCTTACGATCTCAGAGTTGATGTCTCTGTTGTAGGAGCTGAGCTGATATCTCGGATTCTTCTGGTTGTTTACTACCGCTCTGAATGCGTTGTAAACGTTACGTGTAACTGCGTAGGAAGCCGGAATGATCGGAACTTCTCTCAGATTGTTCATCTGGTCGCTGATCTTAGCGTACTCAGAAGTAGACCAGTTCAGTCTGGAAAGCGCCTCGACGTTTGCGGTGTCGTAACGACCCATCGGACCCATGATAGCCTCGATCGTCTTACCGTACTCTACCTGTACGTCGGTGGTGGTGAACCAGTCGATGAAGTTCCAAGCTGCGCCTACGTCCTTGCAGCTTGTGAAGATAACTGCACCGGAGGAACCGGAGTTTGCCGTGTAGTTGATCTTGTAGTTGCCGTTTTCGTCCTTGACCTTGTTGCCGTTCTCGTCGGTCACATAGGAACCCGGAACGTGTGCGAATGACCACAGACCCTTGATCTCAGGAGCCGCAACGCTGAGCTGGTTGTAGAACGCGTAGTTCTGGAGCAGCATCGGCATCTCACCGGTTCTGAATCGTGTGAATGCGTCGTAGGTCTGGTCGAAGTCGTAAACCGTGTAGAACTTAGTCCACTTGGTGAACGCCTCAACGGCAGCCTCTGTGTCGAATGTTGTGGAAACGTACTGACCGCTTGCTTCGTCGAAGTTATAGAAATCCTGACCTGTCTGGAGCATCAGCAGTACGAACGTGTTGCCTGCGTCGAATACCTGAGAAGAGATGTTGGACGGAAGGATCAGACCAACCTCAAGGTACTTTCTCTGGATATCAGGCAGCATGTTGATGAGGTCGTCCCATGTTGCGGGAGGCTCGGTGTAGCCCAGTTCCTCCAGTACGTCGGTACGGTAGAAGAGCATCGGGAAGTTCTCGGTGAGCGGGAGTCCGTAAACGCCGCCGTTGAACTCATAAAGAGTTGTAACGTCAGGTGTGAATCTGCTTACGACGGAATCGTATCCGGGCTGTTCCTTGAGGTTGACAAGCAGACCTCTGGAAGCGCAGACTACAGGGAAGTCGCCGCCGATGAACAGTGCGACCTCAGGACCCTTGCCGGCGAGAGTTGCCTCAAGAACGGCGCCCTGTACCAGCGAGATGCTTACTTTGGTATCACTGTTGGGGTTGTACTCGGAGCTTACCAGCTCGTTAACAACGGTAGCCTGGTCACGGCCGAGGGAAACCCATACGTTCAGCGTCTTTTCAACGCCTGTGGAGTCAGACACGGAGGTGTAATCCTCGAAGAAGGAGCCGATGAACGCCTGGAAGCCGAATGCGAGAGCTGAGAAGAAGTTCGTGGAGCTGTCGCGGAAATTATCGTGCGTGGACTTTACCTCGATATAGTCGATCTCAAGCGGCTGGTCACGATAGTCTCTCATCCATGCGGAAACAGCGGAGATCTGATCCTTGATGGAAGAAAGCATCTGCGGGAGATCCTCGGGGTGGTCAATAGCCATCTGGAGGATAACCGCCATAGTCTGAAGCGTTGAAGCCTCGGAGCCCTGACCAGTGAGTGACTCGATACCTGCCTTCTCTGCGTAGAGAGTATCTACAGCAGTCTGGAGGAAGTCAAACAGACCGTCGATCTGATCCTCGAGGTAGTAGTCGTTGTACTCGTCGGGGGAAGGACCGGTGATCATGAGGATACGTCTGTAGTAGTAGTTCATCTGGAAGATGAGGTCGTCAAGGCGCTCCATTACCGGACCGATGTCGCCCGGTATAGCCTCGAGTGCGATCTCGTTAGTACCCTTGTGGAGGTACAGATAGATGTACTCGCCGTTTTCGTCCTTGAGTTCAACAGTCTGCCAGTTGGGGTTGTACTGGACCCTGACATCGTCAAGCTCCTTGCAGGGAACAACGCCGTTAACGTAGACGCGGCGGTTGGAGAAGAATCCGCGCATCGTGCTCTGACGGCATCTGATCTGCATTTTGTAGTAACCGTCCTCAGGGATCTCTACCTGCCATGCGATGGTCTGGGTAGCCTGATCCCAGGTATCAGCGCCGACCGTGTTGTAGCGCTTGTTTACCGGGTGAGACGGGCTGACGGAGTAGTCAGTTCTGTCATATGTAGGATACAGGGTCGAGGAAGTTGTGTAGTAAGTGTTCTCTGCCTCGATGTGACCTATATCCTCGCTGCTGCCGAATGCCGGAGTAGCGTCGATCTGCTCCTGTGTGGGCTTGATGTCCGCATAGCTGGGCAGCTCCTCGGTGTTGTAGAACTTCATGCTCTTGAGGTAGAAGTTTGTCTTTATACCTGTGAGCGAGATTTCATGCTCGCCCTCGGAAAGGTAGAAGAAGTACGGAGTATTGATAAGTCCGTCTTTATCCTTGATCGGGTATGTTACCCAGGTGTTGTACTCAACCTGGGGAGGACGCTTCTGGTTCTTCTTGCGTGCGTCCCAGCCGATCTGGGTTTCGTTCTGCCAGTAGCGGTCAAGCTCTACCAGCTTCACCTCGTCGAACGGATACTCTCCGTCGATCTTCATCTCGACCTCGATAGTGGTGTTGGTCGCGGTGATGGGGTGATAGAACATCTCGAGGTTGTACAGACCAGCGGTCTTAACGTCGAACTTCCATGTCAGGGTGCCTTCGCAGTCCACCCAGGCTACACACTTCTTTTCGCCGTCGTAGTCCTCGAGCTGAACATTGATGTCGTCGCTCTGCTCGAACTTTGTAACGTCAATGTTTACCTCTTCCATCGGCTTTGCAGCGTCCGGATATCTTGCTATGTACTTTCTGTACGCGTTTTTGTTGCTGACAATGCTCAGGCTGTCCGCGTTAACGGTCGTGGAGGACGATGAGTCTGCACTCTCCTCCGCAGCAGCGCCGGGCGCCAGCTGGACCTGTACGAGAGTCGCCGCCATTACGGCTGACATGAACAATGAAGTGACTCTCTTCAGTCTGGCTTTTCGCTCTTTTGCCACAGTGAAATCCACCTTTCCTAAATACTGCTTTGCAGCAAATCGGGTTCTCCCTCCCGATTATTTACTAGCCTTGTCCGCGATGCCGCGCGGGTAAATGGAGATCTTGCCTTCCTCAAGCTCGACGCGGACTTTGTCGCCGCCCCGCAGCCCGAGTTCCTCAAGGTACTCCTTGGGGATCTGAAGCCGCCCTGCCCTGTCAAGCACGGTGAGTTCCTCGTGTGAGGTCTCCTCCTGCTCGTTCAGCTCGCCGAACGACTTTGCAATGCCCGACTTCCGCACAAGTTCGGTAGATGTCTTTCCGTCCCGGATCGCCACCACGCGGTCTATCTGTGCTGAAAGCTTTGTATCGTGCGTCACAATTATAATAGTAACGCCCATTGCCCTGTTAAGTTCTCTGAACACGTCCAGTATCAGTTTCGACGTCGCCGTGTCGACTGAACCGGTCGGTTCGTCCGCAAGCAGAAGTTTCGGGTTATTCGAAAGCGCTATCGCTATCGCAACCCTCTGCTGCTCACCGCCGGACATCTGATCCAGCCGGCTGTTCTTGCGATGTGAAAGTCCGACCATGTCGAGCAGCTCGTCTGCCCGCTGGCTCCTTCCGCTGAACCCGGAGAGCAGCATCGGCATTTCGACGTTCTGCTTGGCGGTCAGGTATGGAATAAGGTTTCGTGCGTTATTCTGCCACACAAACCCTACGGTCTTTCGCTTATATTCTATGAAATCCTTCTCTGTGAATTTCAGCATATCAACGCCGTCTACGTAAAGGCTTCCCGCTGATGGCCTGTCGAGTCCGCCGAGCATGTTCAGCAATGTAGACTTGCCGCTTCCGCTGGTCCCGACGATCCCCATCAGCTCCCCGCGCTCGACCGTGAGGTCAAGACCCTGGAGCGCCATTACTTCGACATCGCGCGATTTGTAGATCTTCACGAGATTCTCAGCCTGCACCATGATGTTTTCAGGCGGGGCTAGAAGCACCTTTTTAGGCATCTGCGCCCTCCTCCGGCTGATTCTCCTTAACATCAGAAATCACGCCGTCTTCCAGCGTGTAAACGATATCAGCCAAATCCATCATTGTGGTGTCATGCGTTGTCATTACTATTGTCAGATCATTCTGCCTTACAAGGTCTCTGAAGAGCTTCATTACCGCCATTGCTGTCGGGGAGTCAAGCTCCGCTGTAGGCTCATCGGCAAAAATAATCTTTGGCGAGTGCGATATCGCTCGGGCGATTGCAACTCTCTGCTGTTCACCGCCTGACATCTCGCCGGGACGGTGATTCATTCTTTTCTCCAAACCCACCTGGATCAGGCTCTGCCGGGCACGCTCGACGCGCTCCTTATATGGAAGCTTGGTTAGCCGAAGCGCAAATTCGACATTTTCAAACGCTGTCATAGTGGAGATCAGCGCAACCGACTGGAACACAAACGCCATATCGACCCGCCTTAGCCGGTCACGCTCCTTATCCGGGAGTTTTGTGATATCGCGTCCGTCCTCCAGGAACATGACCTCCCCCGATGTTGGTCGATCAAGTGCGCCGAGGATATTTATTAGAGTAGTTTTGCCCGAACCGGAACGTCCGCGCAGTACAGACAACCGGTTAGGCGGTATCTGTAGGTTTATTCCTTTTAGTGCATGTACGATGCTTCCGTCCCCGATTGCGAAGTCCATGCAGACATTCCGGGCTTCAATTATGCTGTTCATATAAACCTCTCATGTCCGCGGAATTCTGACGGAATACACACGATTCCATAACACCGCCATCATATATACCGTATTAATTATATCAAATTTAACCGCTAATGTCAATAACCCACGCCTTTTTTTAGTCATGTTATATAAATTGCGCTTCACAACCTTTCTCTGAGCCAACTTTTAGTTGCAAAACCCTTCCATTCTATATATTGTGTTAGGTTGCGTTTTTGCTCACATCTTATTCTATATTTTGTGCCACGGCAAACTTACATTTTTTCGCAATTAACTTATTTTCTTAAATACTTTTGACTTTAGCCTTTCTCCGTCATTGTGCACAAACAATTTTGCAAAAGTTTATTAAATCTGACTATACACCCGAAACTTCGATTCAGACATCCGGAAACACAAAAATCCCGCCCCTTGCGGGACGGGATCTTGTTAACCTTTAGAAGCGAGGTTCATTCAGTTGTTACTGAATTACTTTCTCTTCTTAGCAACTACGATTGCAGCGCCAGCCAGAACAGCAGGAACTACAGCCAGAGCTACACCAGTACCAGGGTTGCCCTTGCCATCATCAGCAGGCTTGGTGTCAACGGTCTCGGTGGTCTCATCAGTCTCAGCTGTCTCGATTACAGTGGGCTGCTCGGTGGACTCAACAGTCTCAACAGTCTCAGTGGTCTCAACAGTTACGTTAGGAACGTCGGTGGAAGCACCAGCAACAACTACAGCTGCAACAGCGTCAGCAGAGATATCTGTGAAGCCAGCGTCAGGAGTCAGAGATACGGAAACCTCGGAATCAGCAGCAGCGTCAACAGTGTAGGTGAGGGTCAGGAGAACAGTGCCGTCAGCGGGAACTGCAGTGCCAGCCCAAGCGAACTTGTTGGTCTCAGTGCTGAAGATACCACCGGTAACAGCCTCGTTAGCGGTAAGGGTCAGACCCTCAGAAGCGTTAACAGTGAAAGTAGTAGCTTCCTGTGTCATGCCGTTAGCAACGACCTGAACAGTTAAGGTTCCGCCTGCAACAGGAGCATCTGTGTCAAATGCAGGAGCGATAGCAGCAGAAGCAGCAACAGCGGTCAGAGATACAACTGCAGCAGCAACGCCGAGAGAAAGAATCTTCTTCATATAGTTTTCCTCCATATTTTTTTATAGCTTATTAATTAAGTTCCGCCTCGGGGCTTGCGCCCCGGGGTGAAACCAATTAAGCGTTAGTATCAGTCTATGCTGAAATTAAGCCTTGGATACAACGAACTTCAGGATAGCAGCAGCGTCAAGAGCGTTAACTGCGCCGTCAGCGTTGTAGTCGCCAACTGCTACGTCGATAGCAGTGTTGTTTACAACAGCCTTCAGGATTGCAGCAGCGTCGAGAGCGTTAACTACGCCGTCGCCGTTTACATCACCGAGAACAGTTGTAGGAGTGGTCTGCTTGGTAACCTCAGCCAGCAGAGCCTCATAAGCTTCCTTCAGCTCCTTGTGGGACTTAGCAGCAGAGGAATCATCAGGCTTGTGGATCTTTGCCTTGCCAGCCTTGGTCTTAGTAGCCAGCTCATAGTTATCGTTGCTGGTGAATACTCTGTTGTAATCGTTGAAGAAACGATCGCTTGTATATGCATCGTTGTCGATGGTCCAGTCAACATCTGTGTTAGCTTCCCAACCATCCTTGTAGAGTGCATCGTCGAGAGACTCAACAGTGGAGAGCTTCAGAGCGGTCTGCTCCATAGCGGTCTTCAGAGTGTCGTTAGCAACGAGCTCGCCCTCGTCGATCATCTCAGCGTAAGTGGAGAGAGCAACGTAGATCTCACCGAAGCTGTACTTGAATGCGTTGTAGTCCTTCTCAAGTGCATCGTATGCATTCTTGAGCTTCTCATACATGGATGTAGCGAGTACGCCGTTAGGAGCACTTACGTTATCCTTGTACTTCTTCTCCTTGTTAGCAGCTGCGATCCACTCGCTTGCTTCCTTACGTACATCAACGAGAGTATCGTGGTGAGCTGCGAACAGACCAGCGTCGCCAGTCTTCTCAGCGAGGTCATAGGACTTCTCAAGCAGATCAGCAACCTGTGCCTTGGTGTACTTAGCAGCAACCAGATCATACTTGTCAGACAGAGCGTAGCTCAGGTATCTGTATACAACAGTCCACTCAGCTGCGGAACCCTTAGCGGAGCCCTCAACGAACTCGCCAGTTGTGTCGCAGAGGTTGTAGATGTCGTTCTGTGCAGCGTCAGCAAGCTTGGTCTTGTCGCCCTCGATGTAGAGCTCAGCAAGCTCAAGAGCTGTAGCAAGGTCAACGTGCTTGATCTGTGCGGTCTTGCCCTTTGTGGTCCGGATAGCGTCAGTTGTGAGCTGAACGTAGTCCTTGAAGATCCACTCGCCGATCTTATCACCATAGGAATCAGTGCCCTCGTTCTCAACATCGTTGGACAGACCGTACTTGGTGTACTGCTCCTCAACGAATGCATCTCTAGGATATGCTTCCTTCTTGATGTCAGCAACGCTGTCAACGATGGGCTGAGCTGCCTTAACAACTTCCTTAGCCGCACCAGTAGCATCCCACGGAATTAAAGTGCTGTCCCAGCTAATAGCGTTTCCATAAGTAGCAAGAGCTGCACCATTTACGCCGTTCTCGCCGAAGTACTCGTTCATTGCAGCGATAGCAGCCTTGAGGTCATCGCCTGCTGCCAGGATTGCGTCAACATCGCTGGAAGCCTGAGTAGCAGTCTTAGCAGTGGAAGAAGAAGCATTGAGTGCATTCTCAACTGCCTTGATAGCTGTCTTTAAGTTTGCATAAGCAGCCAGATAGCCGGTCTTGAAGGTCTTCCAAGCTTCCTGGATCTTTGCGTCCTTAGCAGCTACAGCGGTATCAACTGCTGCTACGTTGGTAGCGTTAGCGTCGTTTGCAGCGATAGCCTTGTTAGCAGCTGCAACAGCAGTTCTTGCTTCGTCACCAGCAGTGGTCTTTTCAGCCTTAACAGCTACAGCAGGAGCGTAAGCGTCATTCTTGTGAGCGTTTACATCAGCAGCAGTTACGTTGATGTAATCAGTCAGGTCGATTGTGCTGCCCTTGCTGAAGAGCTTGTAGGATACACCGCTGATCTTGTTGGTCTTATAATCATCACCAGCAGCCAGGATCGGGTCGCCAGTCCACAGGTTATCCTTGGTAGGAATGTAAACTGCAACATTGGTGTTCTTTACATTGATGTGTGCCTCGGTAAGCTTTGTTACGCTACCAGAGTTGTGAAACTGGTTGGAGTAGTCATCAACGGAAACCTTCTCAGCAACCTCGAGAGTCCAAGGCTCGTCAGCGGACTTATCCTTGTCATATCCGAGAGTGGTCTTTGCTGCGATCTGGTCGAGCAGAGCGTAAGCGTCATCTCTGTCGTAGTTGAATACGAGTACTCCACGATACTTGTCGATGAGGCTCTTAACAGTAGCCTTGGAAGCTCTTGCAGTGTCATCAGGAGCCCAAGCGCCGAGGATTGTTGCATAAGAAGATGCCTTCTTATATGCCTTTACGATGTCTTCCTTACTGGTCTTGCTTACGTTCTTGTAAGAATCGAGCTCATCGTACATGTTGTAGAAGTCGGTCTCATCATTGGTGATTACGCTGTAGAGAGCGCCGTAGGAAGTGTTTACGCTGAACTTCCAGGAATCATCAACGCCGCCGAGATCGCCGCTTACAGTACCTCTTCTCCATGTATCATATCTGTAGATGTTCTGCTTCTGGGTCTCGTAGTTCTTCAGAGCGGTTCTGAACTGAGCCTTTGTAACAACGGTAAGACCACCGAGGTTAGCAGCTGCGTCAGTCAGGCTCTCGTAAGCATCAGAGATGATGCGGGAATCCTTGGAATCAAGAACGTCCTCTGCACTCTCATACTCGCTTACGAACTTATCCCACTTGTCGCCATCATACAGGTTGTCGTTCAGCTCATCGTTGAGGATGTTTTTGGAGTCATACTTAGACTTGTTAGCCTTGATGAGGGTAGCGAGCTCTTCTGTGGTGTAGATCTTCAGAGAGTTGTAAGTTGCTGTTACCATCTGGTAAGCTACAGTGTAATCATCAACAGTAGAAGCGCTGTCGTTGATAACATTATCAGCATACTCAAGGGCGTCCAGGAACTTCTCGCCAGACATAGAACCGTAGTCGTTGATTTCCTTAGCGCGGAAAGAATCGAAGCTCTTTACATAAGCCTCGAGGTCAGCCTTTGTCTTAACCTGCTTGGTAGCAGCGGCTGTGTCTTCTGCGGAAGCTACAACTGCAACGGAACCAATAGCCATTACAGATGCCATAGCAGAAGCAAGAATTCTTCTTCTTAACATAATAGTCCTCCTAGTTATTGTTTTTTAAAACATCTCTGAGTTATCGGGCACTCGGATGTGTTAAACGGATCAATTTCCGCTCACCACCGTAGTCAGCGGCGAACTCGAAAAAGTTTCAAAAACTTTTAAAAAGTTTTTGAATTTTTTCTCATTGACCTTTTGCACTACGGTAGTCACGGAACTTTGAAGAAAAGTTTCAGCTTTTTTAAAAAATTCTGAAATTTTCTTTTTTTCACTATGTAAGTGAATTACTTTCTCTTCTTGGAGAGAACAACTGCGCCAGCAGCTACAACAGCTACGCCAGCAACAGCAGCGATACCCTCAACGCCGGTGTCAGGAGAGCCCTTCTCGGTGGTGGTGGTAGTAGCTGCAGGAGCCTCAGCGTCTACTGTAGCAGCGTCAGCAGCGGTGTTGTCATCAGCAGCGGGAGTCTCGTCAGCGGCAGCGCCTGCACCGTAGGTTACGTTGCCAAGAGCGTCGAATGTAGCGAGAACGTTGCCGTTAGCGTCGGACAGCTCGGTCTTTACAACTTCGATATCGGACATTGTGAAGCTCCATACCTGCATGAAGATTCTGTAGAGGGAGAGGTTGCCGATGTCGCCGTTAGCAACAGGGTTGATAACGTCAGCCTCGATCTTGTAGGTGTAGTCGCCAACCTTCTCAGCGAGGATACCCTGAGTATCGTCGCGGGTCTCAAGGCCGAGATCCTCGTCGATAACGCCCCAGAAGTTGCCAGCAGTTGCCCAGTTGTACTTGTTGTACAGATCTGCGTCCTCGTTGGTCTTGTCGGAGTGTGCGGAAACAACGATAGCACCGCCGCCCATGCCGTCCCACCAGTCGCGGTTGTCAGCGTCGTCGATTACATCGAAGGTGAATGCAACGTGAGTAACCTGGGAGAGGTCGATATCAAGGGACATTGCGGGAACGTTATCCTTGTTGGTGCCGTCGGAGAACAGGCAGACACCGTAGTTGCCGGTACCGTCTGCGAGGCAGTACTCAGTGCCGCCGGTAACGGGGCGGAAGTCTGCGCTTGCGCTAACTGCTACTGCAGATACAGCTACAACTGCTGCAGCTGCTGCGGAAAGAATCTTTGTGATCTTCATTAGGAATGATCCTCCTTAAAATAAATATGTATCCTGCCGAAACAGGCAACAAACGAATTAAATTACTTTCTCTTCTTGGAGAGGAGAACTGCGCCGGCTGCTACTACTGCAACGCCTGCAACAGCTGCGATGCCCTCAACGCCGGTGTCAGGAGAGCCCTTCTCGGTGGTGGCAGCGGTGTCTGCGGGAGCAGTGGTGTCTGCGGGAGCCTCGGCGTCAACTGTAGCTGCGGTGTTGTCGTCAGCAGCAGGAGCCTGAGCAGCGTTATCGGAATCTACATAGCCTGCGCCGTCGAAGGAAATGATAACATTGCCGGCAGCGTCATAGCAGGTAAGATCGGTAACGGTCATGTCGAGCATTGTAGCGCCCCACTCCTGGATACCAACCTGAGCGTAGCCACCCTCAATGGAAGCTACATCATAGATGCAGTTGCTGTCGTCGAGAGTAACGGTGCCGGTGTAAGTCAGGTCGCCGGTCTTAACGAACTGAACGGGCTTGTCAGTAGCGAGAGTCTCAAGGCCGAGATCCTCGTCGAGAACTCCCCAGAACTCGTTGGAAGGCCAGTTGTGGTCTGCGGGAGTAGCGGAAGCAGGGCCGCAGGAAGTGATGATTCCGCCGCCGAACGTGCCGTCCCACCAGTCAGGATCGGAGGGAGTAACCGTTACGGAGATGGAAGCAATAGAAGTAAGGTCGATGCCGTAGTCAATGCCAGGGTTGCCTGTTGTCTCATCAGGGGAGTTGTAAAGAGCTACCATCCACATGCCTGTTGTCGCAGACAGACCGGTATTGATTCCAGTAGGAATGGTAAGGGTTGCGCCTGCAGTTGCGGAGACAGCGGCTGTTGCTACTGCTGCTGCAGCTACTGCGGAAAGAATCTTTGTGATCTTCATTAGAATGATCCTCCTTATTAAAAACTTTACCTGCCGGAGCATTACCCGGCGGGAAAACCGTTCAAGGCATACACTGTGCATCGGGACACAGATATCCTTGTAATACAATATAACATTTTCGGGGGCTTTTCGTCAATGTGCAATTTGTATAAATCTTTCGTCATTTTTTATTCACAATTGTTAACGGTTTGTAACCGCTTAAATTCGGCACTCAACAAACCCTATTGCAATGCGGTTTTACCCCAATTAAGCAAATTACCTAATCATGGATCCCTCTTATATTTTTTTGATCGTTTTGTGATGTATTATTCACCTCTAAATGCATAGTATTCTTGATTATCAACAAAAATCTCCGGGAATTTTATGCAGAATAGCCAAATTTACTGTTTGCCCTTGAATTACCTCGCGGTTTGTGATATACTATTTAAGTGTTGAATGCCTCTTTAGTTAAATGGATATAACAGCCCCCTCCTAAGGGGCAGTTGTAGGTTCGATTCCTACAAGGGGTGCCAGTCGTTTCCGCTGATTTATCAGCGGAAACCGTACCGATATTTT
>ENA-OPXC01002060-OPXC01002060.1-human-gut-metagenome-genome-assembly--contig:-NODE-2060-length-12616-cov-2.662049_pt1 | contig 12616 bp, 8 predicted proteins | sample MGYA00241512_ERZ502016 | MGnify/ENA primary metagenome ERZ502016 (study PRJEB25962, sample SAMEA2043043) | human gut metagenome | biome: human gut; feature: human-associated habitat; material: faeces...
TTCCCCGGAAGACAGCTCCGCCAAAACGGAGAATACCGGGAGCGCCGCTGTCACGGAAACCGAAACCGCGGAAGAAACGACTGAGGAGCCTGCGACATCCGTAGCCGCTTCGACGGCAAACGAAAAAACCACGCTTAAATCCGCGGTCACATCCGCCGTCACCAAGACCACGGCGGTGATAAGAACCGCTGCGGCTACGGTCAAGGCAACTGCGGTGAAGAACACGACCACCCGCAGACAGACCACCACCAAAAAGGTCAAAACTACCGTGCCGAAGACCGAGTCGACCACCGCCGCCCGCACTGAGAGGCGCACGGAGGAGCCGACAACGGCAAGGCGCGACAACTACTGCACGATATCCATCAGCTGCTCGACGCTGACCGACAAGAGGGATAAGCTCAAGGGCGGCAAGGCGCAATTCGTGCCGTCGGACGGCTATATCCTGCACGAGGTCAGGGTGAAATTCACCGAGGGAGAGACGGTGTTCGATATCCTCAAGCGCGTCTGCGCCGCCAACACCTGCACCGACAACTGCAAATACTGCCAGGCTGAGGGAATACAGTATGAGGCAAGCTACACGCCCGCATATCAAAGCTGGTATGTGAAAGGCATCCATCAGCTCTATGAGAAGGACTGCGGAGCTTATTCGGGCTGGATGTATAAGGTCAACGGCGTTTTCCCGAATTACGGCAGCAGCGCATATACCGTGCAAAACGGGGACAGGATAGAATGGTTGTATACCTGCGACCTCGGCGAAGATATAGGCTATTAAAGCCTTGACTTTGAGCCTTTTACGGGTTATACTTAAATTAATAAAAAACGGCGGAGGTTACTTTGAAGCACCCTCCGCTTTATTATTCTGAACACAAACCGGAGGGGAACTGCTTATGAGAAGCGTCACCGATTATTTCGGCTGCATGGTTTTTGACGATAAGGCTATGCGCCTGCGCCTGCCGACCGAGATATATGAGGCAATGAAAAAGACGATTCGTGACGGCAAACGCCTTGATATAGCCGTCGCAAATGCCGTCGCCGATGCGATGAAGGAGTGGGCGGTCGAGAACGGAGCCACCCATTACACCCATTGGTTCCAGCCCATGACGGGCATCACCGCAGAGAAGCACGACAGCTTTGTTTCACCCGGCAAGGGCGGCACCGCCATCATGGAATTCTCCGGCAAGGAGCTGGTCAAGGGCGAGTCGGACGCTTCGTCGTTCCCCTCGGGCGGCCTCAGAGCCACTTTTGAGGCGAGGGGTTACACCGCGTGGGATCCGACCTCCTACGCATTCATCAAGGAGGGCGTGCTCTGCATTCCCACGGCGTTCTGCTCCTACGGCGGCGAGGCGCTCGACCTCAAGACCCCGCTTCTGCGCTCAATGGAGGCGCTCAGCAGGCAGGCTGTGCGTATTCTGAAGCTTTTCGGTCAGGAATACGAGAGTGTCAAGACCACCGTCGGCGCGGAGCAGGAGTATTTCCTTATAGATAAGGCTATGTATGACAGGCGCAAGGATCTGCGCTATACGGGCAGGACTCTTTTTGGCGCAAAGCCTCCCAAGGGTCAGGAGCTGGACGACCACTACTTCGGCTCGATAAAGCCCAGAGTTTCCGCCTTTATGAATGAGCTTGACGAGGAGCTGTGGAAGCTCGGCGTATTCGCCAAGACCGAGCATAACGAGGTCGCACCTGCTCAGCATGAGCTTGCTCCCGTCTTTGCCGTGACGAATATCGCCACCGACCATAACCAGCTAACCATGGAGATAATGCAAAAGGTCGCCCGCAAGCACGGCATGGTCTGCCTGCTGCACGAGAAGCCTTTTGAGGGCGTCAACGGCAGCGGCAAACACAACAACTGGTCGATATCGACCACCGACGGCGTCAATCTGCTCGAGCCGGGCGAAACTCCGTATGAGAACGCTCAGTTTCTGCTTTTCCTCTGCGCTGTAATCAAAGCGGTCGACGATTATCAGGATCTGCTGCGTATATCCGTTGCCAGCGCGGGCAACGACCACCGCCTCGGCGCGAACGAAGCGCCGCCCGCAATTGTCTCAATGTTCCTCGGCGACGAGCTGAGCGACATCCTTGAGGCTATCGAGAACGAGACCGCCTATGACGCAAGAGAGAAGGCGGTAATGAAGGTCGGCGTACATATCCTGCCGAGATTCGCAAAGGATACCACCGACCGCAACAGGACCTCTCCGTTCGCCTTCACGGGCAACAAATTCGAGTTCCGTATGCTCGGCTCGGCGAATTCGATAGCGAGCGCGAATATCGTGCTCAACACCGTAGTTGCTCAGTCGCTCAAATCGTATGCAGACAGGCTCGAGAGCGCCGACGACTTTGAGGAAGCCCTCCATTCGCTTATCAGAAAAACGATAAAGGATCATAAACACATAATCTTCAACGGCAACGGCTACGACAATGAGTGGATAGCCGAGGCGGAGCGCCGCGGGCTGCTCAACCTGCCCACCACGCCCGACTGCCTGCCCTATCTGCTCAAGGATAAGAATATCAAGCTCTTTGCCGAGCATAAGGTGTTCAGCCGTCAGGAGATTGAGGCCCGCTACGAGATATATCTCGAGAGCTACTGCAAGAATGTACGCATAGAGGCTCTGACGATGACGGATATGACGAATAAAGATATTCTGCCCGCCGTCAGCGCGTATTTCAAGACCCTTTGCGACACGGTCAAGACCATGGGCATAGCGGGTATAGACCCGAGCGGCAGCTATGAGCAGGTGACGGCGGAGAAGCTCGCCACCCTCTCAAGGAAGATATTCTCGGCTGTCCACGGGCTTTCACAGGCCGTTGACGGGCTGAGCGAGGCGGGCGACGCCGCAAGGGAATCGGAGCTTATCCGCGACAGAGTTCTTCCGCAGATGAATCTGCTCCGTGAGTATGTCGACGCCGCCGAGAGCATTACCGCCGAGGAATATTGGCCATATCCCTCCTACGGCGATCTGCTGTTCGGAGTCCAGTAAAACAGAATATATAAGCCGTTCATCCGCTGTATTCTTCGGAATGCGGCGGATATTTTTTTCATATTATTGACTGAAAAATGATTTTCGGAGGATAAAAAATGGATAACGGCTTTGAAAATTCGTTTCCGCAGCGGACGGAACGTGATGAATACAGGAGCAAATTCCGTTTTGCAGATGAGGATACGCCGAGAGAGACGCAAAGGAGCAAAAAGCCAAAGAACAAAACCGACCGCCTCATGCGCCTGCTGCTGCTGCAAACGGCGCTGTGCGCCGCGGTCGCGGCGGCGGTGCTGCTGACCTCGAAGCTCAGCCCCGCCGTCTATGAGAGGATGAGGGGCGATTACTCGGGGATCATGGCCAAGAATATGACCGTCGGGCAGGTGTGGGAGCAGATAAAGAATGCGGCGTCGTTCGCCATAAAGCCCGTTGAGGAGCGGGGAGAGGCAGCCGAAACGCCGACTGAGGGGCAGGAGGCGGCGGCCGATGCCGTTGCTGCAAGCACTAATGTCGACACGGGGCTGACGGTGTTTGAGGCTGTCAGCGATGAGACGGGTGAGACCGTCGCCGTCGGCGAGATGGAGAGCGGCTCGGGCGGCGGGGATATCGGCTCGGGCGAGGCGGCAAAGGGCACCTCTTTTGCACCTTATTATGTCAGCGTTTCGCCCGTGATGCCGGTCAAGGGCGCGCGGATAACCTCCCGTTTCGGCTACAGGACAAATCCGATCTCGGGCAGATACGGCTTCCATACGGGGCTTGACCTTGCCGTGGCGGAGGGCACTCCGGTGGCTGCGGCATTTTACGGCGAGATAGAGGAGACGGGGGAGAACGATGTGTGGGGCAAATATGTGCTCATGCGGCATTCGGAGCGGCTTGAGACCTATTATTGTCACCTCTCGGAGATATATGTCACCGAGGGCAGCGTCATAAGGCAGGGCGAGACGGTGGGGCTTGTCGGCTCGACGGGCTGGTCTACGGGGCCGCACCTGCACTTTGAGGTCAGGATAGGCGGGGTCAGGGTCGACCCGGAGCGGCTGCTCTACCCCGACGGTGCCGATGAAAGCTGATATAGGCAAGACACGGCTGAAAATAAACGTCTCCTTTGCCGCCGCGGTCACGCTGACTCTTATCCTCGATGAGAGCGGCATCAGCTCCGCCGCCCTGCTCTGCTGCCTTGTCCACGAGGCGGGGCATCTGATCTGCCTTGTCGCTATGGGCGAGCGGCCGAGCCTGATAGAGCTGTCGTTCTACGGCGTGAAGCTCGAGCGCTGCGGCGCGCTTGCCCGCAGGAGCGACGAAGCCTTGCTCTATGCCTGCGGACCCGCCGCAAACCTCGTTTTCTCCGCCGTGCTGCTTGCCGTCGGCAGGGGAGGCGGTTCGCTGCATGACTGTGCCATGATAAGCCTCGGCATCGGGGCGTTCAACCTCTTGCCCTGCGTGCCGATGGACGGCGGCAACCTGCTCTTCACACTCCTCAGCGGCTTGCTCGAATACGACAGAGCCGAGCGCATATCCTTCGTTGTCTCCGCCTGCGTCGCCGTGCCCCTTTGCTGTATCGGGGCGGCAAAGCTGATAAGAGACGGCAATGTCACCCTCCTCGGCGTTTCGATATATCTTGCCGCCGCCGTATTCCTCAACAAAAAAGAAAAGGACAGCATTAAGCTGTAGATTTTTAAAGAATAATATGCTACAATACAAGGGACAGCTTTGAATTAGGAGAAGTGTTATGTATCCGAAAGAAATCGAAAAATTCCTGCTCGGCGTGCAAAAGCCCGGCAGATACACGGGCGGCGAGCTGAACAGCATAGTCAAGGATAAGTCAAAAATTGATATCCGCTATGCGTTCTGCTTCCCCGACACTTATGAGATAGGCATGTCCCACCTCGGGATGAAGATACTCTATTCCCTCGTCAACGCAAGGGACGACGCATGGTGCGAGCGTGTGTTCGCGCCGGATGTGGATATGGAGCAGGTCATGCGCGATAACGGCATCCCGCTCTATGCCCTTGAGAGCGGCGAAGCGATAAAGGATTTCGACCTTATCGGCTTCACCATGCAGTATGAGCTGAGCTACACCAATGTGCTCAATATGCTCGACCTTGCGGGGCTGCCCGTCAGGTCGAGGGACAGAAAAGACCTGACCCCGATAGTCATTGCGGGCGGCGCGTGCGTCTGCAACGCCGAACCCATGGCTGAATTCTTTGATATAACCCTCCCGGGCGACGGCGAGGAGGTCACAAACGAGCTTATCGACCTGCTCAAGGAGTATAAGGCAAATGGCGCGACGAAGCAGGAGTTCCTTGAGGCCGCCGCTCAGATCAAGGGCGTCTATGTGCCCTCACTCTATGAGGTCGAGTATAACGACGACTGCACCGTTAAGTCGATAACCCCCACCCACGGCGCACCCGAGAAGGTCGAGAAGCGCAATGTCGCAGACCTCGATAAAATGTTTGCGCCGACTGAATTTGTCGTGCCGTTCCTTGAGGTTGTGCATGACAGAACTACCGTTGAGATATTCAGGGGCTGCATCAGAGGCTGCCGCTTCTGCCAGGCGGGCTTCCTCAACAGACCGCTCAGAGAGAAATCCCCCGAGACTGTCGAGGCTCAGTGCCGTTCGATATGCGAAAAAACGGGCTATGACGAGATATCCCTCTGCTCGCTCAGCACGAGCGACTACAGAGGGCTTGAGAAGCTGATAACCGATATGCTCCCGTGGACGGTCGAGAATAAGATAAATATTTCTCTGCCCTCGCTCAGGGCGGATAACTTCCCCAAGGAGCTTATGGAGCAGCTCAACGCCGTGCGCCGCAGCGGACTTACTTTCGCCCCCGAGGCGGGCACTCAGCGGCTGCGCGACGTCATAAATAAGAATATCACCGAGGAAGAGGTGCTCTCCACCGCAAGGCAGGCTTTTGCAGGCGGCTGGACTGCGGTCAAGCTCTACTTTATGATAGGCTTGCCGACCGAGACCGAGGATGATATCAGAGGCATTGCCGACCTCGCTCAGGCGGTCGTCGATGAATTCTATCACAATGAGAATAAACCCAAGGGCAAGGGCGTTAACGTCAGCGTCAGCGTCGCTTCCCTTGTGCCGAAGCCCTTTACCCCGTTCCAGTGGGAGCCGCAGGACAGACCCGATACCCTTATCGAGAAGCAGAATTTCCTTATCTCATGCGTTAAAACGCGAAAGGTCAGCGTTTCGCGACATGTGCCGTGGACGAGCTTCCTTGAGGGCGTGTTTGCAAGGGGCGACCGCCGCCTCTGCGACGTTATCGAGGCAGCGTGGCGCAAGGGCTGCAAATTCGACAGCTGGGAGGAGCACCTTGACCGTGAGAAGTGGATGGACAGCTTCGCCGAGAACGGTATCGATCCGTTCTTCTATACGGCGAGGAAGCGCAGCTTCGACGAGGTGCTGCCGTGGGATCACATGGATTACGGAGTGACCAAGAAATTTCTTATCAGGGAGAACGAAAAGGCGCACAGGGGCGAAACAACCGCCTCGTGCCGCGAGAAATGCGCCGGCTGCGGAGCGGCAAGGCTGAACGGAGGTGTATGCAATGAAATCCGTCAGAATATGGTTTGAGAAGCGGGGGCTTGCGATATACACCTCGCACCTTGACATGAACCGCTGCCTGACCCGTGCGGTCAGGCGGGCAAACATCCCTCTTTGGTATACCGAGGGCTTCAATCCGCACCCGTATATAACATTCCTGCTGCCGCTGCCTCTCGGGCAGGAGGGTAGGCGCGAGCCGCTCGACATCCGCATAGAGGATGACGAAATGCCGTTCGCCGAGATAGTGGACAGGCTGAACGCCGTTATGCCCGAGGGTATCAGGATGCTTGAGGCGTGCGAACCCGTGTGCAAGTCAAATCAGATAGCCGCCGCCGAGTATGAGATAACCACCGAATTCGCCTCCGAGGGCGAGGCGGAGGGCTTCGCCGCGGGCGCTGCCGCCGTCATGGCTTCGGGAGTGCTGAACGCCGAGAAGCGCAGCAAAAAGGGCATTAAAACGGTCAACCTCTGCGATATGACAAGGAGCTTTGACTGCCGAGTCGAGGGCTGCACCGTGCATACGAGCGCCGTGCTTGCGGCGGGCAGCAGCGTCAACCTGAACGCCGAGCTGTTGATGAATGCGCTCTTTGCCGAGTTCGCCGCCAAACCCGAGCGCAATGAAATATCCAGGCTCCGTCTCCTGCTCGAGGATCTGACGGAATTCAAATAGTACAACAAAAATCACCCCTTCGGGCGTTGAAAAACACTCGGAGGGGTGACGCTTATTTATTCGGTTATCTCAGCTTTTCAAATCTGGGGCGATAGGCAGCGAAAACATTGCCGTAATCCTGATACGCCGCTATGGTGAAGCCTTCGTCGCCTGCGGCGTCGGCAGCGCGCATGGCGGCTCGCTCGGCGAGGTTATCCGCGGTGGTCTTGCCGTTCAGAATGTCAAATACGGTGTAGACCGCGCTGCTTAGCAGCGTTGAGGCGAGGGGGTAGGAATAAGCATAGAGCCTGCCTGTGCCGTCCGTGGGGACTGCCGCCTTGAGCGATTTGATAAATGTCGCAACATCGGCTATCTTCTCTGGGTAATCGGCCTTGCAGATCTCGCTCACGCCGTTGTAGGCGGTCGGGAACGACGGGCACACATAGATGAAGCCTTTTTCGTCCGCAACGCTCACAAGGGTGGACTGCACGGCGCTGTCGGTCGAGAAGAGCACCACGTTGCTGCCGCTTATATTGCCGTTGTTGATGAGACGGGCAACGGATTCTTTGATATAGAGCTGCGACTTCTCAATACCGCCCGAGAAGGTGGGGTCAACGGCGTTGTCATAGACAAAGTTGATGCCGCTGTCCTTGCACGCCTTTTCGATATATGATCTTTCGGCTGCGTGGAACGGATTGTCGGTGATGTGGCGGTTAAATGAGAACATGACGAAATACTCGGCGCCCGCTTCCTTGGCGGTGGACATGATATCCTGAGCGGCTTTGTTCCAGTCGGCGCAGAATACGACATCAGAGAGCTGGGAAAGGGTATCAACGGAATCTTCCGGCTCGATGCAGGCGGTGACAAGGTCGGGGTTTATCTTCTTCGCCGCCGTAATGGCGAGGGAGGTGTATTGAGTTGCCCTTGCATAAATTATTGCACCTATTGAGGAATCCTTTGCCAGCTCCTCGGAGAGCTGCATTATCTCGGGGTTGCCCGCCTTGAGGATGCGGCTGTCGGCGTATTCCCTGACCGTCACGGCTTCGGGATAGGCGGCGGCAAGCTCGGCGGCAGCTTTGTAATCCTCGGGGTACTGCGCCTCGGGGGCAACGAGCACGGCGACCTTCTTCGTCGGCGCTTCAATAGGCTCGGTGGGTTCCTTCTCCTTTTTGCCGCAGGCGGCAAGCGAAAGAACGAGGACGGCGGCAAGGAACGCCGCAATTATTTTCTTAAACATAATAATACCTCTTTTATATTATACTCATACTCGGCGTGACATTATCTCGGCAAGCCGTCTTGGGGCGAGAGCCGTTATCTTGTCGGCGTGCAGATAGAGCCAGCCTATCAGCTTCTCATCAACGAGGGTGAAGACCTTGGCCTCGGTCAGCCCTTCGTGCTCCGAGCGCCTGTATTGTACGGGGAAATCGAATTGATTCTCCACAAGCTCCGCATATTCGGATTTGAAGCTGAGGATCACCCATTCGTGCTTGCGCATACTTGCAACGGCATTGCCGCCGTCGTAATAGTTGAGCGAAACAAGCGGATCGCCTTCGAATTTGTTGTTTGACGGCTCGTCGAGCAGCTCCGCCCCGCTTATCCGCCGCAGAGTGACGAATTTAGGCTCGTCGGGCTGCTGCGGGAGCGTGAATACGAGCGCGACCGACTCCGAGGTGATGACTATCCGCCACGGATTCACCGTAATCGTCTCGGTGTCGCAGGCGTAGGCGAATGAATCGCCGGGCACGGAATGCAGCAGGCTGAGCCTTATGCGCTTGCCTGTGTGAATTGCCAGACGTATGGTGCGCAGGATATCAACGGGGACGCCAACCTTGCTGGTCCTGAAGTTAAGATTCTCGGTTGTCTCGGCAAGCAGCTCGAGTGTCGGGATGCAGGCGGTGGAGCGCAGATGGCTCTGGAGATCCGCAACATCGTCATCGGTGAGCACCGTTGAGGAATACACCGCCTCGAGCAGCAGATGGAGCGAGGCCTGAGAATAGCTTTTTGCAAGGTAATAGCCCTTGGCGGGCGAATTGACGCAGATGACCTTGAACGAGGTGCGGTTCAGCTCCTTGAGGTCGGATAGCACCGTTCGGCGGGTGACGTCGTAGCCGTATTCGCCGAGCCTATCTATTATCTCGTCTATCGTCAGCAGATTACATTCATCCGTATACAGCGTGAGTATCTCGATAAGAGCCACAAGCCGCAGACGAACTCCCAAATTATCACCCATAGGCTCAATAGGTCAGCTTGACGTTGACCGCCCTGACGGTGTCGGCGTCAAGCTTCAGTATCTTGCGGTCATAGCTGTAAATGCCGTTGACTTCAAACTCAACGTCGCTTACCTGCGTGTAGACCGTGGCGCAAAGGCCCTTGTTTATCAGCGGGATGACCTGGCTCTCGTGCAGGCGCTTGTACGCTGCGGATAGCTTCTCGCTGTTCTTGAACATAATGTAGCCGAAGGAGCGCTTGGGGTTCCATGCGTGCTCGACTATATTCCAGCTGTAGCCGCCGTATTCGCTGAGCACTATCGGCCTGCCTGCCGTGCGGCGGGCGGTCGGGGCGTGGACGGGCAGGATATATTTGTGTATGCTCTTGAATTCCGGGCCGCCCTGGTCGTGCCAGCCGCTGGCGTGGTCGATCGGCCGGGTATCATCCCGCTTTCGGATAAACTCCGCAGCTTTCAGGGCGTCAAACTGCCCCCAGCCCTCGTTAAAGGGTACCCACAGCGCCAAACTCACGGTATTGTACAGCAGGTCTATCATCTGTCCCAGCTCCTCGTAGTAGTGGGTGCGCCCCGCTTCATCGCTCCGGGAAAAATAGCGGTAGCGGTCGTCCTTGACCCGCAGCCCCAGGTTGGAGAATACATAGATAGACAGCGGGGAATAGCTCTCGCCGCCGTTCATCATATCCTGCCATACCAGCATCCCCAGCCGGTCACAGTGGTAGTACCAGCGCAGCGGCTCCACCTTGATGTGCTTGCGCAGCATATTAAAGCCCAGCCGCTTCATTTCAGCAATGTCATGGATCAGCGCCTCATCGCTGGGGGCGGTGTAGTAGCCGTCGCTCCAGTAGCCCTGGTCCAGCAGTCCGTTCTGGAAATAGGGCTTTCCATTCAGCAGCAGCCGCGGCAGCCCCTTTTCGTCCTTCCCAATGCCGAAGGCCCGCATCCCAAAGTAGCTCTCCACTTTATCGCTGCCCGCCAGGGTGATGGCAACATCGTAGAGAAACGGCTCCTCCGGGCTCCACAGGCGCAGTTCCTCCGCCGGGATGGTAAGTGTGCTCTCTCCATTTTCGTCGGTTTGCCCTTCGGCAATGATGCCCCCATCCCTGCAAATCGTGACAGCGGCCATGGCAGGGTCATCCGCCTCCAGCCGAATGTGGACCGCATTTTCCTCCGGCTTTGGGGTAATGCGCAGGGACCGCAGATAATTTTCCGGTACGCATTCCATCCACACCGTCTGCCAAATGCCAGACTGCGGCGTGTACCAGATGCCGGTGTTTTTCAGCCGCTGCTTGCCGCGGGAAAGGGAACCGGTATCGGTGGGGTCGGTGACACGAAGCTCCAGCGTAAAGGCATCGCCCTCAATAAGCTCGGTCACATCCAGGGCAAAGGGCAGGTAGCCCCCGGTGTGACTGCCCGCTTCCTGGCCGTTGACCCACACGGTGCAGCACAGGTCCACCGCCCCGAAATGCAGGAGCAGCCGGCCGCCCCGGAAAAAGCCCTCCGGCAGGGTGACGCTGCGGCGGTACCACAGGTACTCATCCGGCTGCAAGATGTGTCCCACCCCGGAAAGCGGGGTCTCCGGCGAAAAGGGCACCACGATCTCCCCCTGCATGGCAGCGGGCTTTTCGGCCGTTTTGGTAATGGCATATTCCCATATGCCGTTCAGGTTCAGGTAGCTGTTTCTCCTCAGCTGGGGGCGGGGGTATTCCGGCAGCGGGTGCTCCCGGTCAAGTGCCTCTCCCCAGGGTGTCAGCATGGCTTCGGTCATGGCAGTTCCGCCTTTCTGTCTTGGTTTCAGCAGGGTGCGGGGGCCGCCCCGCAGGGCACCGCCCTCCGGGCGGTGTGACATGCTTCCCGGCGGCTGCGCCGCCGCCCCTGCGGGGCGACTTTCCCGTGCACCTGCCCTTTTCAAAAAAATCTCCGTTTCACCGGTCTTTCCTGTGCCGCACCTGGCCAGTGAATGTGGCCGTTCCGCCCCAGCCGGTTTTCCCGGCGAGCAATATTCATTGACTCTCTCGTTGCAGAACCCAACCAGTGGACAATCTTACTCGGATAGCCTCTCCACTTTGGAAGACTTTCCCGGTGAAAGATGTTTTTTAGGCTTTGTAGCCGACCAAAGGCCTCTTATCTTGTCCGAATGGTTGCTTTAATGGGACAGTTTTTCCAGTGAGTAATGCTCATCGGTCCTCCCAGTGCTGCACCCGGCCGATGGCCTTATCCCAGCCGCGCAGATTGCGTTCCCGGATCTCCTCACTCATCTGCGGGGTGTACAGCTTATCCAGCGTCCACTGCTCCCGGATCTCGTCCAGGTCGTTCCACACACCGGTGGCAAGGCCCGCCAGATAAGCGGCGCCCAGTGCCGTCGTTTCCCTTATCATCGGCCGGCGGATGGTGGTATGGATGATGTCGCTTTGGAACTGCATCAGGAAGTTATTGGCGGAAGCGCCGCCATCCACCCGCAGCTCCTGCAGCCGGATGTCGGTATCCCGCTCCATGGCCACCAGCACATCCCGGCTTTGGTAGGCGATGGATTCCAAAGCGGCCCGGATGATGTGCTTGCGGTTGCAGCCGCGGGTCAGCCCCATGATGGCTCCTCTGGCATACATGTCCCAGTAGGGGGCGCCCAGCCCGGTAAAGGCCGGGACCACATATACGCCGCCGTTATCCTCCAGCCGGGTGGCAAAGTATTCGCTGTCGGCCGCCTCGTGGATGAGATGCAGCTCATCCCGGATCCACTGGATGACCGCCCCGCCGATGAAAACGCTGCCCTCCAGGGCATAGCGGGCGGTGCCGTCGGCGCTGGCGGCCATGGTGGTCACCAGGCCGTTTTTGCTTTGGAAAATATCCGTCCCGGTGTTCATCAGCAGGAAGCAGCCGGTGCCGTATGTATTCTTCGCCTCACCTGGGGCAAAGCAGGTCTGCCCAAAAAGCGCGGCCTGCTGGTCGCCCGCGCACCCGGCAATGGGGATCTCCACGCCGGCATAGTTCATGGTGCCGTAAATGGCGCTGGAGGGCTTGACTTCCGGCAGCATGTTCATGGGGATATCCAATGCCTCGCAGATTTTTTTATCCCAGCACATGTGGCGGATATCATACAGCATGGTGCGGCTGGCGTTGGTGTAGTCGGTCACATGCGCGCGCCCGCCGGTCAGCTTCCAGATGAGCCAGGTATCCACCGTGCCGAAGAGCAGACGGCCTTCCTTGGCCATCTGGCG
>ENA-OPXC01002067-OPXC01002067.1-human-gut-metagenome-genome-assembly--contig:-NODE-2067-length-12569-cov-1.501598_pt1 | contig 12569 bp, 9 predicted proteins | sample MGYA00241512_ERZ502016 | MGnify/ENA primary metagenome ERZ502016 (study PRJEB25962, sample SAMEA2043043) | human gut metagenome | biome: human gut; feature: human-associated habitat; material: faeces...
CCAATGTATACAGAAGGCTATCTGAGTTCTTTTATACAGGTACACAGAAAGAATACGGTCTTTCAAGAATACAGAAATCAGAAAAAGGAACAATGTGGAATCAAAATAGACATCTTTATTATAGAAAACACTTATGATAATCCGCTCCAGCGTCTACGACACGGAGTCGGTGTTCAGGCTGGATTGTTTTTTTTGTCCTGTTACAGAATGTACGCTTGGAGAGATGAGTTTAAGGAACTCGCACGCGGAAACCGTAAGGCTGGTTGTGTGATGTTTATAAAGCGTTGTATTGGTTGGTTGTTTGCATTGAATCCCAAGTATTTATATAAAAAAGTACAGATGGAAATGGCACGTTGCAGAGATGATGATTCAAAATATATTACCATTCCATCAGGCAGAAAACATTTTTTCGGCGAATTATACCCGAGGCATCCTTATATGGATACTGTAAAGATGGAATTTGAAGGAAACATGTTTTGTGTTACGAAAGATTATGATAATTATCTTTCCAGATTATATGGTGATTACATGACATTACCACCGGAGAATAAGAGAGAACATCACGTGCTTTATGATCTGAAACTTCTGGGACAATACAAGGAACCAAGATTGTTGGATAAGAAAGAAATACAACAGGTTTTGGTAGGAATGCTGGATGATTTTGCCGCTTATTGTGAAAAATATAAGCTGAGATATTATTTGGTTGGAGGAACCTTGTTAGGGGCAGTGAGACATAAGGGATTTATTCCCTGGGATGATGACATCGATGTTGGTATGCCGAGACCGGATTATGAGAGATTTCTGAAACTTGTAAAAACAAATCCGGTGAATGGGCATTTGCTGGCAATTTCCGGTGAAGAGGGAACACTCTCTAATCCGTATTGCGAACTGGTTCATACAGGAACGTATTTAGAACGAAACAGTTCGCAATACATTCGCGAAAAATGTCAGGTATTGCATTTGTTCGTAGATATTTTTCCACAGGATGGATGGCCGGAAGACGAAAAAGAGGCAATACGGTTATCGAGGAAGATGAAAAGGATGCGTTATATGATCCAGAATGCAAGAGCTAAAATTGGCAAGGGAACATCAATTGGACATATTATTGCAAAAACACCTCTGGTTCTTATAATGCGATGTGTTGGTTATCCGAGAATTATCCGAAAGATGAATCAAATTGCTTCCAGATATGATTATGATACAGCGAAATATGTTGGGGCAATTACATATGGAATCTATGGGGTGGGAGAACGGTGCCTACATGATGAGGTAGTGCAGTTCACGCGAGTATTATTTGAAAATCACGAGTATTTTGCTCCCGGAGGATACGAAAAATATCTGACACAGATTTTTGGTGATTATATGAAATTGCCACCGGAAAAGAAACGGAGGGATCATCAGATGAAAGTATGGGCCGATTCCAGTATAGAGATTTAACTATTCAAATCAAGATAAGTGAGGTAATTATGAAAAAATATATAGAATCATTTGTTAATTATCGTTTTTTGTTATGGGAACTGGTAAAAAAAGGAATTAAATTAAAGTATAGACGATCCTATCTTGGTATTATCTGGTCATTGCTTGAGCCGTTATTGACAATGATTGTGTTAACAATCGTTTTTGGTACAATTTTAGGAACACGTACGAAAGAATTTTCTGTATATATTCTTTGCGGACGTCTTTTGTATAATTTTTATTCAACTTCAACTAAATCAGCGTTGACATCAATACGACGAAACGCGGCTATGATTAAGAAAGTATATGTACCAAAATATTTATATACTTTGTCAAGCATTCTATATAATTATATTATTTTTTTAATTTCGCTGATTGTTCTTGTTGTTGTGGCTGCTGTATTAAATGTTCGACCAACATGGTATCTGATCCAGGCACCGATTGCTTTGATTCTTGTATTACTTCTTTCGATTGGTTGTAGTTTTATTCTTGCAACACTTGGGGTGTTTTTTCGTGATATGGAATATCTTTGGGGAGTTGCTTTGATGTTGATTATGTATATGTGTGCGATCTTTTATCAGCCAGAGAAAATCCTTGATAGCAGTTTTTCATGGATTTTAAAGTTTAATCCGTTGTATAGCATAATCAGTATTTTCAGGGATGCTGTTTTTGGTAGATTGATGAATGTTCACTATTTTTTATACGCTTTGGGATTTAGTGTAGTGACAATGGTGGTAGGATTGATAATGTTTGTTAAAAAACAGGATGATTTCATCCTACAAATATAAGAATGGAGTGTTCTATGAGCAAAGAAGATGCTATTGTATTAAAAAATATAGGAATGAAATTTAATTTAAGCAAAGAAAAAGTTGACAGTTTGAAGGATTATGTAATCCAGTCGTTACGCCATCAGATCCAATATAATGAATTTTGGGCATTGAAAGATATTAACCTTACAATTAAAAAGGGAGAAAGGGTTGGCATCCTCGGATTGAATGGTGCTGGGAAAAGTACGCTATTAAAAGTAATTGCTGGAGTATTTAAGCCAACGGAGGGAACGTTGGAAAAACATGGAAAAATTGCGCCGCTGTTGGAATTGGGAGCGGGATTTGAAAAACAATATACGGGAAAAGAAAATATTTATCTGTATGGTGCAATGCTTGGGTATACAAAACAATTTATTGATGAAAAATATGATGAGATTGTCGAATTTTCTGAATTGGGCGAGTTTATTGATGTTCCAGTGAAAAATTATTCATCCGGAATGAAGTCTAGATTGGGATTTTCAATTGCGACTATTGTTTCTCCTAAAATTCTTATTTTGGATGAAGTACTATCGGTAGGTGATGCAAAATTTCGTAAAAAAAGTGAAAAAAAAGTTATGAGTATGTTTGATTCTGGGGTGACAGTTTTATTTGTATCACATTCACTGGATCAAGTTAAACGGATATGTAATAAGGCTATGATACTTGATCATGGAAAATTGATTGCATTTGGTGAAATTGATGATATTGCATCGGTGTATGAAAAAATGATAGAGGAAAGAGAAAAAGAAGTGCCGAAGAAGAAAATAAAAAAATCTACGGCAAAGAAAGAGTAGGAGTCTTAAGATGAATATATCAATAATTTGGAAATTGTCAGCCGATGAAAATAGTAATTTAATTACCTTACAATGCTTAAAGGAACAAATAATTGCTGCAGATTTAAATGTACAGGTTTTAATTTATCAAAAGGAGAATGATGAAAAGAACAGATTTATTTCTGAATTAGAAACGCTGAAAATTAAAGCAGATAAATATGCACTGATAAATGAAAACTCATTGTATGAACATGCACAAAAACATGTAACAGGTGATATTATTACCTATCTTAATGGAGGCGATAGATGGACACCAGGTACTTTGAGACAGGTGCAGGAGATTTCAGAAAAATATTCAAAAAATAATATATTTATGCTGCGCAAGGTAATGCCTGATGGAACAGGTGGTGCGTTTGCAATGGATGAAATGAATAAGAAAATAGTTGTGCAGGATGTGACTAAAGAATTTTATTGTTATCCATTTTATTTTGGAGGTACATTTCTGAGCAATAAAGTTTTTGTGGAAAATAAATTTGACGAAACATTGGGGATGGAGACGGAGAAAGATTTTTTCTTACGTTTAATGGCAAAAGAAAAGAAATTTATTTTTCTTAATTCGCAAATTTATGAGAGTGTTGAGGTACAAGAGGGCAACAGCACTTTTTATGAAGGAATTTACAAAAGGGAATGGTATGAGGAGTCATTTACAGAGTTCTGGATACCTTTTTTAAAGAATCTTAAAGAAAAATACGGAAAAGTTCCTAGTTTTATTCAGTATCATTTTATGTTTACAGTGAAAAGCCGAATAATGAGTAATTTAAATAATCGGAACAAACATGTAATTTCACAGGGACAGGAAAAACTTTGTTTGGAGAGAATGGGACAGGCGTTCCAGTATATAGAAGATGATATCATGTTTGACTGTCAGAAAATTAAGGAAAGTCATCTGACAGATTCTATGAAATGGTTATGTGGAATTTTGAAATATGGGGGGGATTTTAAATTTGAAAAAAGATATTTGTCGGGAAATGTTTATTATGGTTCAAAAAATACAGTATTCAATAAGATTACAAATTTAAAAACAAATATTCTTTTTATGAATTATGAAAATAATATGTTGAGCATTGATGGAACGATACATCCTATTCTATATTCAATGTCAGATGATATATTTATGCTGTTTAATGGGAAAAAATATTCTTTGAAATATAATGGAAGATACGCATTGACAAAAATTTTTGGTGTCAGTGTATACAAAGGTCATTCGTTCCATGCAGATTTTCCTTTGGATAAAGTGAAAGAGTGTGAATTGTTTTGCGTGGCAGATATTGGCGGAGAAAAAATAAAAATTAATTTTTCCTATGAATCTCATTTTAGCAGAATGAGTGGTGCTTTTGCAAACAGTTACTGGTGTTTTGGTAATGAACAAAAGTATATGGCAATAAAGAATGGAGAAGGTATCAGAGTTCTTGCCATAGGGAAAAGGGAGCAGAGAAAACAGGAACATAAGTTATCAAAAGAAATGTTTTTGTCATTTAATAAACGGGCATGGCTGTTTCTTGTAATTCGAAAAGTATATTTTATGATGCGACCAATTATGAAGCATAAGCCGATTTGGATGTATCTGGACAAGATTTATAAGGGCGGAGATTCTTCTGAATATTTGTATAGATATTCTGTTGACCAAAAAGATGGGAATAAACATTATTATCTGATTGATAAGCATACAACAGATTATAAGCGATTAAAGAAAGCAGGATATAAGCCGCTTGTAAGAGGAAGCATTAAGCATCGTCTTGTATTTCTTATGGCAGATATGATGGTTATTTCAAATTCAACGGTTTTTGCTTTTAATAATTACGGACTTCCGAATTCAAGTTATGTACGTGATCTTGTTAATTTTCATGTATGCTGTGTACAACATGGTATGTCTGTACAGAAGATTGCGGTTGCGCAGAATCGTTTGCGTGATAATACCAGACTTTATTTTTGTGCATCGAAATATGAGATAGAAAATCTTTCTAAACCAATTTATGATTATGTAGGTTATGATGCGTTAAAACTTACGGGAGTACCACGTTACGATGGGCTTAAAAATGATGATAAGAAGCAGATTATGATCAGTCCTACATGGCGCATGCAGGCAGCTGTACCGGTACGTACCAGTGAAGGAGAACAGAGAGATTACAATCCATTGTTTAAAGAAAGCACTTATTTTCAGGTATTTAATTCTTTGATCAATGACCCGCGACTGATTGATGCTGCGAAGAAATACGGTTATCGGATTAAATATGTACTGCATCCTATTGTGAGCGCACAGGTAAATGATTTTGATAGGAATGATTATGTAGATATTATTCCTGCGGTTGGGGACATGAGCTATGAGACGATGTTTCGCGAGTCAAGCCTGATGGTAACTGATTTTTCTGGTATCCAGTTTGATTTTGCCTATATGAGAAAGCCACTGGTATATCTGCATCATAAAGACATTCCGCAGCATTATGAGGAGGGAACGTTTTTCTACGATACGATGGCATTTGGTGAAATTGCACATGATAATGATGAATTGATAGAATTATTGTGTGAATACATGGCGAATGGATGTAAAATGAAAGATGAATATGTGCGCCGTGCGGATGATTTTTTTTATTATAATGATCATAATAATTGTAAGCGCATTTATGAGATAATGGTTGATTATCAGAAAAAGAAGGTATTACCTTATTGTCATATATAAATAATATAAAATAAAAAATAGGGAGATGTTATCATGAATATTGGAGTAATTTTTGCAGGTGGTGTGGGGAAACGTATGAATAGTCGCGTGAAACCCAAACAATTTATTGATGTGTATGGAAAACCTATTATTATTCATACACTGGAATTGTTTGAGAATCATCCGGAAATTGATGCAATTACAGTTGCATGTCTGGAGGAGTGGATTCCTTATCTGCAGGAACTTTTGGAAAAATTTAATATCCATAAGGTGAAGAAGGTTGTTTCAGGAGGGGCAAGTGGTCAGGAATCCATTTATAATGGATTAAAAGCAGCAGAAGAAATTGCTTGTGGAGAAAAATCTATTGTACTTATACATGATGGAGTTCGCCCACTTATTAATGAGAAAACAATTACAGATAATATAGAGTCGGTTAAGAAGCATGGTTCTTCCATTACTTGTGTTAAAGTAAAAGAAACCGTTTTGGTTGTTGCAGAGGATAATTCTATCGAGGATGTTCCGAATCGTGCGGATACGCGTCTGGCTCGTGCACCACAGAGTTTTTATCTTGATGAAATTATTGAAGCGCACCGTAAAGCAATTGCAGAGAATAAGTTTGATTTTATTGATTCCTGTTCTATGATGCAGTATTATGGTAAAAAATTATATTTGATCGAAGGACCACAGGAAAATATTAAGATTACTACACCAGATGATTTTTATACGATGCGTGCGTTGTTGGATGCAAAAGAAGAAGCGCAGATTTATGGTTTAGAAGATTAAATTCATTTTAGATTAGGAGACCCGATATGAAAGATGTTTTAGAAGAAGATTTTGACAAGATTACAAAACGGGATATTTCATGGGATGCGTTGCGGAATAGTTCATTTGTGATTACTGGAGCAACAGGTTTGATTGGTTCTTTGATTGTGAAATATTTGCTATATGCAAATCGAACCATGAATTTTGGTGCAAACATTTATGCAGTAGTACGTAATGTTGAAAAGGCAGATAAGATTTTTGCAGAAGAAAAAACAGATGCGTTAACTTATGTTGTGGCAGACCTGACAAAAGAAAAAGTGAACTGTGAAGGAGATTGTGATTATATTGTTCATGCTGCAGCAGTGACAGCATCGAAAGTAATGGTGTCTGATCCGGTAGGTACCATTTGTACGTCAATTGATGGAACAGAAAAAATGCTTCAACTTGCAGTGGAAAAGAAGGCGAAAGCATTTATTTATATTTCATCAATGGAAATTTATGGACAGCCGACAGTAGGTGGAAAAACTGCTGAAAAGGACTTAGGTTATGTTGATATTGAGAATGTTCGAAGCTGTTATCCGGAAGGAAAACGTATGTGTGAATGTCTGTGTACTGCATATGCGGCGCAGTATGGAGTAAATGTAATCAGCGCGAGACTGGCACAGACTTTTGGTGCGGGAATTCTTCCAACAGAAAATCGTGTGTTTGCACAATTTGCAAGAAGCGTGATGCGAGGTGAAAATATTGTACTGCATACGACTGGAGAGTCCGAAGGTAATTATGTATATACAGCAGATGCTATTGCCGCTATTATGACCCTTTTAGTGAAAGGAAAAGCTGGGGAAGCATATAATATAGCAAATGAGGATAGCCATATCACAATTCGGAATATGGCAGAGCTCGTTGCAAGAGAGATTGCAGGAGAAAAGATACAGGTGGTTATTGATATACCAGAGGATAGTGTATCACTTGGATATGCACCACCGGTAAAAATGTGGCTAGATGCTTCAAAGATGCGAGAACTCGGATGGAAACCGGAAATTGGGTTAGTTGAAGCTTATAAACGAATGATATGCTGGATGAAATAAGTTAAAGTGGTGGTATGGTTTTGATACTTATATCGTATTTTAAAAGAGGGTGAAATATGGAGTTAAAAAATAAATATGTGATTTTGCTATTAACAAATAGAGATTCAGATAATATAGGTGATCAAGTTATTGAAAATAGTGATATTGGATTATTACATGCTTTAATGAGGAATCTTGGATTTAGCAAAAGTGAGTATCAAATTAGTAGTAGATCGGCTTCTATTATTACAAAAAAATATATGAAAACAAGAGACCCTCTATTATTACAAAATGCCAAGGATGCAATATCACAGGCAGATTTGATTGTTTTTGGAGGAGCGCCAGTATTCAATTATTTGTATCAAACATTTTATGAAAGAACAGCACTAACTCTTGAAATTGCTCAGCAATTTAACAAACCTGTTATTTTTTCGGCAATTGGAATTGAGGCATATAATGAAGAAAATAAAAGGTGCCAGAGACTAAAAATAGCACTTAATATGGGATGTGTGAAACAGATCACTACACGTGACGGGATAGACAAACTTGAAAAATATAAAGTTAATGATTCTTTTGAAATAGGTCTTGTATCTGATCCGGCTGTGTTTTCTGCAACAGTATTTGATAATTTTATTGGTCAGGAGGCAATTTTAAAGTCAAATGGCAAAAAAAATGCGAAAAAGAAAATTGGCATATTTGTTATGAGAGCGAATGGATTTATAGATAATCATGTTGATTTCACGAAAGAACAATCTGCAAAATTATGGACGGATGTCATTGATATATTAAAAACCCGGGGCTATGATTATGAATTGATAACAAGTGGTAATTTTGGAGATGAAGCTTTTTTGGATTATCTTATCAGATTTTACAATGTACCGATAGAAAAATGTGTGTTTAATATGAATTTACCAGAGAACTTGTTTGTAAAAATGTCAGAATATGATGGGGTGATTTCGTGCCGCCTTCACCCTGGAATTATTTCCTTTTCGATGAATATTCCATCTGTGAATTTAATCTGGAATACGAAAGTATCAAGCTTTTATAAAAGAATAGGGTATCCTGAGAGAGCAATAGAACGTTGTGATTTTGTTGCAGAAAAGATTGTTAATAAATTGGAAAAAGCAATGAAAGAGGGCATCGTTAAAGATCCGGAATATCTCATGAGCGTATATCGGGCACTTTTTACTGGTGTAAAAAAGATTATACTTGGACCAAATTGTAACATTCAGCCTTATGATTACAAAACTTTGCTTGAAAATATCCAGAAGTTTGAGGGTACTTCATTAAAAGAACAAAATGAAAAATTAATGAGAAAGTTCAGAAGAACTTATGAAACTTGTAATGAAAGATTGAATGTGAATCAAAAACTTAGAAAAAAAATTAAAATACAAGAAGACGCTAATAAAAAAAAGTGGAAAAACACAGCTTATGTGGTTTTAACAGTGCAGACATTCATTTCATTAATTATAATTTGGATAATTGCAAGAATGAAAATGGTGAGCAAAATTCCTTTTGCGATAATTGCAATAATTTTATTTGGATTATTGATTGCAGTCTTTCAGTATATTTATCCCGGCAAGGGAATAGAGAAGAAGATAAAAAAATTATTATCTAAAATAAAAACGAAAATTTTAAAACGGTAAAAGGATAACAAAAAGTGATGGTTGCTATATTTGCAAACTGGGGATAACACATGGAAGCAACAAAGGAAAAAAAGAAAAGTAAATGGAAAATAACCGCCGGAATTATTCTGGTGGTGCAATTGGTATTGAGTCTTACAACTGTCGGAATCGTTTTGTGGCTGAATATGCTTCCGGAATTGTATGTGATGTTGTTTGGATTGATCCTGCTTTTTTTGCTGATTATGGAATACTGTCTATTTTATTTCGGGAAAAAAGGCAAAAAAAAGACAGCATGTTATGTCCGACGCACATTCGGAATCCTTTTGTCACTTGCATGCATGGTTGTATGTATCGGTGGTTCTTATATGCTTGTAAAAGCCGGAAATACTCTGGGAGATATTACTGGAAATGTAAAAACAACAGATACCGTATCGGCTTATGTCATGGTGGATGATCCGGCACAGACACTGATGGATGCGAAAGACTATGTGTTTGCGATTACCGAAAAATACGATTACGAACATACCCAAAAGGCAATCGAAAAGATCAATGAAACTGTCGGGACACAGATCCACACGCAGGTGTATGATAATATTCTCGACATGGTGCAGGCATTATACGAAGGAAATGCAGATGCTATGCTTATGAATGTGGCATATGTAGACGTGGTAGAGGCACAGGATGGGTATGAAACATTTTCTTCCAGAACGCGTACCCTGTATGATCATGAGGAAGAAACGGTGGTGACGGAGGATTCACAGACGGCAGAAAAATCCATTACAACAGATCCGTTTGTCATTTATATCAGTGGTTCCGATACCAGAACCCTTACTCTTACCACCAGCCGCAGTGATGTCAATATTCTGGCAGTTGTCAATCCGTCCACGAAGCAGGTGCTTCTAATTAATACACCGAGAGATTACTACGTGGATACGGCAGCATCAGCAGGTGCAAAAGATAAACTGACCCATTGTGGAATGTATGGAATAGACTGTTCTATGGCCACACTTGGAAATCTGTATGATGAGCATGTGGATTATTATGTGCAGATTAATTTTAATGGATTTAAGACATTAGTAGATGCAGTCGGAGGAATTACCGTAGAGTCGGAGAAAGCCTTCCGGACAAGTGAAGGTGGATTTTATATCAATCAGGGAACCAATCAGTTAAATGGTACGGTGGCGCTTTCCTACGTGCGGGAGAGAAAATCTTTTGCAGATGGGGATAATTCCAGAGGACGTCATCAGATGCAGGCAATTGAGGCACTGATTAAGAAAATTTCTTCCGGAACAACGGTGCTTAGCAACTATTCAGCAATTATGGATAGTATGTCCGGGATGTTTACGACGAGTATGAGTTCAGAGGATATTTCTGCATTGGTAAAAATGCAGTTGTCAGATCTGGCTTCCTGGAATGTAAAGTCTTATGCAGTTACAGGAAAAGGCGGATCATCGACGACCTACTCCATGCCTACGAAACGAAGCTATGTCATGTATCCGGATGAGGTGCAGGTAAAATATGCAGAGCAGCTTGTCAATAAAGTCGTTGAGGGACAGATCCTGACAGATGCTGATCTGGAGATTCCGGATAATATCGTACAGTAGTGGAAATTTACAGTGAGGAAAAGATATGAAGTTCCGAGAACAAACAGCTAAGAAAAAGAGTATCCGGCAGATCGCGGGGATGTTCCTGGCAGTTACCGTGCTGCTGGCGGGGAGTCCATATATCGCAGAGGCTGCAGAGATTGTCAAAGATATGGATGGAACTGCATATGCGCAGGATGCGGCAGGATTTGTCTATCAGATTCCAAAAGGTGCAACAACGAAAAAAGGCTGTTCCATTTATATGTATACGGGAGAAAAAAGCACAGTTACCTTTCCTGCAAAATGTAATTCCTACGTAGTTACTAACATCGGAACGAATCTTGGCCAGCTGATTCTGACAAATTTGCAGACGGTAAAGATTCCATCAGGATATACCACGATTGAAACACAGGCGTTTCAGAATCAGACGGATTTGTACCAAATTGAGATTCCGGCCAGCGTAAAAACGATTGGAATAGATGCATTTGCAGGATGTAACAAGGCAAGGCTTACGATAGTTACTCCGTATGGTTCTGCGGCGGAAACGTATGCGAAAGCAAACGAAATTCATTATAGCAGTCAGACATCTTTACAAATACAGGCAGGGTATAGTAAACTGTATGTGGGAGAGAGCCGATCCATTGTCGTATTGAATGCTTCTGTGGCACCCGTCTGGAAAAGTTCAAATAGCAGTGTGGTATCGGTAGATGCGGATGGAAGGCTGACGGCGAAAAAAGCCGGAACTGTAAAAATAACGGCAACCATTGGCAAAAAAACTTATACATATCCCTATACGGTGATTGCGCGTTCCCAGAAAAACGTGCTTGATATTATCTGGAATCAGTATGTGACCTCCGGGATGAGCGATTATGAAAAGGCAGTTGCCGCCCAGCAGTGGATGCAGCAGAATGTTTCCCCGAATGGAACATCGGTTCTGGCACAGAAAGCACTCGAGCAGGGCAAGGCAAATTATAAGGGGTTTTGTGAAGCTTATCAGTTGATTATGAAGCACTATGGCATATCCGCAAAAGTGGTCAACGGCAAAAAACACATGGAAAATTCTGTCGTGATCGCCGGTAAAAAATATACAGCATCAACGCTGGAAACTTCAGCGAATGCAGATAAAACATATACTACAACAACCATCCCGGGACTTGCGGTGAACCGGGTAACCATGGTTCTTTCCAAAGGCAGGACCGGCACGTTTAAAGTGACCGGACAAAGCAAAGGAATTACCTGGTCCAGCAGCAACACGAAGGTTGCGGTAGTAAATGCCAGTGGCAAAGTGACGGCAAAGGGTACCGGCACAGCCAAAGTAACATTGAAAGTAAACGGGAAAACATTTGCCTGCACCGTTTGCGTAAATCCATGAAAAGATTGAAAGGAGAAATTGAAAGAATGAAAAAAGTAATGAAGGAAACGAAAGAAAGCGAGAGCTCGGCTTCCGATAAGAATGACGTTATTAAGTAAGACATTACATGAGATAAAACGGCCGCTTTTTAGCGGTCGTTTGTCGTGAATAAGTGGGGAATAAAATTGATTACGAAATTACAGGATTTGTTTATTCTTCTCCTTGATCCATGGATTCCGATTGTGGGAAGAATAAAAGACAAGGTAAGGTACCGGCTGATTACGCTGTGCTTTGTAATTGACCTTGTTTTGTTTTGTATCGTCCGCTACGGACTTCATAAGGAAAGCTATTTTTATAATACGGTTTGTGGTATTTTTGTTATGTTTGCCATTGCCATATTATCGCTTGACCGGACATTGGTTCATATCCAC
>ENA-OPXC01002068-OPXC01002068.1-human-gut-metagenome-genome-assembly--contig:-NODE-2068-length-12555-cov-1.838160_pt1 | contig 12555 bp, 8 predicted proteins | sample MGYA00241512_ERZ502016 | MGnify/ENA primary metagenome ERZ502016 (study PRJEB25962, sample SAMEA2043043) | human gut metagenome | biome: human gut; feature: human-associated habitat; material: faeces...
AACTCCAGCAGATATGTAATCTCCTCCGGGGAGAAATCCTTTAATGTCAAAAAGTTCTTACCTACTAAGTTCATTATCATTTCCTGCCTTTCTCTGTTATTTATCCTTACGAATCAATTCATAATAAACGGAAAATTTCCTGCCAGCAGGAGCTGTGCAGGAAATTAATCTCTTCAAATAAAATATAATTATTTATCTCCGGAAGATTTTGCAATTTCTGTCACGGAACTAACCATTCCTGCAAGTCCCTGTATCTCTGATGGAATAATGATCTTTGTCGCCTTTCCATCTGCTGCTTTCGCAAATGCCTCCAAGCTCTTGAGCTCGATAACTTCCTTCGATGCACAAGCCTCATTCAGCATACGGATACCATCGGCATTCGCCTTCTGCACCGCCAGAATTGCCTGTGCCTGACCCTCAGCCTCACGGATCGTTGCCTCCTTCTGTGCCTCCGCATGCAAGATTGCTGCCTGCTTCTCTGCCTCTGCCTCCAGAATTGCAGACTCTTTATGTCCCTCTGCTACGGTGATCGCAGACTGCTTCTCACCCTGTGCGATCAGGATGGCCTCACGCTTCTCACGCTCTGCCTTCATCTGCTTCTCCATTGCGTCCTGTATCTCACGGGGAGGAAGGATATTCTTCAGCTCTACTCTGTTTACCTTGATGCCCCAGCGGTCGGTAGCCTGGTCGAGGATAGCGGTTATCTTGGTGTTGATAACATCTCTGGAGGTGAGTGTAGCATCAAGCTCCATCTCGCCGATGATGTTACGGAGTGTGGTTGCGGAAAGGTTCTCGATAGCGGAAAGAGGTCTTTCAACGCCGTAGGTGTAAAGCTTTGCGTCGGTAACGGTGAAGAACACGACGGTGTCAATCTGCATTGTAACGTTATCCTTGGTGATAACGGGCTGAGGCTTGAAGTCAACTACCTGCTCCTTGATGGAGACCTTCTTTACCACCTTGTCGATGATGGGGATAACGTAGTGGGGGCCTGTGTGAAGTGCTCCCGAGAATGCGCCCAGACGCTCAACCACGTACACCTGAGCCTGGGGTACAATCTTTATTCCCGAGATGATGATAACTACAACGATAAAAATTATTATGGCAATTAAATATTCCATATCTGCTCTCCTTTTGGTTTGGGTTATTCTTTTGCGACTGTGACGAATGCGGCGCCCTTGGCTTTTACCACCACGGTCTCGCCCTTTTCGATCACTGAGCTGTCGGCTGTTTTTGCACCCCAGTCAACGCCCTCGATGCGTACTCTGCCCGTACCTGCTTCGGGGTCTATCTTTTCGATGACTATTGCTTTTTTGCCGATGTCAAGCTCGCCGTTTGTGGGTGTGTTTTTAGGCATGATCTTTTTAACAACAGGCCTTGTGACCGCCAGCGTGATAACAGAAACGGCAAGGAATACCGCCAGCTGTACTGCGAAGCCTGCTCCGAGGACAACTGCGATCAGGGCTGCCAGTGCACCCAGTGCGAACCATACTGAGACCAAGGCACAGGTTGCAGCTTCCGCCAGAACTGCTGTTATCAGCACGATGATCCATAAGATGTACATTACTCTGCTCACTCCTTTCGTTGTCGGTACCGGTGTTTATGTCGGCTGACTTTTGCCTTAATACTATATTATCATAGTTTTATGCTAAAATCAATGATTTTATTAAATTTTAATCTTTTTCACAGGAAAATCATAATAATATTACATTGGAAGAGGGCGTTTTGTGGGATCGGTAAAACAGAATTATAGTTTGCCCGTGCCTGCGGCTGCGACGACCGGATGGCTCTGCCCTCATGTGGACTTCCTAAAACCTTTTCCTTTGTGCTTATTTGTGCTGATTTTTTTATTTGTACCACTGCAAATAAAAAAAAGACTGCCACGATTGCAGCAGTCCTTTCAAATATCTTATGATACTATTAAAGAATAACAGTATTTCTTCCGCTTTCCTTTGCCTTATACAGCTTTTCGTCAGCGGTCTTGATATTGTCCTCAATGGACTTCATGGGGTCAAGCTGAGTTACGCCGAAGCTCATGGTCACCTTTATGTCCATGCCCTCAAAGTGACAGACAGAACCCATTATTGCCTGACGCACCCTCTCGGCAGCCTCTGCCGCCTCTTCGTCTCCTGTATCGGGCAGTATAACGATGAACTCCTCGCCGCCCCAGCGGTAAACGCCGTCGCATATGCGCACGTTCCTTCTGAGATAGCCTGCCACATGGCGCAGAACCTCATCGCCTGCGTTATGACCGTAGGTATCGTTTACTTTCTTAAAGAAATCTATGTCGCAGATGAAAAGGGAAACGCATCTTACGGCTTCCGGGTCGGTAAGTATCTTCACATAATTCTTGTTATAGTCATTATAGAAGCCCATACGGTTTTTAAGCTCGGTGAGCTTATCGTGCTGGGAATCGTCAAGGAACGTTTCCGATTCAAGAGTAATGCCGCAGATGAATGCCGCCAGTGAAAGACGCTTTGTATCTGCCTGAACATCGAACTTGCCGTCATTATCCAGCTTGTTTATAGCCTGATATGCGCCGATGAACTCTCCCTTGCAGTCGGAGATAGGCATTACCAGTATGGATTTTGTAACATATCCTGTTTTCTTATCAACATCTGAGTTGAAATCAGGGTGATTGTAAGGGTCGTTGGTCACTATAGTGCGCTTTTCTGCGAGAGCCTTGCCCACAAGGCCTGTGCCCTCGGGAATGGTTATCCTGCCCGTACCCACAGCGGCAGTTGTCCATAACTCATGGGAACGCTTATCCCATTTCCAGAAGCTTGCTCTGTCGGCATTGACGAGAGTTCTGCCCAGATCCGTCAGCAGGCGGAAAATAGCGGAATGGTCATTTGAAGCGTCGTCATCGGGGTGGGACATCTCGGTGTAAAGGCTCTGTGTGATGGAAAAGATCTGCTCCAGCAGCTTATCCGAAGATACAGCTTCGTTTACGTTATCCATATTATCACTTCCAATATCTGATTTTTATGTTATTATAACACATTCAAAACAGCTTGTAAATAGAAAAATATTTTTTTGGCGATTTTTTTTTGAAATATAGTGACAAATTGCATTTAACGTGTTATAATATTATTAAATATTATCTATCAGAAGAAAGGGTGGCATACTTTGAAGAACCACAGCAAGGTATCGGCAGTCATTGAAGCCACAGTAGTTTTCGCTCTGGTGTTCGTCACCTCATTTTACGATGTGTTCTATTCCTTTGACAGCCTGCTGAGAGACAAGCTGTACCAGACCCCCAGGGGCATAAACAATAAAATAAAGATAATCGCCATTGATGATGAAGCTCTCCGTGAATACGGTCCTTTCGGCACATGGTCAAGGGGCGTTTATGCGGATATCATCAACACTCTGGGGGAATATCCCGCTGCGGTGGCAATGGATATCATGGTATTCGGCGATATGGACAGCCAGGGCGACAAGGCTCTTTCGGAAGCCTGCCGTAACAGCGGACGTGTGGTGGCAGGCTCATACATAAGCTACACCAGCGCATACAAGACGGACGAAAACGGCAAGCCCTACATCGACCGCTTCCATATCGAGCAGATAGAGCAGCCCATTGCGGCGGCTGACTGCATCACAGGCTTTGTGAACGCTTCCCCTGACGATGACGGAATAGTCCGCTCCGCATTCCTTACCGTGTCCGCTCCCGAGCTGTACGGCGATGAGAGCTTCGGCAGCCTTGCGGCGGAGACCTACTATCTTTATTGCAAAAACACAGGCACTGCGGCAAACACCCCCACACTTGACGATAACGGCAGAATGTGGATAAGCTATGCAGGCCGCCCGGGAGATTATGAGCATATCTCCATGTCCTCTCTACTTGACGGAAGCGTTGACCCACGCATATTCACCGACTGCATAGTTCTTGTGGGAGCATATGCTTCGGGACTTCAGGATCAGTTCTCCGTACCCAACAGCTCCGACCAGATGTTCGGAGTGGAGATACAAGCAAATATCATACAAGGCCTTCTGGACGGCAAATGCCCCGTTCCCGCAAACCGTGTATTATCCGCACTGGCAGCGGCAGCAGCGGCGGTGCTGGCATATCTTATCTCAAAGTATTCAAAGGTGAAAATATCCACACCTATTATAATAGTAATGACGGCCGCCTATATCGCAGCTGGAGTTATGCTGAACGGTTCGGGTCTTACCATACCCATACTTTATGCACCTTTGTTCATGGTAATATGCTACCTTGTAAATCTTGGCAGAAAATATGCGGAGGAAGCCATTGAAAAGCGAAAGATAACCGCCGCATTTAAGAAATACGTTGCTCCGCAGGTGGTTGAGGAGATAGCAAAGTCAGGCTCATACCACATAAAGCTGGGCGGAGAAAACAGGCACATCGCAGTGCTTTTCGTTGATATCAGAGGCTTCACACCCATGTCAGAAAGCCTTGAGCCTGAGCAGGTGGTGGATATCCTGAACAGCTACCTTAACCTTACCACAAATTCAATTTTTGCCAACGGCGGCACGCTGGATAAGTTCATCGGCGATGCCACCATGGCAGTGTTCAACGCTCCTTTTGACCTTGACGACTATATCTTCCGTGCCGTAAAGACCGCATGGGATATCGTCAGCGGAGGAAATGCCATAGAAAGCACATTTATGGAAAAGTACGGCAAATCCGTAAGCTTCGGCGTGGGCGTCAACTGCGGAAACGCCGTTGTGGGCAATATCGGCTGCGATTTCCGTATGGACTACACCGCCATCGGCGACACCGTAAACACCGCCGCCCGTCTGGAATCAAACGCCAAGCGTGGTCAGGTGCTTATCAGTCAGGCGGTATATGACGAGGTAAAGGACAGGATAACCGCAGAGCCTATCGGCGAGATACCCTTGAAGGGCAAATCAAAGGGCGTGTTCGTATATTCGCTGACAGGCATAACAGGTGAGATCAAGGCCGACAAGCAGAAAGGAATGTCCGCACAATGAGCAGATTTATGATAATCCCACGGATAGACAAACTGGACGAGAGCCTTGCCCTTGCCCATGAATACGGCTTCGGCTTTGAGTTCAACGACTTTTACTCGCCCAAGGTGCTTGATGATACTGAGCTTACGGAAAGCATCATCGAAAAATACAAAGCGGCGGGGCTTCCCGACTACTGCACTTCCCACGGCGACTTTTTTGACGTGCTGGTGTTCAGCGAGGATAAATACATCAGGGAGATATCCCGAAAGCGCATTATCCAGAGCCTTGAAACCGCTTTGAAGATAGGCGCAAGAGGCGTGGTGTTTCACACAAACCACAACCCCTATTTTATAGCCGATGCTTATGTGAACAGCTGGCACAGGTATAACGAGGAGTTCTGGAACGAGATACTTCCCATGTACCCGCAGCTGAACATCTATCTTGAAAATATGTGCGACAGTTCCCCGAAAATGCTTGCCGACCTTGCCAAAAGCCTCTGCCATCACAAAAATTTCAGCGTATGCTTTGACTATGCTCACGCCAGCGTTTTCGGCAGATGCGATATAGGGCAGTGGGTAACGGAGCTGGCTCCATACGTAAAGCACCTGCACATAAATGACAATGACCTTGAAAGCGACCTGCACCTTGCAGTGGGCGATGGCAAGATAGACTGGCAAAGGTTCAAAGAATACTATTTTAGGTATTTTTCCGATAAGACCGTGCTTATCGAGACCTCATATCCCGAGACACAAAGGCGTTCCGCCGAATACCTGAAAAAGCTTGGAGTGCTGTGATACAGGCATGCTGCACAATATTTGCGTTAAGAATTGGTTAAAAGTGAGTTTTTTGAACAATTTTGGCAAACCCACTTGATTTGATGTAAATAATATGTTATAATTCACATAAGCAAATAAAAGGCAAAACCGATGAAAATCGGTGGCGCAAAGCACGAGCCTAAGCTATGAATTTTCAAGGTACGGCGGTCGGGCTGCATTTGCAGGAATTCCTGTTTTGCGGCTTGCCTGCGTACCTTTTTTATTTTGCGGTAAGCTGATATTTAATTAACGAGGTGATCATATGAAAACACTTACATCTAAAGCCAAAGTGATAATTACAGCCGTTGCGGCGGCAGTTGTTGCTGCGGGCATTGTTGCAGGTGTGCTTCTCACAAGGCAGGACTCATACAGAGTGCTTAAAGTATTCGAGCTTATGGGTACTGCATCGGTAACAAGAGAAAGCGCAGGCGACCTTGACGCTTATGTGGGAATGAACCTGGAAAGCGGCGACGTTGTTTCGGTAGATGACAACAGCAATATGCGCATTTCCCTTGACAGCGATAAATATGTGCTCCTTGATGCGGGAACAGTGCTGGAGCTTGTTGCCGCAGGCAATGAGAAGGACAGCAGAACTACCCTTAATCTCAAAGAGGGCGCAATACTTAACGAGATAACCTCCGCTCTGTCGGAAAATTCCTCCTATGATGTAAACGCCCCCAAGGCGACCATGGCAGTAAGAGGAACCAGCTACAGCGTTACCGTCACCAAGGACGGCGACAGGTATATCATCGAGCTTGATACATTCCACGGCAAGGTGGCTGTCCGCCTGATAAGCGAGGACGGCACTCCCGGGGAAGAGGTAATGGTAGGCGAGGGCAAAAGCGTGCTTATCATAACCGAGCCGAACGAGAATACCCACAACTCTCCCGATATTGACGGTCACTCATATTTCGTTATCCGTGACCCCGAGGCTGAGGGCGGCTACAGAAAGGTGGATATCTCCGAAGCTGTATTTGACTCGGAATACGATTTCCTTGCCGCTTCCATCAAGGAGCGTGTGGTAAGCTCCAACAACAGCGGACTTTTCCAGATAAAGGACGCTATAATCGAAAAGCTCACAGGCGCAGAGACAGAAAATGACGTAACTACTGCTGCCACCTCCTATAAGGTAATGGCAGGCGGCTCGGGCACAAGTGCAGCCCAGACAGCTGCTCCCGCTCAGACTGCAAAGCCTGCACAGACTTCAGCATCTACAGCTCCAAGGGAGCCTATAAATTCCGACAACTACACTGCTCCGGCATTTACCGAAAGCACCACAGCAGGCACAACAGCCACTTCGGCGGAAGTTCCCGCTCAGGCATCGGCAGCTGAAAGCACATTCGGTACAGGCGATTCTTCAAACGGAGCAAACGGAACGGGAACAAATGCCTCGGGTACAAGCGCTTCAAACTTTGTATCGGGCACGGGAGTGACCGCTCCCGCAAATTCCGATACATCGGGAACAAGCAGAAGAGAGACCTCGCCCCGCACCACAGGTCAGGGTACACAGACCTCTCCTGATGTGACAAATCCCAACGTTACCGCTCCCACAGACCCCACAGGTTCGGGATTTTCTCCTCTGGTAACAACACGTCCCACAGGCACAGCCTCTCAGACTTCGGCAACCACAAGACCTTATGTTACCACAAATCCCACCACAACTACCACCGCAGTCACCGATAAGGAGCCTGAGGTATTTACTGTAACATTCCTTTCCGACAATGGCACAGTCCTTTACACCCGTGACGTTGAGTCGGGCGATACAGTTTCAAACTTCCCGCAGGTGCCTGCAAAAACAGGCTACACAGGCGTATGGCTGGTATCGGGCAAGAACACTCGGTTCACAGCAGCCACTGTGGTTACATCTGATATGTCCGTATATGCTTCCTACACCGCAAAGGAATATACCATTACAATGAACGTTGAGGGAACCACAACCACAATGACCGCAAAGTACGGTGATTCCCTTTCCGATGTTCTCCCCCCTGTACCTGCTAAAACAGGCCATGACGGCATATGGACAATAAACGGTGCGGCAATATCTTCCACAGCAAAGGTTACGGGCAATATGACCGTTACAGCAAAATACACTCCCAAGACCTACACCGTTACCATAATCGTCGGAACTGAGCGAGACACAAAGACCGCCAAGTACGGCACTCTTCTCAGTGACATTCTCCCCACTATCCCCGAAAAGAAGGGCTACCACGCAGCATGGACAGTTGACGGTTCACCCCTTTCCGATACTGCCGCAGTAACAGACGATATCACCGTTACCGCAGAATATGTTCAGAAGGAATTTACCGTAAACTACATGGATAAGTACAGCACTTATTCCGAGACCTATGCAGACAACGGCGAAAAGCTCCTTGACGTTCTGGACGATCCCGATGTGGGCAATGAGCTTGACCTTAAATACACATGGATCACCCGCTACAACGCATGGACTGCATCGTCAAACAGCGGTATGGTAAAGGTAAACGACGGCCATGTTGTAACTAAGGATATTGACAGCAGTTACGAGGTTCAGGCGGTCGAAAAGCAGCAGATAACCTATTACATCGGCGATGATGTCAACGGCTACACCGCAGGCGGCAGCTTCTATCTGCTGACAAATATGACTGCCGAAACTATTTCGGAAGTTCAGCCCGGATATTTAAGAACTATTCTTCCTGCAAGCTACAGCGGATTTGTTTATGACTACTATGGAGATGCTGTTACATTTACCGAAAATGACGCCGCATATGGTGTTGATGCTATATACACCTATAACTATCTCGTGACATTCAAAAGCGCCGACGACACAATAGTCACCAAACGATTCCCGACGGGCAAAACCATAGGCGACCTGCCTCAGCTCCCACAGCTTTCCGACCCGACAAACAACGTGTGGGCATATTATGAGGGCGATGTTCCTACGGAAGTCACATCGGCAACTCAGGTAAACTCGGATATGAATATCATCGAAATGCCCAAGAGCGAAGTCATCTTCCATACCGTCACCTATACCCGTGCCGACGGCACAACAGGCACCATAAGGGTAGGCGAGGGCGCAAGCATTTATGGCTCGCTGACATCAGGCGGACTTACTCCTGCCGAGGGATACAGCTGGATAGACGAAAGCGGCAATGAGATTTCAAGCGATACGGTCTGCACAGGAGATATGACCATAACCGAAAAGGGCGACCTTGTAACGCTGGAATTTTATTACGGCGGCACCCTTTACAGGACAGAAAATGTCCGCATAGGCGAAGAATTTATCTTTTCTTCCGAGATGCTCATAGGAACCACAGGCGCACCGTTCTCGACCATTGAAGCGCTGCAAAACGACTCCCATGTGTGGAAATTCACTGTTGACGGCGTTGAATACACTGTAAGCAGCACATTCACCGTAACAGGCGCAGCAACTGTTTATGTAACAATGGAATGATTTTCCGTAAGCAAAAGTATAAAAATGTTGATCTGTCAAGACCTTTTATGAGGTCTTGACAGATTTTTTTATATGGGATATAATTATAATATCTATTTTTATCAGAAGGAAGAACGGCTATGATGATGCTTTCCGAAAAAACAGCATACAAAGCTGTGGCTTTTGCCGCACGCCATAAGTGGGCAAAGCCATTCTGCTTCGGAGTGTATTCTGCCGTTTACGCAGCAGAGAAGCTGAAAGCAGATGAAAAGCCGTTTTCAAGGCGGGTCATCGCATTTGCCACAGCCTCTGCATTTGTTTTTATGACCGTTCCAACGTCATATGCCGCCGCACTTGTTCAGTCGGAGACTTCCGTTGTCACGGAGCAGATGAACACCATGGAGCCTGTTGCCATGTCCCCCGAGGATATCGCCGCAAGAGTTACACTGGAGGGTCTGGCGGAAAATGAGGCTTCTTACGGACTTACGCTGAATATCCGCTCGCTCAGAACAGATGTTACCGCAAGATTTACAAGCTCCGACCAAATGGAAAGCGATATAAAAGCTGCCTTTGAAAGCTACGGCATAAATTCCGACGAGCTGTGCATATCCCCCGTAAAAATACAGCTTTACAGGAACGATACAAGGGAAAAGCTGCAGATATCAGAGGGGTATTCCTCCGATGTCACCCTGCCCGTGCCCGAGGAAATGCTCGGCCGCATTGACGAGCTGAGAGGCGTCCGCCTTGAGGATAACGGCACGCTCACCGTCATCGAGGGCGAGACAGATGAAAATACATTTTCATTCCGTACAAATAAGCTGGGCAGCTTTGCACTGGTCACATATAAGGACACGGCAGAGGATATCGGCAGCGGTGCGGGAGTATCCGACACGGGTATCGTTACGGATATATCCATATCCGTTCCCCAGCCTATAACAGACGAGGATAAGCGCCGTTTCCGCAGGAACAGGGGAAAGAAGCACATTTACAGAATAAAGCGTATAGTCAAGGAAAACGAGCGCTTGATATAATAGTGATACTGCACAAAAATCACATCAAAATACTACCATTCTGCTGTTGAAGTTTTGGACTCAAAGTGGTATAATATGTGTAAAATTTATATCCGTGAAGGAGCAGCGCATATGGACCCGTTTATCGCCAGACAAATTATTACCGATAAGCTCCAGCACACCGTGGGCTGTGAGATAATACTTGCCGATTCCAAAGCCAATGCAGAAAGAAACGAGCTTTACGAAAGCGCCGCCGCTGATAATATATCACGGCTGAACCTGGATAAATTCACCGACGGCAGGACTGCCTACATCACCTTTACCCGCAGTATGCTGACCGCAAATATCCCCGCACGCTTCGGAAAAGACAAGCTTGTGATACAGATAGACGGCTCACTCATCAACGACCGCTCCGCTCACAATCTTATCAGGAAGTACCGCCAGGCAGGGTATAAGATAGCTGTCATCGGCTTTAAGGTTGATTCGGGATATTTCGGTATTATGGACAGCTTTGACTACATCAAGGTGGATTTCAGGGATTTTACATCTCCCGAGCTGGAAAATATCCTGCGAATGGCACGAACCTTCAACAAAAAAATAATCGCATACAATATAGAATGCGCTGAGGCATATGCCAAAGCAAAGCTCTGCGGCTGCACATATTATCAGGGAATGTACATCTATGGCAAGATACCTACGGCTGTGCGCAGAAAGGGCATCATGCGTGAGGGCTTCAACGAGCTTTTCAATGAGCTTTACAGCGGCAGGTCGGATATTGTCAGCATTACAAATATCATAGGCAGATATCCCGAGATATCGGAAGCGGTACAGGCTCTGGCAAATTCGCTTTACTTTGCCTCCGACGTGCGCACCGTTGGCACTGACAAGGCAGCGGCAAAGCTGGGCGAGGAAAATCTGAGAAAATACGTTTATATCATTGGCTTCAAGGCTGAGGACGGTTCCATGCCCGGCGAGCTGATAAAATTCGCACTTCTCAGGGGAATGCTCTGCTCGGAGCTGGCGGGATTTGCGGACAGTATGCCGATAACATCGTCAGAAGCATTTTCGATGGGAACGGTCTCAATGCTCGGCAGACTTCTTCACAAGCCGTTGGCTGAGGTAATGCCCGATACTGTGTGCGCCTCCCTTATTTCGGGTCAGGGCAGAGCGGGAATGCTTTACAAGATGATATGCGCATATGAAAAAGCCGATATGAAGATTGCAGCGGAATTTGCCGCAGCTCTCGGCATACCGCCTTCCATACTGCCGCAGAAATACCGTGAATGTGTATCCGCAGCAGATGAAATGTGGCATAAGCTCATAACTCCCGCTGAGTTCAGGGAATGATAAGTATATTTAAAAGCCTTCCGTTTCGGGAGGCTTTTTTTTCATTTTGTATAAAATGATTTTATTTGACGAATATTATTGTAAAGGTTTACATAACCGCTTGATTTTATTTGTGTAAAATAGTAATTGACACTTTTGTCATTTTGTATTAAAATTAGAAGTACCAATATATTCTCTTTTGTGTATAACCACATGAGAATGGGAAAATTATGGGAGAAATTACGTCCGTAAACGATAACATTACGGACAGGGGGCAGCTGCTTTAAGGAGAGCGCTGTTCAGAGGGCTTTGTCAGCAAAGCCCGGAAAGGAAGGTTATTATGAAGAAATCAAAACTCATCGGAGCCTTAACGGCTGCGGCACTGGCTGCTGTCAATATGACAGCTTTTGCAGCACTGCCCGTTTCTGCGGCAGAGGTTGACCTTGACGGCACATATCACGCATATATCGGCGTGCAGTCCGCAAGCTACACCTTCAGAAACGCTTATGACGATGCGACCTACGGCTACGGCGTAACTGCCGATGACGGAACTGTATGGTTCGATCAGCTCACAGGCTGGGACGGCCCCACAGCTCTCAACAAGGGCGGCAATTTCACTGATGCCGAGATAGCCGGAAACGGTACTTATTCTGTGTCTGTAAACGATTTCGATTTCGGCGATGACGAGTCCCTTAATCTGCTGTTCGTTTCCACCGATATCCCACTCAACGATCAGATCAAGATCACTGACGTTAAGGTGATCATGGACGGTCAGACAAAGTACACCTTTGATGACGCTTTCATGGATCCCGATGCTGCTGAGTATATGAAGTGGCTCGCAATCAACATCTGGAATGACGAGCTGGGCGGCTCCGACGGAATGTTCGGCTATGTAATGCCCTCCGATTCCATCGAGCTTCAGTTCACAGTTTCAGGCTTCAACTATGACAAGGCTGAGGACGCTGTTGAGGGCGCTTCCGACGGTGCATTTGACCCCGACGGCGAGTATGACGCTTACCTTGGCGTTCAGTCCGCAAGCTACACCTTCAGAAACGCTTAT
>ENA-OPXC01002073-OPXC01002073.1-human-gut-metagenome-genome-assembly--contig:-NODE-2073-length-12535-cov-2.576763_pt1 | contig 12535 bp, 9 predicted proteins | sample MGYA00241512_ERZ502016 | MGnify/ENA primary metagenome ERZ502016 (study PRJEB25962, sample SAMEA2043043) | human gut metagenome | biome: human gut; feature: human-associated habitat; material: faeces...
TTGTGATTAAGTTGGCTAAAAACAGAGCCGGAGGTCTGTGTCCGCCCTCAGCCCGCTTTTACTGAATAGTTTCAATCTGCTCCTTGGAAAGCTTTGTGTACAACTCGATCTGCTCAATCGGCATACCACTGGCAAGCAGAGCCTTGGCCACTTCCAGTCTGCCCTCAACAAGCCCTTCAGCCATTCCTTTAGCCATTCCTTTAGCCATTCCTTTAGCCATTCCTTTAGCCATTCCTTTAGCCATCCCTTTGGCCATCCCATCGGCGATCCCCTTGGCCTCTCCGTCGGCGTATCCCGCCTCGAAGCCCTTGCGCTCGGCGAATTCCCGCTGCGCCAGAATGTCCCACTCGTTCATCTTGTCAATCTCGTATTTAAGTTTCTTCTCCTTGTCGAACGCCGCCACCTCACACGCCTCGGCGAGCCGTCTTGAGATCCCGCCTGCCTCCTCAATCCATTCGGGGATCCTTTGGAAGCCATCACTGTTCTTGAATATGTAGAACAGCCTGTCGAATTCAGTCACGCACTCCTCCAGCGTCTTGGTGAACAGCGTCATCTCCACAAAGATAACACTAATTGTCTGATCCGCAACCATTCCGGTGCGTTTTTCGGTGAACCTCCAGTGGGAGATGAAGTGGTCGGTGTCCCAGAGTGACTCGTCGTCGTGCCTCAGGCGGTAGTTCAGGAACGACACCACGTAGACCGGCCGCAGCCCCTTGTACCGCACCCCGTCCGAGAGCTCGAGATGGTAGAGTCCCGACGCGTAGTAGACGCACCTCTCGAAGAAGAAGTCCTCCTCCGAGGCCTGCATCTCCACGACGAACGTCCTGTCGTCCCTGTCCACGCAGACCAGATCCAGCACCGTCTTCTTCCCGTAGGGGACATCCCTCCGCTGCTCCCTGTCGGAGTACTCCTTGATGTCCTCGATCCTCGCCTCCGGAGGCAGGATCTGGTTCAGCACCCCGATTAGGATGTCCTTGTTGTTCCTGTCCGCGAACACTGCCTTGAATCCCACATCGCTCCGCAGATTCACGAACGGAGCGAGTCCTTGTCTCTTTTCATTGAAATACATAGTTCAAATTTTAAATGAATATTTGAACCGCAATAATATGCACTAAAAACGTAAATAATGAAAAGAAACATATGCGGATAATAAAAAACAGAAATATTTTCGGATGATACCCCCTAAATATGCGTTAAAGTAATCCTAAAAAAATGACCTGGTTATCTTTTAAGGATCATTTGTGCCTTTGCTGCTTAGCACACAGACAAGTCTGGATAGCCGGCTGTTCTCATCGGCTACTTCCGGCTTATGGTAGTCAGGCAGTAAGGGCCGGCATAAATGACGGTACCCTCGCTGAAAAGTTTCTGCAGTTCGGGTGTTGTTTCCATTCTTGACGTTCGGGTGATGATCGTTAAAGGTCTGCCGGAACCCACATTCTTTCCGGTCAGCTCAATGTGGGCTTTGACCGCCTCGGACAGTTTTGCGGGATCGTCTCCGAAGTCGGTGATCTGGCGGCCAGTGTAGACATCGATGTTCTCGGGGCGGTGAAGGAATATGGTGGCGACATCGGTGCCTTCCGGAACTCTCGAGCAGATTGAGCCGTAGCCTATGTACGGGTTCAGGTAGCGGAGTACAGCCGAGGCGGAGAAGGCCGCCAGGAACAGTCCGGCGCTGAGAAGAAGGGCAGGAATATTCACACTTTTCCTCTTTATCAGGAACCATGTCCCCATGGCGTTGGCCAGGGTCAGGAGGATGACGGCGTTGACAACCGGAGCCTCGCGGGCGAAGGAATACTCATCCAGAAGGCTGGCTGCCGCGGGTATGGTGACAGAGCCGCTTAGGAACAGGAGGGTGGCTATGCCGGCGCAGAGCGGCAGGATCTGGAATATTCCTACAGACCAGCGCATCCATCCGCGTTCTCCGATGCGGTCAAGAACGGTCGGGAACAGATAGACGCAGAACGGGAGGATCGGCACGAGGTAGATCGGAAGCTTTGAACTGAATGATGACAGCATCGCGATTGTTGAGATGATCGTGCAGAGGAACAGAATTTCAAGATCGGAGGACTTTTCAGCACCGGCCTTCCTTACCGGAAGAAGCGAGGCCATGAATGAGCCGATCAGCAGCAGGGTGTAGGGAGCCAGACACCATAGGAGGGTCACCAGATAGAACCAGAATGGTCTCGCATGGGTGAAGGCGTTGACGGCGCGGCCTACTGTCTGCTTGAAAAGAAGGTTGTTGATGTACTCCGGGCCTCCTTCCAGCCAGACACAGGTGAGCCAGACGGCGGAGAGGGCGGCGATGATGCTCCAGGTCTTGAGACCCAGGTACTTGCGGAATCCTTTCCAATCCCGCTTGACCGCAAGGAACACCGCGATCGCCAGCGGCGGCATCAGTAGGCCTACGGGTCCCTTGGTGAAAAGGGCAAGGAAGATCCATAGCGGTAGCGTCAGCGAGTCCTGGCGCCGGGAGCCTTCGCCGGTGTACATCCTGTAGAATGTCCGGAGAGCCAGGACGATGAACAGGCACATCAGCATGTCCATCCTCAGCACGACCATCGTCCCGAGGAACATCACGCAGGTCAGCGTCATTCCGGCCACGGACATCCTGTTCATCGCGGACTTGCCTTTCATCACCCACCTGTCCATTATCCCGACAATGGCGAATGCCGGAATCAGAGAGAACATCGAGAGCGCGAGGCAACTGTGATGTCCGAACAACAGCCTGCACAGCATCACTATCCAGAAATAAAGCGGTGGCTTGTCGGCGTAGGGAATGCCGTGGTTGTAGAATGCGAACAGGTGGCCGTTGGCGATAGCCTCGTCAGCGATGCTCAGGTAGCGCAGCTCGTTGGAGGGCGTGAAATCCCGCATCGCCATCATGGGAAGAAGGCAGACGGCGCAGAAGACAAAGACCGTCATCATGGGATGGCGGGTGAATATGTTCCCTTTGCGGCACCGCAGTGGCGACGCTCCCGCAGGCCCGGCAACCTGTGAAGAAGGAGCCGGGGCTGGAAAAACCTGTGAACTCTTATTCCGCATCTGACGATTGGGTTTTGCCTGATCCAAGGATCAGATTTCTGATGTAGGTGACAATGCCGAACGCCTGGCCGATGATCAGCACCGCGTCCAGACGGATTATTCCGTAGGTGATGATCATTCCGGAACCTGCCAGGCTGATGATCCAGAAGCCTCGCGGCAGCACGGACACGTGCCTGCGGTGCGAGAAGATAAACTGGTAGACAAACCGCAGCGTGAACATCACTTGTCCGGCGGAGCCGAACACAACCAGCCATACGGGGATGTCGCGGTTGTTGAAGAAGCTTTCTGAATATTCATGAGCGTCATTCAGCAGGAATACTGTCGCCACCAGGGGGAGGATGAACAGGAAGACTCTGGCCAGGGACTTGATCTTTGTCCAGATGCTGTTGGCGTTCAGATTCCACAGGTAGATGTAGTAGGAGATGAACTGGCCGAGTATGATAGAGAAGTCGTTCCTAATCACACCATAGATGAACATCAGACATGCCCCGATCACGCTGAAGATCCAGTAGGACACCGGCGAGACTGACTTGTGTGCGGCCTCGGACTTCAGCCACTGGAGCATGGTCCTCAGTCCGAAGAACAGCTGCGCCGAGAAACCTATGGTCAGGATCAGCCAAACGGGAATGTTCTGGAACATATTCATGGAAGACAATTATTTGACGGGGTGGCCTTGCTCCTGGAGATCGCTTTTCCCGACTGAGTAGTTGATGTACCTTGGTCTCATCCAGCGGTAGGCGAAACAGTCCGCCAAAGGCCCCCAGAACCTGTTCCGTAGATTGAATTTGGACTTCCCGGCGGAGCGCGGAAAATGCCTTACGGCGACCTCGCCGAAAGAACCTCCATCCTGCAGCAGAATGAGGGCCGGCAGGAAACGGTGCATCCCCTTGAACATCGGAATCCGTCTGGCGGCCTTCGTGCGGATGATCTTAAGCGGGCAGCCCGTGTCCCTGGCTCCGTCGTGGGTCATCATATTCCTGAACCTGTTGGCGATTCTGGACTGCATCCTCTTGAACGCCGTGTCCTTGCGGTCAGCCCTGTATCCTGTCATCAGGGTGTGAACCTTCATTCCGTCGATCAGAAGGTTGAAATCCTGCGGGGAGGTCTGGAGGTCAGCGTCCATGTAGCCGACATATTCAGAGAAGGTGTGGTCGAATCCGGCCTTGATGGCGGCGCTCAGTCCGGCGTTCCTTGAGAAGCTGATGTAGAAGAAGTCCCTTTGCCTTTGGCAGGTCTCCTGGATCAGCCTGAGGCTCCCGTCGGAGGAACCGTCGTCCACGAAGAGGACGCAGGTCTTGACCTTGCTGACCGGAATAAACTCTGCCAGGGCCTTTTCGAGGTTGCGGATGTTGTCCTCCTCGTTGAACACCGGCACCACGATGGTGAGGGAATATTCAGAAGTGCTGTTCATGTCTTAATTTGATTTTCTGTAGCTTAGTATCGCCCAAACCCCGAAAGCGGCGGCGAATCCGCAAAGGGCCAGAAATTGTGGGATCATGTCGGCGAACCGGCTGCCCTTGAGGTAGACAAGCCGCATCACCTCGATGAAATATTTAAGGGGATTGAATAGGGTGACCGCCTGCGCCCAGTCCGGCATGCTGCTGACCGGGGTGAACATCCCGCCCATCAGGAAGAAGATCATGATGAAGAAGAAGTTGACGAACATCGCCTGCTGCATGGTCGAGGCGTAGTTGGAGATGACCAGTCCCAGCCCCGACACGACGAGGAGGTAGACGGCGGTGAAAAGCATCAGGGTCCAGAGGCTCCCGGCCGGCGCGATGCCATAGACGAGCCAGCCCAGCGCGAGACATATCCCCATGATGACCACGCCGATGATCCAGAGCGGAATCAGCTTGGCCAGAATGAAATGGAACTTGCCTACAGGTGTCACGTTGATCTGTTCGATGGTTCCGCTTTCCTTCTCGCCGACGATGCTAAGGGCTGGGAAGAAGCCGCATATGATCGTCAGGACCATCACGATGAGGGCCGGTACCATGAACACCTTGTAGTCAAGCGTCGGATTGAACTTGTAGAGCGGGCTGACCGAGAAGGAAGGAACGTCCCTGCCAGCGGAAACGACCGTCATCTTCTCTGAATATTCCCGCAGAGATGTTGATTCCGAGAGCATTGACATCAGGTAGGAGCTGCCGAGCGTGCCTTTCGTGCCGTTCACGGCGTTGGTCGCGATCTGTACGGGGCCGGGCTGTCCGGCCACAAGGTCATTCTCAAAGTCCGGCGGGATCACGAAGACCATGTCGGCCTGGCCCTAGTCCACTTTACGTAGCGCGTCCGGGTAGGATTCCGACATGCCCGTGACGTTGAAGTAGGCCGAGCCTCCGATCTCGTCCACTATCCTTGATGACAGCGGGCTGCGGTCATTGTCCACCACCTCCACCCGTACGTTCCTGATCTCCTGGTTGGCGGCCCAAGGGAAGACCAGCATCGCCATCAGCGGCAACGCCACCAGCATCCCCGGGACAATCTTGTTCCGGGCCAGGAGCTTGAACTCTTTTTTTATGAGGTACGACAACATGATCTTAAGTCAGCCTTGTCTTGAAGTTCTTGATAATCAAAACGATGAGTATGATGGTAATGAGGGTCAGGGCACCGGTTTCCACGAGGGTGTGGCCAAGCGGCGTGCCTTGGATCATTATCATCTTGATGGACTGGATGTACCAGCGTGCCGGGACGGCCGTCGAGATCCACTGGAGGACGCGCGGCATGCTTTCGATAGGGAATATGAGTCCGGACAGGAGCATGGTCGGCATCATCAGTCCGACTCCGGAGGCGATCATCGCCGCCATCTGCGTCTCCACCAGCGTGGAGATGAGAAGGCCGAGGCACAGGGTGCAGATCAGGAACAGCACAGAGACAAAAGCCAGCGAGAAGACGCTTCCCGCGATCGGCACACCCATCACGAACACGGCGCAGACGAGGATCAGGATCAGATCGAAGACGGACAGCACCAGATAGGGAATAGCCTTGGCGGTGATGATCATGAAGGGGCTGACCGGCGAGGTGAGCAATACCTCCATCGATCCGCTTTCCTTCTCCCTCACGATGGCCACAGCCGTCATCATGGCGCAGATCAGCATGAGGATCAGACCCATGACTCCAGGCACGAAATTGTAGGAGCTCTTCCCCTGCGGATTGTAGAGCATTCTGATGGCAGGGGTGATGCCCGCCGCCGTCCCGCTTCCTCCGGCGATTTCCTCCCGGCAGGAGGCCAGGATGTTGCCGGCGTAGGCGGTGATCATCGAGGCCTGGTTCGGGTCGGTGCCGTCGGCGATCAACTGGATGCCGGCCTCGCCGTTGAGGATGTCGTTGGAGAAATTGTCGCTGAACACGATCACGAGGCTGGTGTAGCCCTCACGAAAGATGTCGTTGATCCTGTCGATGTCAGTAATCCGTTCAGTGACATTGAAATAGTCGCTGGCATCGATCCTTTCGACTATGCGGGACGTGAGCTCGTCGCAGACCGGATCGAACACGGCGACCGAGGCGTCGCGTACCTCGGTGTTGATGGCGAAACCGAACAGCAGGAGATGCGCGATCGGCATCCCGACAATGATCAGGAGGGTCCACTTGTCCCTGAGAATATGTCGGAACTCCTTTTGTATGAATGCTATCAGTGTCTTCATCCGGCTGTTTTTCCGTCCTTTTGCTCTTCCCGCAAGGCGCCGGAACACCTTTTAATGGATCTTCATTCAGAATTTGATATCTCCGTACATTCCAAGTTTAATCAGTCCGTCGTTTTCCACGGCAATCTTCACGGCATAGACAAGGTTTGCTCTCTCGTCCCGTGTCTGGATGGTCTTGGGAGTGAACTCAGCCTTGTCGGAGATCCAGATGAGCGTGCCGGCATATTCCTTCCTCCCGGAGCTGCCTTGGTCGGCGAAGACCCTGACCTGCTGCCCGAGCTTGAGGGTGGTCAACTGGTCGGCGGTGATGTAGGCTCGGAGGCGGATGTTGTCGATGTCGGCGACCTTGAACAGGGCGCGGCCCAAGGCTGCGAATTCTCCAGCCTCTGAATATTTCGCCAGCACGGTTCCGGCCACAGGACTGGTGATGACGCACTTGCGTATCCTGTCCCGGATCTGCTCGATCTGGGCCTCAAGCGCGTCGGCTTGTCCGGAGACGTTGCGGTTGGAACTGTTCAGGCTCTCCTCCTGGGCGGCCAGCTGGCGTTCAAGGGTCTCGATCTGCGCCTGGATGTCCTCGACTTGCTTGCGGTTAGAGGCTCCGGCCTTCTCCAGTTTCGTGAATCTGTCCAGTTCCTGCCGCTGTTTGCCGATCTGGCTTTCCAGCGCGGCGATCTGTCTGGAGATGTCGAGCCATCCGCTTCCGACAGCCCGCCGGCTCGCCTCCAGCTGGACTTCACTAAGGTGCAGCTGCACCGTGTCGATGCAGCCGACAATCTGTCCGGCCTCAAGCCTGTCTCCTTCCTGGATGTCCAGGCTCAGGATCTTCCCGTTGCCTTCCGCCGAGACCGTCACCTCGGTGGATTCGAAAACCCCGGAAGCGTCGTAGGCCTTGTTCCCTTCCACGCAGGATGCGGCCAACAGCACCAGCAGGGGATAAGCGAATGATCTTTTCATATTGTCCGTCTCTATATATTCGTTGTTCTTTAGTCTCGTACCTTCCATCCTGGAGGGTCCTTAAGGTTAGGGATGAGCCTTTGGAAGGCTCTCTAAAGCAGTCTCCTCACAAGATTGAAGAACTTGTACGGCATGTAGCGGAACGGCGGATCCGGCCAGACCGGTGTCTTGACGACGGCCCGGTAGTGGGTGAACACGTCGAAACTGCGCTTGCCGTGGTAGCTGCCCATCCCGGAGTTGCCCACGCCGCCGAACGGCACTTTCTCGTTGGCGATGTGCATTATCGTGTCATTGACGCAGGCTCCGCCGGAGGACGTGTGCCGGAGGATGTTCTCCCCGTCGCCCCCGAAATAGTAAAGGGCCAGCGGCTTCTCCCTTGATGTCACGAACGAGATGACCTCGCCGGTGTCCTTGAACGTCCGGACAGGAAAGATCGGCCCGAAGATCTCCTCCCGCATGGCAGGGGAGTCCTCGCCGAGGCCGTCGATGACAGTAGGCTCGAAGTAGCGCTCCGACCTGTCAGTCCGGCCCCCGAAGACCACGTGTCCGTCTTTGAGGTAGCCTTCGAGCCTTTCGAAAGCCTTGTCGTTCACGATCCTGACAAAGTGCCGTGACTCCTTAGGATCCTCGCCCAGAAGCTCCTTGAACGCCGACTCCAGCTCTTTCAGGAACTCTTCCTTGATGTCCTCGTGGAGCATCAGGTAGTCAGGAGCGATGCAGGTCTGTCCCGCGTTGAGGCTCTTGCCCCAGGCTATGCGCTTGGCGGCGACCTTGATGTCAGCGTCCCTGTCCACGATGCAAGGACTCTTCCCGCCGAGCTCCAGCACGACCGGCGTGAGGTTCCTGGCGGCGGCTTCCATCACCTTCCGTCCGAGGCCTGGGCTTCCTGTGAAGAAGATCAGATCCCAGCGTTCCTCCAGCAGGGCCGAGTTGACATCCCTGTTTCCCTGGACCACAGCTACATAGTCATCACTGAAAGTGTCCTCGATCATCTGCTGCGTGACCCTGGAGACGTTCGGCACGTAAGGCGACGGCTTCAGAACGGCGGTGCAGCCTGAGGATATGGCTCCCGCGAGCGGCGTGAGAAGCAGCTGCACAGGGTAGTTCCACGGCGCGATGATGAGTGCGTTGCCAAGCGGCTCGCTGATGATCCTGCTGGACGAAGGAAACATCTTCAGCGGCGTGCCGACCCTCTGCGGCCTGCTCCATTTCCTGACCTTATGAATATGCCCGCGTATCTCTCCGAGCAGTATGCTGATCTCGGTGATGTAAGCCTCCTCGTACGACTTGTGAAGGTCAGCCCAAAGAGCCTCGCAAAGCGCCTTCTCCCACTTTAGCACCCCAGCCTCGAACGCCCGAAGCCTCTCAACACGCCCCCGCACGTCCAGCGTGGCTCCGCTCCTGAAGCAGCGCCTCTGCTTCCCGTGAATCTCCCTTATCCTTTCAACCGAAGTGTTTTCCATTTTTGAATATGTTGTATTAACTCTTTCCCGAAACCGTCATTGAACTCTCTAGGACTGTCCCCTGAACTCTATTTTATGAATATTGAACTCTATTTTATGAATATTCCGGATTCTATGAATACTCCCGTCTTCATCCTTCTTTGGAATATCCCCGCCTTCAACATTCACGGACATATTCCTGCATTCAGCCTTCGATGGCATATTCCTAAACTCCTTCGCCTCTTTTGGGCTGCCTTTGCTGCTGCCGGTATATTCCTTAATCTTCAAAGTTAATGAATTCCTTTAAAAATCTTTTAATATTCCAGGTCGGAGATTCATTAAATTTCCACTTTATGACTACATTTGCCGCATGAATGCGATGAACAAGGAAATGCTGAGGCTGGCGCTCCCCAGCATGCTCGCCAACCTGACCGTCCCGCTTGTGGGAATGGTAGACATTGCCGTGGCCGGTCATCTGAACGCCTCCGCCGCCGCCCTGATCGGAGGAGTCTCGATAGGTTCCCTGATGTTCGACCTCCTGTACTGGAATTTCGGCTTTCTTCGCGCTGGCACCGGCGGCATGACAGCCCAAGCCTACGGACGCTCCGACTGGAGAGACTGCGCCGACAACCTAAAGAGGGGAGTAGGCCTGGCCTTCTTGATAGCGTTAGCCATGATCATGGTACAGTGGCCCTTCCAGAAACTGATCTTCCTATTCGTAGGCTGCTCCGAAGAGGTCCGCACCCTTGCCCTTGACTATTTCTACATCCGTATCTGGGCAGCCCCCGCCACCCTGAGCCTCATGGCCTTCCGCGGATGGTTCATCGGCATGCAGGACACCTTCAGCTCCATGCTGGCGGACGTGATAGTCAACGGAGGCAACATCCTGTTCAGCATCCTGCTGACCTTCGGCCTCCCGTCACTGGGTTTCGAAGGCCTTGGCTACAAAGGAATTGCCCTGGGTACCGTTGTTGCCCAATATTCAGGACTCATCTTCGCCGCCTCCCGTGTCCTGGTGAAGTTCCGTAATGTCTTGGAAGGCTCCCCGCTCCTGTCCATCGCTCCCTTCCGTGGCAGCGAGGTACGCCGTTTCTTCTCGGTCAACCGCGACCTCTTCATCAGATCTGTCTGCCTGATAGTAGTCTACCTGGCCTTCACAGCCATCTCCTCCCGCCTGGGTGATGTCCTCCTTGCCGCCAGTTCGATAATGCTGAAGCTCCTCCTGACCTTCTCCTATTTTACCGACGGTTTCGCCTTCGCCGGCGAAGCCCTGACCGGCAGGTTCATAGGAATGCGCGCTCCGAAAATGGTCCGCCGCACAGTAAACTACACCTTCGCCTGGAGCATGGCCATAGGTACCCTTTTCGTGTTCATCTACGCCGCTTTGGGAGTTCCCATGATCCGCCTCCTGACCTCCGACCCAAGTGTGGTGGCCGCCGCCAGCATGTTCATGCCTTGGTTGGTCTTCTTTCCCCTGATCAGCTGCCCCGCCTTCACCTGGGACGGCATCTACACCGGAGCCACCGCCACCAAACCCATGCGTGATTCCAACATAGGCTGTGTGGCAGCCTTCTTCGCCGTCTGGCTCATAGGCTCCCTACTCATAGACAGCCCAGTTCCCGCCTCGGGAGTGGGTGCCTATGGTGCTGCGGGTGCTGCGGGTGCTTCTGGCGCCCTTGATGCCGCGCGAACCTTCTCGGGTGCAGGAGCCGCAGGTGCCGCGGATGCCTTTTCGGGTGCAGGCTCCCTTGATTCTTCGAGTCTTGGTGCCTTTGATGCTGCCTCCGTCGCCGGAGCCCACCTTTTATTCGCCGCCTACTACGCCCACCTCATCTACCGTTCCCTCTACCAGACATTCCACTACAAGAAATCCATCCTGAATCCATTATAGAACTCCTGATTATAGAATTCCTATTATTGAACTCCGTTGTAAAACTCGCTGCCTGTGAGCGCTGTCGTTGTCGTTAATGGGACTTGGGCTTGAAGTACTTGCCTACTACGGGGAGGGAGGAGAGGGGGAAGTCGCGCTTGATGATGACGGCGCAGAAGGTGAGGATCAGGGCGGTGTTGCAGACGATCGCCAGCCACTTTCCGAGGCGGACGTTGGCGTAGGTCATTACGGCGAACATTGCCAGGGCCAGGGCTACGTACAGGGCGATGTCTTTTAGAGGGTACTTGATGGGGTACTTCTTCTGGCCTACTATGTATGAGAGCAGCATGGCCACTCCGTAGGCGGCGAAACCGGCCCAGGCGCAGGCCATGTAACTGAACTTGGGGATGAACAGGATGTTCACTCCGAAGAGGACCAGGCAGCCTATGCCGGAGAAGAGGGCTCCCCAGAGAGTCTGGTCTGTCAGCTTGTACCAGAAGGAGAGATTGAAGTAGACACCCATCATGATCTCGGCGGCCATGACGATCGGGACTACCTTCAGGCCTTCCCAGTAGCTTGGTCCGATGATGTATTTAAGGATGTTCATGTAGCCGACCACGCAGAGGAAGGCCAGGAGCGTGAATATTATGAAGTACTTCATCGCTTTGGCATACATCTCCTTGCTGCCCTTCTCCGACGCGCTGCCGAACACGAAGGGTTCGTAGGCATAGCGGAAGGCTTGGGTGATCATCGCCATGATCATCGCGATCTTGACGCTCGCGCCGTAGATACCAAGAGGAACATCGGAACCTTCGCCGTAGATGAAAGGGAACACTATCTGGGAGCCGCTCTGGTTCAGGATGCCGGCTATTCCGAGCACAAGGATCGGCCAGCTGTAGGACATCATTCTCCTTAGGAGCCTTCCGTTGAAGCCGAACTTGAATCCTTGCAGTTCCCTCCAGAAGAAGAAGGTGATCACCGCGGTGCAGAAGAGGTTGATGTAGAACACGTAACCCACGTCCAGACCGTTGTCGTAGATGCCCAGAGGGTTGACTCCTGTCTTCGGGAGTATCACGAAGTAGACCAGGTTCAGGAATATGTTGAGTCCGATGAAGAGCAGTTTAAGGGCGGCGAATTTCAGCGGCTTTTTCTTGTAGCGGAGGTAGGAGAAGGGGATGCACTGGAAGGCGTCGATGGCCACGGTGGCGGCCATTGCCCAGACGTATGACGGGTGGGCGGCGTAGCCCAGGGCGGAGGAGACAGGGCCTATGAAGGCCACGATCAGTCCCACGAAGAGTAGGGAAGTGGCCAGAACCGAGGTCAGGATCGTGGAATATACCTTGTCAGGGTTCTCGCCTTCCTTGTTGGCGAACCGGAAGAAGGTCGTCTCCATCCCGTAGGTCAGGATCACCAGCAGCAGGGCGGTGTAGGCGTAGAGGTTGGTGACAACGCCGTAGCCGCCGCTCGATGAGGTGATCACGTGGGTGTAGAGTGGGACGAGAAGGTAGTTGAGGAACCTTCCTATGATGCTGCTTAGGCCGTAGATCGCGGTGTCCTTGGCCAATGTCTTCAGATTCGCCATT
>ENA-OPXC01002076-OPXC01002076.1-human-gut-metagenome-genome-assembly--contig:-NODE-2076-length-12520-cov-8.156438_pt1 | contig 12520 bp, 14 predicted proteins | sample MGYA00241512_ERZ502016 | MGnify/ENA primary metagenome ERZ502016 (study PRJEB25962, sample SAMEA2043043) | human gut metagenome | biome: human gut; feature: human-associated habitat; material: faeces...
AGGAGTTTTAATTTTAAAGACTCATCGCTAAAGCTAAACCGAACCCTCGGACTATTCGATGGTTTTATTTAGACAAAAAGGACAGTCGATTTTCTCGGCTGTTCCTTGTGCGTAGGGGAGATTTTTTTAATGTTTCATTTAAAGGATACTTCGCTATTATTTAATAATCGTATTTATAGCGGACTGCACCGCTTTATATCTTCCCTCATTTGACAACGCAGCTAAACAAGTTATCAAATATTTCTTTTCATCTTTTTCGTAAAGAACAACAATGCTATAAGAAGATGCCATAGTTCCCGTTTTCATTCCTTTTACATTTGTATTATAATATGGTGAATTTTTGTCTAAGAACTCATTAGTATTCTTCCATGTAAATTCACCTTGCGGAGTTTGAATTGAGAAAGAGCTTTCTCCAATACATTCTCTAACAAAATCGTAATTAAGAAGTTTCAAAGCTACATGGTTAATATCATCTAAATGAGTATCAGCTTGCATAGAAGCCCCGCTTGGGTCATTATACAAATTTGTTTTGGAATAACCTTCTTCGATTAAATACTCACGAAGTTCTGTCATAAAATAATCTATATATTCCGTTACTGTATAACCTTCTCCTAATTCGTTTTTAGCGATATGATATGCCAACGCATAGGCAGCGTCATTTCCCGAAGGAACAAGCATTGCCTCCATGATTTGTTTAACTGTGTACTGCCCAGCCTTTAGGTTTGCTAAAGATGATCCCACTGGCACAAGTTCCAATACCTCTTGATTTACTTCAACAACATCATCTAAATCAACTTTTTTCAGAGCGTAATCAATGACAAATAATTTCGCCAAACTTGCTACTGTGGGAAGTTGGCTATCGCCCTCGTAAAATAAATATTTCTCCTGTTCAATATCATAAACAGAAAATGAAAGAGCGTCCTGTGGAATGTTAAGCTCATTCGTATTTAGTTGAAAATCAATTTTTTTATAGATGTTCTTTAAGAAATCAAAACGATAAATCCCTGTTTTGTGTAGTCCAATTACTGCAACAAATGCTATAAACAACACTATTACAAAAGCTATTATTATCTTTTTACATTTTCTATGCTTCTTCATATTTTTTCTCCCACGAATCTATATCTACCATTCTGTACCTTTGAAAAAAGTATAGCACAAGAACATGAACAAATCCACATTATTTGTTACTTTTTACAGATTTTTTGTGAATAATAAATGAAAATTACATGCTTTTTTACAACAAATAATTATTAAAAATTGCAGTAGTAATCTTAATGTTAAATCATTAATTATTAGTGAAAGTTTAAATTGACCAAAATTGAAAAGTATAGTAGTATAATGGTACTGAACGAGTAAATGGTCCAAAATAGTGTATTTATTTGACTTATACATTATTAAAATGTGACAATTTTAATATTTCATTCCACGCCAAAAAGTGTAGAACACGTTAATGTGAATGACTAAATGCACCATTTAAGATGCAAAATTATGAATGATTAAGTGTACCGTTTTACCCATTCGATAATAATAAATAATCTTAGCCTAGGTTTCGTTATTTATTATTATCTTTATTGAATAGACTAAGTTTAAGTATAATATCTTTTGCGGGGATAAAATAGAAACCTAGGTCTTTTTATATTTTCTTCTCCTATTTTTTCTTTCATTAAATTATAAGGCGTATCATCATTTAATTTTTCTCTTTTAGTATTATTAATATGATTCATCATTAAATAAATATCTTCTTTAGAATACTTATCTAAATCAATACCTTGTCTAGATTCAACCAAAGTTCTACGATAGTCATTGTTAGCGTCTTCGGCATAATAGAAATAACGATTTTTTTTACACTTGTTTTTATTAGGACAACCGTTACAAACAAACGGTGCTTTCTTTAGTTTTATCACATTTCACATTAAAATTATTAAAATGATTTCCTTTAATTAAAATTCTTCTTGATAATATTTCTCTAGAAATAGTTGTGTGTGGTTTACCTATAATTTCACCAATTTTTCTTAGACTGTTATTTTCATTAAGATTACTTTCTATAATTATTCTTTGGCTTGAATTTAAATGCTTTCCCGTTTTAAAAATCTCTTTTCATATATATGGGTAAAACAGCAATGCCTATTATATGATTTTTTACATCAAGTGTGATAAGTGAAAGACTAAATAATCCAGCATTAATTATTGTGGCTCATTAAAAATTTCATTTGAATTAATTTGTTTTTTTAATTTATTCATAGCAAAAAATTGTGTTATAATTTTATTAGAGGATGGTGATTATATGATACAAATATTTGATATAAAAAAGAAAAAGAAGTATTTAAATGATAACAATGTAACTTTACTAAACAAATATAAAAAGATATCTAATTTATCATCTAACGAGTTAGTACATTATCTAAATTCAAATAAAGATGGCTTGTCAAGTAATGAAGCATCAAAAAGACTTAAAGAATATGGTCCAAACGTAGTTATTAAGGATGATAAAAAGCCTTGGATATATTTTCTTTTAAGCTCATTTAAAGATCAGTTTATTATAATATTACTTGTTTTAGCAGTTATAAACTTCTCTTTAGGTGATAAGCTAGGTTCATTAATAATAGTTTTAATTGCCGTTATAAGTGCTGTTATAAGGTTCATCCAGGACTACTCGGTTTATAAATTTAACAGAAAATTAAAAGCAAGTATATATAGCCTTGCAAACGTACTTAGAAGTGGTAAAGAAAACACCATCAAAACAGAAAAAGTAGTTGTTGGAGACATTATAAAATTAAATGCTGGTTCAATTGTTCCCGCGGATGTAATTGTTTTAGAAAGTAAAGACTTATTTTTAAATCAATCTGTTTTTACTGGTGAAAGTGTACCTATCGAAAAAAAAGGCAAAAAAAACGACGCTAAAGACGTATTTAGCATGGATAACATATGTTTAATGGGCTCTAGTGTAATTACTGGAAGTGCAACTGCAATTGTAATTGAAACTGGATTTAACACTTACCTTGGTTCAATGGGAAAAGAAATAGATAACACAAAAGAAGTAACAAACTTTGAAAAAGGAATGAAAAACATAACTAAGATGTTAATTACATATATGATTGTTGTTTGTCTTGTCGTTTTGGTGGTAGATGGCGTAATTAAAGGAAATTTTAAGGAAGCTATTTTATTTGCTATTTCAGTTGCAGTTGGTATCACGCCTAGCATGCTTCCAATGATAGTTAACGTAAATTTAACAAAGGGCAGCAAAACACTTGCTAAGAAAAAAACACTTGTTAAAAAAATTGATGCAATTCAAAACTTAGGAGCAATAGATGTACTTTGTACTGATAAAACAGGAACATTAACTGAAAATAACATAACTCTTCAAAAATACATAGATACAAGTGGAAAAGAAAACATAAATGTACTATAGTTATTTTTCAACAGGTATAAAAAACATAGTTGATAAAGCAGTTATTTTGTATGCTAAAAAAAATAAAATAGATAATATTAAAGATAAATACGAAAAGATAGATGAAATTCCGTTTGATTATAACAGGAAGAAAACTAGCATCGTAGTTAAAAGTATAAATGGATACAAAATGATTACTAAAGGTGCTTTAGAAGAGGTTATAAAATCCTGCAATAAAGCCCTTATTGGAAATAAAAAAGAAAAAATCACGGATAAAATAATAGATGTTGTAAACAAAAAGGCTAAAGAATTAGAAGAAAGTGGAATGCAGGTTATCGCACTCGCCGAAAAAAAAGAATATCCTGGTAAAGACATTTTCTCTAGCAAAGACGAAAAAGATATGATATTAATTGGTTTTGTTTGGTTTTTAGATCCGCCTAAAAAAGATGTTAAAAATGTATTATTAAAGCTTAAGAAGGCTGGCATAAACTTAAAAGTAATAACAGGTGATAACAAGTACGCAACAGAAAACATATGTAAAACAGTTGGAATTAATAGTGATAAAGTTCTAATTGGTGCGGACATTGATAAATTAACTGATGAAGAGTTATCTTCTATGATTGATGACGTAAATATATATGCTAGATTTAATCCACTTCAAAAAGAAAGAATAATTAGATTATTCAAAGAAAAAGGCCATGTTGTTGGATACATGGGAGATGGTGTTAATGATGCTCCATCACTACATAGTGCAGACGTTGGTATATCAGTTAACAATGCAACTGACATAGCTAAAGAAGCAAGTGATATTATATTATTAGAAAAAAGTTTAAATGTTATTTATGATGGTGTAATAGAAGGAAGGAAAGTGTATGCTAACATAATAAAATACATGAAAATGGCTCTATCAGGAGACTTTGGAGATGTATTTAGTATTATGATTGCAAGTATATTCTTACCATTCTTACCTCTTTTACCTATACAAATGTTATTTCAGGATTTTATTTATGACTTTTCTCAAATAGGAATTCCATATGATAGTGTTGATGAAGAATTTTTAAGAAAGCCTAAAAAGTGGAATACCAAAGGCATATCAAAATTTATGAAAGTAATGGGTATAACATCGTCAGTAATTGACTCAATTGCATTTATTATATTTTGGTTTGTATTAGGATATAATAACATAGATAAACAAGCATACTTTCAAACAGCTTGGTTTGTAATGTGTCTTATAAGTGAACTTATGATTATTCATAACATAAGAACCGATAAAAAAGCATTTGTAGAATCAAGAGCAAGCACGACACTTACCCTACTTACCATTTTATCTTTAATACTTACAATAATAACACCAATTATTTTTTGTAATATAAAATCGTTTAATTTTGTAATCCTTCCTCTTAAGTATTACTTTATAGTTATATTACTTTTTTTCTTATATATAATCTTAGTTAATATAATTAAAAAAATATATATTAAAAGAAATGGAGAATGGCTATAATCGAGTAGAAAAAACTTTTCAATGGATTATTGAATGCTTTTCCTCTCACGCCACCATACGTACCGTTCGGTATACAGCGGTTTAATTTGTAATAATATGTACTTTCAAATAGTGGTCTAGCGAGTTTACTAGACCTCTTTTATTTAATCTTTCTTTAGATATTGCTGTTTGTAGTACTCTAGTTGCTGACACATGATAATATTCATTTCTAGAGTTTGCCGTAACATGTGCATCTCTACGAGTTATTCCTAGCCTCCTAAGACAAGTATATCTTTTTCCATCGATTGAAGCAATTTCAAAACGATATTCATATACCTTTCCACGTTTTCTAACGCTTACCATAATTATCTCTCCTTCACTAATTCATTTAGTGAACGAAAAAAATGCCAACATTTACGAATGCTGACATTTATATAACTTTGTCCACAATATATGTCCACGTAGATAATCCCTTGATTTATATAGGTTTTATCAATTCTTGTTCACAAATTTATATTTATGTGGACGAGATGTGGACATTTTGTTATCTGTGGACAATTTCTTTAATTCTTTATTTTTTACAAACCCTTATTTTATAAGGCATTGCGAATTATTTTCCACAACAGTTCTTGTACTTTTTGCCACTTCCACATGGACACAAATCATTACGTCCTACTTTTTTAGTCTTCTTAGGTGTACTCTTAGTATGTTCCTTACCGTCATTAGCAATTACTTCTTGCTTCTTAGGTTGAACTTCTACACTTCTAGAAATTTGGGCCTTAAGTAAAAATGTTGATATCTTACGATCAATTTCATCTTCCATGCGGTCAAATAAATCAAAACCTTCTTGTGTATAGGCTTGTAATGGATTAGATTGACCATAGCCACGAAGTCCGATACCTTCTCTTAAGTGTTCCATTGTAGAAATATGATCTACCCAAGCCTCATCAATAACCCTTAAACTAATCATTCTTTCAAATTGCGAAATAACTTCTAAAGGTACTTCTTTTAACTTATCATTATAGTCATCCATAATCTTACCTTCAAAATAATTAGCAAGTTCATGATCTTTAATATTTTTAATATCATCCATAGTTATCTTAGTCTTAGTTAACAAATGATTATTAACTTCTTCTAAAATATCCGTCTTATCTTGTTCTGTTAAATATCCTTCAGGAGCAATATGACTATCAACAAGACCAATTAAATTATTAGTAAATGTTTCTTCAATCTCTGGCGTTACATCATCATTATCAAGTAAAGCATTTCTTCTCTTATAAATAATCTCTCTTTGTTGATTCATGACATTATCATAATCAAGCAAACTCTTACGCATATCAAAGTTATTACCTTCAACTTTTCTTTGGGCTGATTCAATAGTCTTGGTAAATCTCTTAGAACGAATTGCTTGATCGCCAGTCATACCTAGGGCAATCAAAGCATCTTTTATCTTATCAATACCCGAACCAAAACGACGCATTAAATCATCTTCAAATGATACAAAGAATTGAGAAGTACCAACATCACCTTGACGCCCAGAACGACCTCTTAACTGATTATCAATACGACGAGATTCATGTCTTTCCGTACCAATTACATATAAACCACCTAATTCTAAAACACCTTCACCTAATTTAATATCGGTACCACGACCTGCCATGTTAGTAGCAATCGTAATGGCACCTTTTTCGCCGGCTTTGGCAATGATTTCCGCTTCTCTAGCATTATTCTTGGCATTTAAAACTTCATGAGAAAGTCCTTCTTTTTTTAGCATAGCACTTAACTTTTCGTTAGCAGATACACTAATGGTACCAACTAAAATAGGTTGCCCAGTTGCATGGATTTCTTTGATTGTATTAACAATAGCATGATATTTATCTTTTTCTGTGGCATAAACTAAGTCTGGTAAATCAACTCTGGCAATTGGTTTATTCGTAGGAATTTGAATAACATACATATTATAAATGTTTATAAATTCTTCTTCCTCAGTCTTCGCTGTACCTGTCATACCAGAAAGTTTATTATACATTCTAAATAAGTTTTGGAATGTGATAGTGGCCATCGTCTTCGTTTCTTCATTAATAGTAACGCCTTCTTTAGCCTCAATTGCTTGATGTAGGCCATCACTATATTGTCTACCAACCATTAAACGACCAGTAAATTGATCAACGATGATTACTTGATCATCACTAACAACATAATCTACATCTTTACAAAAACCATAATTGGCCTTTAAAGCCTGATTAATATGATGAACTAAAGCACTATTATCAATATCATAAAGATTATCTAAATTAAACATCTTTTCAATCTTTTTACTACCAGCCTCAGTTAAAGAAACATTCTTCGTTTTAACATCAACATCATAATCTTCTTCAGTTAATCTCTTAACAGCTCTATCACTATCAATATAAAGATTTTTAGAATCAAATCTACCACCAGAAATAATTAAAGGTGTTCTCGCTTCATCTATTAAAATAGAATCGACTTCATCGACAATACAGAAATTAAGCGGTCTTTGCACACGATCTTCTTTTCTGATAACCATATTATCTCTTAAATAATCAAAACCAATTTCATTATTTGTTGAATATAAAACATCACAGTTATAAGCTTCTTGTTTTTCTTTAGGAGTTAATTCTCTTAAATTTAACCCAACAGTTAATCCTAAGAAACGATAAATATTTCCCATCCATTCTGAGTCACGTTTAGCAAGAAACTCGTTAACTGTAACGATATGAACACCTTTACCAGTTAAGGCATTCAAATAAGTTGGCATAGTTTCTGTTAAAGTTTTACCTTCACCAGTTTTCATCTCTGCTATATTACCAAAATGAATAGCAAGACCACCAACAATCTGAACAAAATAAGGTTTTTCACCAATAACACGGTAAGCTGCTTCACGAACAGTTGCAAAAGCCGGAACGATTAAATCATCTAACTTAACCCCGTTATCTAATTGTTCTCTAAATTCTACTGTTTTATTTTTTAATTCTTCATCGCTTAGGGCTTTATATTCGCTATCCAAAGCCATAACTTCTTCAGCAATTTTTTCAAAACGACAAAGTTCTCTATATTCTGAATCTATTAATTTTTTAAAAAAATTCATATCATATCCTCCATAATCACATTTTTATTTTAGCACAACCCTCTACAATTTCCTAGAAAAACCTTACTTTTTCCTAATTCTTGCGAGTTAAAGTTGGTACATTTATCATATCAGTACGATCAATTTCATTATTAGACCATTCTTGTTGTCTAAGTTTAGTATTTAATATACTTAAAATTCCTTGTACTTCTAATGCTGTAACTTTATCTGATCCTAATAACTTGGCAAGTAATGGATAACGTTTTAACAATTCCAGATCAACAATCATTACTTTATATCTATTGAATAAAGGTTGATAATATACCAACAAATAATTACAATCATCTAATCTTTTAAGGATATTATAATATAAATTTATCTCTGAAAAATCAGTAATATAACTATCTGTTACTTTTCCTTTATTTAATAAAATATATCTGGCTTTAGAATCACTACTAGCAATAAATAAATAGCCTTCCCTTAATAATTCTTCTTCAAATCTAAATGTTTTCACCTTCAAAACCTCCTGTATAATAAACGCAGTCTAAATATAAGCCATTCGGACTTGCCGTCTGCATTTGACCTTTTTTATTCCAATTTTTAAGTAATTCTTCTACTTCTTTAATACTATGTTTTCCTCTAGCAACATCAATCATCGCCCCAACCATATTTCTAACCATATAGCGATAAAAACTTTTACCAACAAATTCTATTTCTAAAATATCACCATTCTTAATAAAGTTTATTTCCTTAACTATAGCCTCATAGTTATCTCTTTCGCCGGCTGTAAAATTTTTAAAATTATGAATACCTAAGAAAATTTTACTACACTCTTCCATTTTTTTAATATCTAATTTATATGGATACTGTAAATAATACCTATCTAAAAAAACATCATAATTACCTAAATTAATTTTATAAACATACTTTTTACCGACAGCACTTCTTCTTGCATGAAAATCATTACTAGCATTTTCTATTTCCATTACTCTAATATCCCTAGGTAAAATAGCATTAATAGCACCTATTAATCTATTACAAGGCACATTATAATCTAAATCAAAATGCACAACCTGTCCATAAGCATGAACACCTTTATCAGTCCTCGAAGCTCCTTTAACTACTGTATCCTTCTTATTTATAATACTTACAGCCTTCTCTAACTCTTTTTGAATAGTAGGCAATTCATTTAATCTTTGAAAGCCATAATACGAATTACCATCATAACTAACCTTTGCTTTATATCTCATTTGCCCTCAACACTTCTATAGATACCTTTAATCAATTCATTAATATCTAAATAATTTGATAAATTAATATCTTTATCTTTAACCATTTTTATAAAAGAAATTATCTTAGGACACTTAATATACTTATATAAATCCTCATTATATAAATCTTTCTTATCACCACTAACAACTACTTTTCCTTTATGAAAAATAATATATTCATCCAAGGTATCTAAGAAATAACTAATATCATCACTAACAATAATTATATTCTTATCATAATTACCTTTTAATTTTCTTAATACTTTCTTTAAATAATCTATATCTTTATAGTTAAATCCTTTTTCAAAATAATCAAATATATATAATTTAGGATTATAAAACAATATAAGCGCTAATTGTACTCTTTTCATTTCCGTAGTAGATAATGTATTAAAACTTCTTCTTAAGTAGCCATCATTAAGCTCTACTAACTTTAAGGCATCATACATTTTCTTATTTCTATCTTCATAATTTAAATTATATAAATCACCAAGATAATTCATTTCTTCATAAACAGTCTTAGTTTTAAATTCTTTTAACGGACTATTACTTAAATAACCAATATCCTTTATAGTGCCAGCCGGACTTATTTCAATACTACCACTACTTTTACCTTTTTTCCCAATAAGTAAATCTCTTAAAAGACGACCAGAAATACCACTTATAAAAGTTATATTACCACTTTTAAAAGTACAAGTAACATTATTTAATTTTCTTTCTTCATTAACTGATATACAACTAACTTTATTTAAACTTATTTCCATATAGTCTTTATCATCTTTCTTTCATTTGTAATAATCTCGTTTAGTAATCCATAATAACCTAATTGGATTGATAAATCAACCATAAAAGGTAAATTAAATCCTAATCTCTTAAGAATTTTCTCTTCTTTTAAACATTCTAAGGTCTTACCTTCCATAGCAATACCTTTATTATACAAGATTATAAGATAATCACTATCTAATAAATTTTCCATATCCGTTGTAATATTTACTATTGTTATATTATTATTCTTACAGTACTTAACAATTCTTTTAATATCAGTTTCTTCCATATTTACAAAGACATCATCAAATACTATATATTCACTATTTCTAATTAAAGCTTTTATTATCTTTAAATAATTTTTAAATCTTTTAGTACAAGTAGATACTCTCGTTTCCAAAACATTTTCTAACTTAAAAAATTTGACAATTTTATTTACCCTAGTTTCTTCTTCTTCTACTGTCAAATTCAAATCATTTAAGCTATTAAATAATTCATCTATTACCATATTAGTACTAGTGTATCTTTCATTAGTTATAACACTAACATACCTTTTTAAAAGATAAAAATTATCCTTAACAATTTCTACTCCATTAATAATAATACTACCGCTATATTTTAGGACTCCTGCAAATATTTTAGCTAAAGTAGTCTTACCACAAGCTCCCGTCCCGATAATTGCTGTGTTAATACCCTTATTAATTTGCATAGTTAGTCTATCAAAAACAGTAAAATCATTATATTGAAAAGAAATATTACTCAATTTAATAGACTCCATTATATCACTCCATTTTATCACTAATTAGTTATTATACAAGAAAGTTTCCTAAAAGAAAAGAAAATATCAACTATTTTCTTTAAAAAATTTTGGTACTTTCTACCAAATAAACAATTAAAAGCTACTATTATGATATTTACTACTTTAATAGTAGCAGCAAACAAGTTAATTTCCCCCGTCTTTTTCTTTAATTCTAATAATTAATTCCCCGTCTTTGCTATAACCATACTTTTCTCTGGCATATCTTAAAACATAGTCTTCATCTTGTAATTTAGTAACTTCTTGTTCTAATACTTCTTGCTTTTCTTGAAGTTCTTGGTATTCTTTTTCTAACTTTTTCTTTTGAACAACATTATTACCTATCGCTACCCAGTCTCTTACTAAACCACTAAATACTACAAATACAATAGCAATTAAAAATATTAAAATTCCTTTTCTTTGTAAATTCTTAAGAAATAAAGCTTTCTTACTCTTTTTCACTATACACACGACCCTTTATCAATTAAATTTTATCATTAATATAATTTTTTTTCTATAAAGTAGCCAATATTTACGATTTTTTTACATAATCCACATTATTATTTATATTTACTAAAATTAAAAAAGAGATAAGTTTAAAATTAAAACTAAATATCTCTTTAAAATAACTACTCATTAAAATACACATATATCATATTCTCCAGAAAATCATCTTATAATTTTTTCTTATAACAAATCTTACCACCTACTAGAATACCAAGTATTAACAAAATAATAAAATATATATGAAAAATTCCTTTATTTATAAAATAAAAAATATCAATATAACCAATTACTATTAAAAAACTTATTAACATATAAATAATGATTTTACTAAAATAGTTACCATTATCCAAGAATCTTTTATTAAAACGATAAAACCAATTTATAAATATTCCATAAATAAAAGAAACGACAAAACATATCAACTGTAACTTTATACTCACTTGAATAACTTAGCAAGAATACCATTATCTTTCTTACTATCCTTTCCATCCAAATAAACTAAAGAATTTATTTTACCTTTTATTTGCAAATTACCATCAATAATATCTAGTTTAACTATTTCTAGATTACTTCCTTTAAGTACTAATGGTCCTAAATTTGTATCCATAACAAATTCTTCTGGGTCAAAGCTAACTAATTTTTTTAAGCCTGACAAACTAACTTTTTTCCTATCATTTAATTTAATCTCACTAATTAACGTTACACTTTCTAACCTATTATCCATATTATCACCAGTTAATTATATGTTTTTCTTTTTTATTTATTAAACTTTTTACGTAACTAGATTTATTTTTAAAAGTATGAAATATAAATGGTGGATAGTGGATATCAAGGAATCAAGGAACTACTTGAAAAAAGTTTGACACAAAAAAAGAGTTTATCGCCGATGCTTCACATGAGTTAAAGACGCCTTTATCGGTTATTACGGCTAGTAGTGAAGCTAATAGAATGAATATATTAATAAAAAATTTATTAGAGTTAGCATCTTTAAAAAAGAAAGAAACTTATGTATTAAAGGAAGGTAATTTATCTAAAATAGTAGATCTTGCTGTATTAACATTTGATGTCAAAGCATATGAGTGTGATATAAAGTTAGAAAGTAAGATAGCTAGTAATATTAAGTTTAATTTTAATACTTATTCAATAAATGAGTTAGTAGAGATTTTACTGGATAATGCTTTAAAACATGCGGATAAAAAAAGTACGATTGTTGTTAGTTTAAAGG
>ENA-OPXC01002083-OPXC01002083.1-human-gut-metagenome-genome-assembly--contig:-NODE-2083-length-12458-cov-1.965895_pt1 | contig 12458 bp, 6 predicted proteins | sample MGYA00241512_ERZ502016 | MGnify/ENA primary metagenome ERZ502016 (study PRJEB25962, sample SAMEA2043043) | human gut metagenome | biome: human gut; feature: human-associated habitat; material: faeces...
AATATCGCCAGCCGTAATTCGGCTGACGATACAAAAATTTATTATTTTTTATTGTCATATTGACAGGTAGCACACCATATTGACCAATGGGGGATAAAAATAATTATAAATTTTCTAAAGTATTATTTTTTTATCTTTTATTAAGCTCTTTTCTTTCATATTTTTTATTACATAATTCTAACAAACCTAAACATGTTCTTTCCTTCTGTATTCTACTCTACTTTAGAAAACATTACTTAATACACAATCCATTTTACTCTCCCTGTATTTTTTTGTTAGTAAGTATGTTTATATTTTAATAGTACCTATAAAAAATCTTTAACTTGAAATACCAATCTTTCTTCCTGTTTTATCAGTTTTTTAGCTATATCCTTTGTCTTTTCGTCTGCCGCCTTATACTCATTAAGATATTTATTGAGAGACTTCACTCCCATATTGCCACCGTCTGTCATAAGCCCCGCAATCGTTGAATCTGATTCGTTCATCATAAGTTTTGTATTTGTCTTTATCCATGACATACTTTTTGCAATAGAGTTTGGCTCTTTTCCATTATCATGAAATTCATCCAGCATTTCCTGTATTTGTGCCTGTAACCCTAAATGGTCATCTCTGCATTTTGTCAATACATCATGCAGCCTGCTGTCATCCACATATTTAAGCACCTCATTTATAGATTCTATTCCCATTTTTATACCTGCATCACATTCACGTAAAAGTTTTATTGTATCGGATTCTATCATTTCTCTGCCCTCACATTTATTATAATTATTTTTTTAATTATTCCCTGGTACAATAAATTTTATTCATAAACACTCAACATCACAATTTTACATGCTCAAATTTCTTCCATATATTGAATAAATAAAAAGAAAGACCGCTATATAAATTCTTACATAACGGCCTTTCTAACACTGTTCTTCTGTATTCAATTTTTTCTCCTTTTCGATAAATGATTGAATTCATTATGTTCCAACCTAATCGACTTTTGTTACTTAATGTAACTTTTTTGCTGTATATAACAGCTTAATTTTTTTATTCCCTGCCTCGTAATAAATACTTAGAAAGTTACTACTTTTTGTAAATGGTGATAATACTAAGTTTCAGTATGCTTGGATTCTTCACATTCCTTACATCTTCAAAAAGTATGATTACTATTTTCTCTCAATCTATGTATTATATGTGATTCATATTTCATATATACGTCTTGTATATCTCAAGAAATATATCAGCTTAATATCATAAACTTTCAAGTTGTATTAATCATAGATTCTTTTCTTATATGTTTCTTTACACAAATAAGAAAACCTTATGTATTAACTGTGTGGTAAATGTTCAATATGAAATGCCAGCTTATGTAACCTTTAACTTGTTCATCATCTCTATCATTATGATGTTAATTCTTCCATATGTTGTAAAGGTCTTTCTTGCGGGGAACTGCTATGCATTACCACTTTCATATTGAGGATTAGATTCTTTTGTTTCCAACGGAATCAACCTCCTTTTAACAACTGTGACACTTTGTATTGTGTTTTATGTTGTTTCCTTTTTGTAATTGTATAGTAACACCCATCTGTGTATTTGTCAACACTTTTTTGAAATATTTTTGATATTTTTTTATTTTTTATCTCGTTGCACACTTTTATTTTTTAATTGTGTTTAAATTGTATTATTTTCAGACTATTTTAAAATTGTAAAATTATGTTCATCACAATATAAATGCCCCTTTCCGTGCATTAAGTGATTTCGTTGCCTCACTTGCCTGCCCGAAAAGGAGCATATTGTTTTTATTCATCAGAGCTGATTACGCAAATAATTTTTTCGTATAATTATTGATTACTCTTCGTCTTTTCTGCGTTTTTTGCCTGTAAGTGCTAAGCCTGCACCAAGTGATGCTATAGCTGCACTTAATGCATACCATAATGAGAAGCCTCTTTCACCTGTTGCAACAGATTCTTCTGTCCTAGACTGTTCATTATCAGATTCATCATTATTATTATCTTCTGTTGTTCCCTGGCTGTTTCCGCCGTTTCCGTTTGAATCACCTGTTCCCGGTGTTGGAGTTGGCGTTGGGTCCGGTGTCGGTGTTGGGCCTGGTGTTGGGTCTGGCGTTGGGCCTGGTGTTGGGTCTGGTGTTGCTGCCTCAAGATTTGCAATCGCTGTGGTGATATCTGCTGCAAGCTTATCTGCATCTGCCTGAGTTGCATTTTCTCTGTCAAGTGCTTTTGCTGCTAAAAGTGCAGCCTTAACCGCTCTGAAATCTTTATAATCAGCTTCCCTGAGTGCTTCCGCACGGCTTATAGCCGCATCAAGCTTTTTGAAATCTACCTGTTCAACTACATTTTCAGCTATATAATTCTTAGACAAATCAGCATATGTTGCAAGTGCATCCCATGCTGTGGCAAATGCTGCACCCGCACCTGACTCTCTTGCAAATACTCCGTTTACCGTAAGAGCTTCACCCTGTGCTTTGCTCAACTGTCTTCTGTCTGTATTTACTGCAAATCCCGGACCATATGACTGATATTCATAGAACTGTGCTGCTTTGTATGAATTATCACCCATGTCTGTATATCCTGCTGTTTTTATATGACTGTCCATAAAGCAGTTTACATATGTAACGCAGGCGTTTGATCTCCATGGTCTTCCAAGTGCCACCCTATTGTCGGCAACAGACGAATTCTTTTTTAATAACCTTGAATTAATAAATACATATCCTGTTAAACGTGTACTTTCCGTACTTGCTGCCGTTACATAACCATCTCCGTTTGCAACTATATCACAATCATCAAATACAGCCTGTGCACTTCCGAATATCCAGTCTACATTTCCTTCAATATAACAATTTCTGAAATACTGACGGTTGCCGCCATCTGCCTGCAATGTATCCTGCCATCCTGTAAGTCTTACATTGTTAAATATAAGCTTATCTGCTCTTGTAAGCATTGCAACAGCCATTTTTCCCTCGATTGTTTCATTCGGATAATCAAATGTATTGGCAACTGTTATATTTTCAAGACTTACATTATTTGCTGTATTTTCAATAGTAAGAGAAGCACTTCCTGATGTTCCGTATGTCTTTCCGGTATCAGGATTTACCGTTCCTGCTGCAACATTATATTCAAGCACTGTCTTCTCGCTGTCTTCACCAATTATAGTAATATACGGAGTAGTAACAGTTATCTTTTCATGGTAATTACCATTCTTTACAAAAATAACAACATTTTCTTTGTTATCCGCAGGTACTGACGCAACCGCTTCAGCTATTGTAGCATATACAGGTTTTGTCTGTCCGTCATCAGCCTGTGCAGATGCTTTTGCTGCTGCATTGGCATCAACAAGAATGTCATAATCAGTAAGTTTTACAAAATTAAAGTTCTTATATGTCTTAACGCCTGATTCGCTTGTAAATACAACCTTTACTTCATTTCTTCCGTCTGCAAGCGGAATTTCAGCCGATACGCTTTCGTTTGCAGCTGTTTTCTTTGATGTAAGTTCACTGCCGTTTACAGTAATGCTGACATTTCCTGCCTCATTATATGAGAACTTAATATTTGCATTTCCTTCTGTAACAGTATCATTTGACTTTTCGGCAACTTTAATAGCTGCTGCCTTTGAGCCAAACATATACTCACCCGTATGGCCCTTTGTTGCCATAATAGAAACAGGTGATGATGGATTACTCTCATTATCTGCTCCAACAGCCGTAACCTTGTAGAAATAAGGTACTTCGTTTTCTGCCGTAGTATCCGTATATGAAAGACCTGTAGCTGTTCCAATCTGTGTATAGCCATCATTTCTGCTCTCTGAGCGGTAAACCTTATAACTTACGGCTTCTGTAACTGCTTTCCACGTAATTGTGTTTGAAGCATCTCCCGATTTTGCACCAATCGTAGGTGACTGCATAGGAAGAACATATTTAACACTTTGTGATTCTATTGAATTAGTAACAGTTTCTCCGCAGACACCTGTAATTCTGAACTTATACGAACCTGATTTTGAAGGCTTATATGTATATGTTGTATCTGCTGTTGTGTCAAGTTCTGTATATGCACCGTCATTTTCTGAAACTTCAACACGGTATTTACCGTCAATCTGTGCACCCTCACCTGTCCATGATACACTTATAGATGAACGGTCATCTGATACAACAGGCGTTTCAACTCCCGTAACCGTAGGTGCTGTTCCTGCGTCTTTATAGAAATCTTTCTGGTCATACAAAACCTTTCCGCTTGCGTCTTTTGCAACCCAGTTCGTAATTTCCACATCGGCACCGACTATCGCAAGTCCGTACTGTACGGCATCATCTGCGGTAAGAGTCATGTCAGCCCACTTAAATTCTTTTGAAGACTTGTATGTTTCTTTTCCTGTCGCATCTACAAGAAGCGGTTTCTGAAGACTTTCAAATTCTGCCTTGTATCCTTTTGCTGTTCTTGTAAATGTCACATTATATTTATTATTAGTAATAACTTCATACTTAGGTGAACCGTTTCCGGCATTTCCAGTTGATTTCGTCCAATAACCTGAAAGTGCATCTGTTCCAACACTTGAATCATATCCCCTGAAACCGAGTGATGTAAACGCATAACTTCCGCTTGTCTTAAATGCTCCGACAAATACGCCTGCTGTCTTACCTGCCTGTCCTGTTATTGAATAATTTGTCACTTTCAAAGTCATAGACATTGATGTGAGCGAATCATCCTGAGGTAAAACAAGATAACTTGTGTTAAGACCCTCTGTATCCTTTGCTTTGGAAATATAACCCTCTTTTGCACTCTGATTTGCTTTCATAACAGAACCGACACCTGTAACTTTTAGCATATCAGAGCCGACAACAGTTGGTTTGAACGTATTAACATTGTTCTGGTCGTATAATGTATTGCCTTCACTGTCCGTAAGCATAATATCCGATACTGTAATATCAGCACTGTTAATCGCAATACCAAACTGTGCTGCCTTATCGGTTGTAAGATACGCCTCTGATGACTTAAATGTCTTTTCATATACCGTACTGCCGCCTTCTTCTTTATAAGAAGCATAGTATCCGTCGCTTCGTTTTTCTATTGTAACTTCATATGTTGCATTTTCATTTAAAGTATTCTTAGGACCTCCGTTTCCGGCATTTCCATCCTTTGTCGAATCTGACGAATTCACTTTAATCCAATACGGAGAAACCGCATTATTATCACCTGTTCCCCTGAATCCGATTGAATTATACAGATAATCTCCCTTTGTCTGGAATGCTCCGACATACGCACCTGAACTCTTACCATTTTTAAATGAGTTCACTTTTAATTTAAGTGTCATCTTAGACGCACCATCTGATGAAGGGAATAACAAATATGATACATTGCTTCCCTCATTGCCTTTCTTTGAAACCATACTGCTTGATTCCGCCGTCTGGCTTATTGTCATTGATGTACCGTCTTCCTTAACAGTAAGGTCTGCTGTGTCACCATAAGTCTGTAATGTATACTCTATATTTTCCTTTTTATCTGCTGCTGCATTAATTACAATGGTGCCTGATGCAGGTATTTTATCGGCAGGTATTACAACATTTCCTGTTTCTTTGTCATATGTGTAATCTGACTGTGCAAGTTCTTTGCCTGCTGCCGTTATCTTAATGCTCTCAGGAAGATTATATCCGTCATCACTCACAAGTTTTGCAGTGAAATCCTGACCTGATGCCGCATAACCTTCACCCTTTGTTGTAATATGTGTAAGCTCGTAATTTACATATGTAAATTCCTTATTTATCTGAATATTAGAAAACTTTGCCGTGCTGAGATTGTTTATTTTATTTGCTGCCTTATTTCCATCAACCGCAAATCCCACATAAATCTCATCTGCCATGTCAATAGTCTTTGAACCGACTGTTATCCATGTATTTCCGTCATCTGATGCATACCCTGTAAATGTATTTCCTATTCTTACAAGCTTAAACCATGTTCCGTTAAATGTTGCACCTGTTTTATAATGCAGGTCTCTTACAAGTGGAATTCCTGCTTTCTGTGCTGCTGCAGGTGTATCTATTGTCTCGGAAATCTTTGTAATCTTTCCGTTGGTCTTCTCACGGCTGGCAAGATATGTTGACCATGTTGTCTCATTGCTTATCTTAACCATAGACATACCGAGTGCGGCTGTCTTAGAGCCAGTGTCAAGAGTTTCCCTGAACATTACACCTGTAAATACATGATTGTCAACAAGTGTTGAAGAATCCATTTTGGCAACGATTTCGCAGTCTCCGTTTGTTTTAATATATGTATACTGGAAATCATCTGTTGCATCGTTCGCATATTTGCTTCCTGATACACTTCCCTCACTTGAGCCTAGTTTTCCTGAACCTTTTACCGTAAGAACTCCGTCCGTAAGGCTTGCACTTCCGGCTACTTCCGGGCGTCCGATGTCTTTACTTGTCCATTCTCCGCTTCCGGCAGTACTGTTGACATGAATCTTTTTAACAGATGACTGTGTCTGGTTTCCGTCATTATCATAAGCTCTTACAGTAATGCTATATGTTCCGTCAGTAAGTCCTTTATATTCGCATGTGTAAGGTGCCTCTGTCGATGTTCCGACAAGCTTGTCACCATTATAAAATTCTACTTTTGCGATATTTCCGCCGTTATTTGCCTTAGCTGTAGCAGTTACTTTTACTGTGTCACCCTCATTATACTGTGTGTTTTCCGCAATATCTGTTTCAACATCAGGGTTTGGTGCAATATAATCCGATTTTTCAACATTTTCAACAAGACCGTTAAAATATTCCTCAACATAAGCATATCCCGTTGACGGATTTATTTTCTTTGAATCTGCTACATCATTAGGATTTAATCCATGTGCTGTCTCCCATGTATCAGGAATACCATCCATATCAGTATCAAAATCCGCTGCTCTTGAAATTGTCTGTGCCGGATAACCTCCAACTTCATCTTCTGTATTGATATATCTGCCTGTGTCGTTTCGTGTCTCTGCAACAACCCTTGCATCGATTGCGTCACGGTAAGGATATGTTGCACCTGCTTTTGTAAGCACAGATTCATAACAATCCTTTGCGTCAACTACAGTTGCACTTGCAAAACCTTCGGCTGTATATGGCTTATTGGCAACTTCTGTCTTATTTGCCCCCGATGTTGCACCTGACATCTTTTCCCCCTTGGAATTGTCTGCCGTTACGGCTGCATTTCCTTCCATATAATTGCCGTTTACATAGAAACCGCCCGGTTTTGTTGACTCACCCATATCTATGAGCTGGTTAAATACTTCTTCTCTTGTACCTATTCCGGCTTTGAGATAATTATTTATGTAATTGGTATACGCATATCCGCCGCCATAGCATGTATTGTATCCCCAGTTATAAAGCACATTGTTGCTAATCTGCAATGTAGCTGTGCTTCCGCCGTCCTTTGTAGGGTCGCCCATGCAGCCGCCGCCAACTCGCGGATTTCTTGATGTATGGTTAGCCATAAGGTTATTGCTGAATAACACATTATCGCCGCCGAAAATACCGCCGTATCCGTGACGTCCCTTTGAGTGTCCGGAAACAGTAAGACTCTCGGAAATAATACACCACTGAACCGTACCGTCTTTACCTCTGTAAGTTGAAATTGTCTCATCTGTATTCCAACTGAATGAACAGTGGTCAATAATAAATGTTTTATTGTCCCTGCCCCAGAGTGCATCCATAGAATCACCGCCTGTATGTACATTGGCAGCACCCGGTCTGAATCTCATGTATCTTATGATAAGATTTTCCGAATTGCTTATATCCGTGTCATAACCTGACAGTGTAATTCCGTCTCCAGGAGCTGTCTGTCCCGCAAGTGTTATGTTCTTTCTGCCTGCAAATGTAAGCTTCTGTTTAAGTGCAATTGTACCGCCCACATTAAATACAATCATTGTACCGCCGTTATTCTTGGCTGCTTCCTCTATTCCATATCTTAATGAACCCTCTACAGGCTTATCATTTCTTCCGTAATCTTCAAGATTTGTTACAACATAAACGTCATATCCTCGTCCACCTGTTGCATATCTTCCACCGCCTTCTGCTCCCGCAAATGCAAGAAGTTTGTTATTTTCTGCTCCATATGCAAAAATCCCCGTCGGAAGTGACATTCCCGATGTTGCCATAAGAGCCGCCATCATTACCGCTGTTGCTCTTGTAGCTTTGGCTTTTCCTGACTTTGCACGTGATTTTTTCATTTTTCTTCGCTGCTCACGATTTTCAAATTCGTTACCCACTATTTTTACCTCCTGAAAATATTACCCTTGTGAATTGTTGTAAAAAGAGTGTAAAAACTTCCCTTAATTTACAAAATAATCATAATATTTTCACATTTTATTTTAAAGATACAATAGAATTTAATGTAAAAAGTATCCTTATGTAATTCTTTTTTATAAAAGTGCTTTATAAAACCTTGCATTCAGACTGTTAATGGCTTATGATAAAAGAGCATGATACATTTTTTTATCTTAACAAATGTATCTTCACTCACAGAATCATGGAGGTCTGCTTATGGACAACAGTGTAATTATCAACGGATTTATTCATCAGCTTTTTACAAAAAATGAAATCGTCACAGACGCAGAATGTCTTGATATACTGCATACATATTTCAAGCTGCCGCTTTATACGATTGCAGCTTTCGCTCCCGATACCAAAAACAATAACGGCTCTTACCAGCACGACGTAATCTCCTTTATTCCCGGATACGCATCCGGCTGCCGTGATTGTATCGTATGGTTTTACCGCACCGAAAATCACGAACTTCTGCTGATTTTTAATCACAATGAAGATTTTAATATTAAAAACTGTATCACCGGCATACACAATTATTTTTCAAAAAGATACAACTGCCGTACTCTGTGGGGAATAAGCCGCCCATGCGGAAATTTTTCGGAATTTATATTTGCAAAAAAAGAGGCACTTACATGCCTTTTTAATACAATGCAGGAAAAAGATTTATATATTATGCAGTATGACGATTACGTTTCATTCACCGAATCAGATTCATTTAAACATTACTATCCCGATACAGCTGCAAATCTGCTTATAAATGCAGTCAAATACAACAATAATCCTTCTTTGGAATTTGTCATGCACATTCTTTTTGATGAAAATGTAATAATCCGTTCGCTTGACACATCAGAAATGTTAAAACTGCACCACAGCATAACAGCAAGCCTTATGACACTTAATCCGACAAAAAACAATTTTCAGGATATTCTTTTAAAATTCAGTCAGGATATGTCAGAACTGCAACACAATCAAAAACAGTATTTTGCCCTTCTTACAGAGACATGCCGCCAAATAAGCCTTGCATTGAATTCTCACAGAATTTTGCGAAAAAAACTTCCTATTAACGAAGTTAAAATTTACATGTCGGACAATTTCAGCAACCCGAATCTTAATCTCGCATGTACCGCAAGACAGTTTGACGTTTCTGAAGGATACCTCTCATCATGTTTTAAGGAAGCGACAGGCATATGCTTTGCGGACCACCTTGAAAATATCCGCATTAAAAAAGCATGCGAACTTCTCGCCTCTTCCGACAAAACCATTGTCGAAATTGCGGAAAAAACAGGCTACAACAGCGTGTATTCTTTCAGGCGTGCTTTCAAACGCATGATGCACAAAAGTCCTTCGGATTACAGGGGAAAATAAAAATTGCTCATATTCAGGTAATAAAATACACCTGAATATGAATTAAATGGCAGGCAAAAAATTTATCTGTTTAATCAAAAATTTTTGTCTGCCACCAATTTTATCTATTAAAGTTATAATTTAAATTTATGTTTTAAGTTATATAATCAAATCCTCTCCCGTTTCATGAGCTGCATTTCCAAGCACTTCCTCTCCAAATACGTTATCATTCATTAATTTTACTATACACACAAAATCTTCATCATCATTTATAACTTTTTTTAATTCATTTCTCAAGGATATTAATTTCGACGGTGTCATATCCCCTCTGAATACAGATTTCTGGTAGTGTGATAAATATTTTTTGCATATTTTAAATACTTTTTGCACACGCTTTTCTCCTACATCATAAAACAAAAATGCATAGTTGTAATTTTTTTCTCTTTTCACTATAACCCTTCTTTCAACGAAAATGGAATAAATTCTTTTTCTTCCAAAATACTTTTTATAAGCTTATAGCAATCAAGTTTAATTGCTGTTCTATAACTGACCCTTCTTTTTAACGACGGATGTAAAAAAACATTTTCAAGCCTTTCCTCAAATGCCTGAATAAATATTTTTCTTCCCTCTTCGTTCAAAATACAATAATTCACGTTTTTCTCAAAATGTTTTTCAACTTGCAATTTACGATTATTAACCAAATCAAATATTGTCCTGAACACTATAACAGGTTTAAACACTTCACTTATATCAAGACTCAGCGAAAATCTTCCCTCAGACGGTTCATGTAAAAAACTTATTCTTTGGTCAAGATGCGTCTGATATATTGCCGATATTGTTTTGGTATATAATAAAGTATTACCAAATGATATAAGTGCATTAATAGGATTATCCGGCGGTCTCTTAACTCTTTTATTCATTACAAAATCTTCCGGGAGAAAATATTTAAAATCGGCATAAAATTTCATCCATACTTCGCCCTCATAAGACATTAATTCTTTTACGTCTTTTGCATTGTCAACAGATGGAATAAAATTCTTCTTAATCCAGTCGATTGTTTCTTTTACCTCTTTTTTATCATGTTTATAATAATGGTACAATATTTCATATATATTTAATCCTATTCCTTTTACAATAGGTCTTGCTATACTCATCCTGTCTTCATTATATTTATTTACCTGCTTGACAAGCAGTTTTCCGCTAAGATAATGGTCTCTCGGATAATATGTACCACTATATCCGCCATAATAATTATAAAAATGTATTATAATATTATTTTGTGATAAAAAATCCAATAATTTTGTATTTATGCTCACTTCATTAAAGCAAAATATTTCTTTGGTATTTTCCACCGGAATATATACATTCTTACCGTCTTTTCTAAAACATAACGAGTTATCTTTTCTCGTAAGTTCCCCCATCGACATAATATACCTTGTACTCCCCATATAAACCTCCGTTTCATAGATGTATTTTTCAGTAAATGATTGGCATTATATTTTATTAAATATAACAATATTCATAATATGCACACTTTTTACAAGTTGACTTGTTGATACATTCAGGAATCCTATCTTGATTTAATAATTGTTCTATTTCATCAATATATTTGTCCAATTCCTTCTCTACTTCATCCGTAAGTTCTATTATTATTGTCTTTTTTATTTTTTTCAGCAAATTCCAACTTGCCTTTTCTTATAACACCTTTAGTTTTCAACACTTTTAAATAATATAACAACTGCCATTTTGCGGCTTCTGCGTCGGCATCTGACTTTTTAACTTCTGTAAGATACTCTTTTGTAAGCTTATCCAATCTGATATTATCTATGGCTATTTCCGTATTGTTTTTATTTTCTGCCCTTTCTTCATGTATAGCTTTTCCAATTTTCACTTGTTCGCTATTATCTTCCATATTAAGCCTGTTGCCATGTAAATAACATTGCCTTTTACAGTGGAAATAATAATTAATTATTGTTCCGTTAATATTCATATCACCCCTCCGTTCACACTTTAATATTTAATTTAATGATTTTATTTTTAATGCCTGTTTATGTTGCTGTGACATTAACAAAATAAATTAAATTATAGTACATCTTATGTTGCTGTTTAAACTGTTGTGGTAGTTGCATGCCCACTCTCAACATCGTTTCAAAACATTTTATGTTATTGTTTAATACATTTGCTGTTCAAAGTTTGCCGCAACTGTCACATTTCAAAATATCCAATATTATTGTTTAACAAACTTGTCAAATGGTTTTACCGACAAACTTGATAAATTTCAAAACATCCTATGTTACTGTTTAACTTTCAGTCCAATAAACGTTCGTGCCTTTTGGATAATTTCAAAACATCCTATGTTACTGTTTAATGTCAATTTTACTTTCAATTTCAAACTCATTCTTATATTTCAAAACATCTTATGTTACTGTTTAACTGTGTACGGGAAATATGGTGAAAATAACCTGAACGATTTCAAAACATCTTATGTTACTGTTTAACCCGACGTTTCCAAGCCCGACCTCATCGGCAGAATAATTTCAAAACATCCTATGTTACTGTTTAACCGCAGTTGCACTATCAGAAGCGGCTGTCGCACTCTTATTTCAAAACATCCTATGTTACTGTTTAACCCGGAGTATCTTCCGTTTTCGTCATGTCCGCAATTATTTCAAAACATCCTATGTTACTGTTTAACAGTTGCAATTTTTTTATATGCTTCTGCCTTTTCTTTATTTCAAAACATCCTATGTTACTGTTTAACACTTGACATTTACATTTATTTTAGTTTTATACACTATTTCAAAACATCCTATGTTACTGT
>ENA-OPXC01002087-OPXC01002087.1-human-gut-metagenome-genome-assembly--contig:-NODE-2087-length-12439-cov-1.685320_pt1 | contig 12439 bp, 9 predicted proteins | sample MGYA00241512_ERZ502016 | MGnify/ENA primary metagenome ERZ502016 (study PRJEB25962, sample SAMEA2043043) | human gut metagenome | biome: human gut; feature: human-associated habitat; material: faeces...
TCTTTGTTCACTACATCTTCCTCCGTTTTTTTACTACCGACATGATCTTTTCCCATAGGAAACGAAATTCCTTTGTACGCACATAACATACCAGAAAGATCACATTGGGAACTGCCACACAGACGCACATTCTCTTAACAAATACCGCTGCCATGCTTCCTTCCATCTGCCGGCATAAAACATGGGTCAATACTCCCGCGGCAAGCACGATTCCGGTATAGAGTGCGTATTTTGCAAAATAATGAACCACCGGAACTTTCAGGGAATGCCGGTACAAAACCAGCGGCTCCACCCAAAAAGAGGTAAGGAGGGTACTGAAAAGTGTTCCTAAAAATACGCCAAACGCCCCACACTCCTTAGCGAGTACTATTGAAAAAACAATATTCAGCAAAGCGTTGGCGATGGATTTGTAACGGTCAAACCAAAAGAGTCCAAGCGAATCCCGAAACACCAATGCTGCCTGGCGCATTCCCAGAATAAAAAAGTTCAGACACAAAACAAACACAACATTTTCCGGGAATACATATTCTGCCCCAAAACTAAACTCTACAAACAGATTGATTAATTCATACAGACAGATTGCTGCAAAACCATACATCCATTGTCCGACAAAAAAGGAACTGGCAAAGACTTTACGGATCCGTTCTTTTCCCTGCGTGACACCAAGATTTCCGACACTTGCCGTAAGTCCCTGAAACATTCGAGTCATGATCGAATGCACCGATGCAATGATCAGATAATAATTGGAATAAATCCCTGCACTGATAATTCCCACAAAACTTGAGATCAGCAGATTATCTGTATTATTTACTACTACATTACCAATTTTATGCATCAGCATTGCCTTTACATTCCTTAAAATATCATGACGTTCTTCCTGTGGAAGCTGCTCCTTACACGGTTCTTTCAGATATGGGAACAGCCTGTCTGCCTTTCGGGACATACAGATATTTCCGATTATGGTACATACAACCGCAATAACAAGAAACAGGATAAAGTTTCGTGTCAAAAACAATACCATAATCTGAAGGATATCCTGCAGTACAAGAAAACCATTATGATACATCACCGTAATATAATTCATCTGATGGGCATCTACCAGTGTTTTTTTATAAATCAATAAATACGAAACAACGGAATTAAGCAGATACAGAAGATAAATTATAATCAGATGATTCACATCTGGACGATCCTTCATCAAAATATCCAGAAATGGTATCAGGCATAAGCCGGCAAGCAGAACAAAGCCCGCTGTTATCCTGTAGAAATTCCGAAACATCCGCATCAGGATCTGTTGTTTTTTTATATCTCTTCTGGCTATAGGAGCGTAAAGAGCATATGTGATTGCTGTTCCGACCCCAAGTTCTGACAAAGACAATATATTTAATATATCTGTAAACAAACCATTAATTCCTACATAACCTTCACTGAGAGTCCTGGTAAAAACAACTCTTGTAAAAAAACCCATAAAAATTGCCAATGTCTGTGCCAAAAAAGCTACTGTCGTATTCATAACAGAATATTCTGTCCTTGATTTCTGTTTCAATCTTCACTTATCCTTTCTTTTCGGTTATAATACATTATAGTCAATTCATAGTTATATGTATAGATATTTTTAAGGAGCAAATATTCATGAAAAAAAAATCATCAATCATCCTGCACAGTCTTTTTTTTGTTATCTGCTCGGTGCTGGCTGTATTATTTCTCTACCACATAATCTCCATCAGACGGCTAAATGTAAAATACACTCCTGCAATGACAGAAGAATCCTCCCTTGAACTGGACAACCCATATCGTGGTTTCTATCAGTTGAGCGGATACATTCTTTCAGATAATCAGAAGCCGGAGAAATCTGCTGCCTGGTGCAGAAAAAGTTGCGCTTCCAATCCATATCCTCTGATGCTTCTGGAGATTAATCTGAAAAATTACTCCAATACCAGCATAAGCACAAATGCCAAAAATCAGTTGGATAAAATACTGGAAGAATGTGTTCGGGCAAAAAAACAAGTTATCCTCCGTTTTCTGTATGACTGGGATGGACAGGCTCTGTCCACGGAACCATCTGACCTGCCTCAGATAAAGAATCATATTTCCCAGATTTCTTCTACTGTCAACAAATATGCAGACTGTGTTTATATTCTTCAGGGTACTCTGACAGGAAATACTGGAGAAATGAATCATTCCAATTACGGAGATATTAATCAGATAAGACAGATTATAGAAGAACTTGATCAGAATATTTCCTCTGATATTTTTCTGGCAGTCCGCACTCCTGGTCAGCTGCGTGGCATACTCCGCACCAGAACGCCCCTGTCCAGTACAGATGCCGGCAATGGCAGCCTGCAGGCAAGACTCAGTCTTTTTAATGATGGCATGCTTGGTTCTGTTTATGATCTGGGTACTTACGATGATACCCCTTTACAGCCGGACAGTAATCTGGATGAGCAAGGCACACGAAGTGAGGAACTTCTTTTCCAGTACAAACTCTGCCAATATGTTCCTAATGGAGGTGAGGTTACAGTTGATAATGAATATAACGATCTGGACAATGCGATTGCCGACCTTTCACAGATGCATATATCTTACCTGAATTCCGAACACGATCCCGCAGTTCTGGATAAATGGAAGAATTCCACTTATACAGGATCACGGACAGACGTTTTTTCCGGATGTACAGGGTACGATTATATAAGTACACACCTTGGTTATCGGTATGTTATGAAAGAATCCTCTGTTGATTTTCACTCCGTCCTGAGTGACACAGCCTCTCTTTATATAACAATTGCAAACACAGGATTTTCTTCCGCATATACCAGATTCGATACTGTTCTGTTCCTCACTGATGAAAGTACCGGAAAATCAAAGAAAATAGAAACAAATATTGACAACCGTACCATAGCAGGCAATGACTGCTCCACATTTAAAACAGATCTGGATATCCGTTCCCTGAGAAAAGGAACTTACTCCATTTCACTGCGTATGGAAGATCCATACACAGAAAATTCTATCCACTTTGCCAATCAGGGGGCAGAAAACAGCAAGACAGTTCCTGTAGGTACTCTTATTCTTCACTAAGATAAATTTTTCCACAGTGCAGACTTCCCAGGTAAAGGGTGTCTGTACTGTTTTTATTTGCAAAATGAATGATCCGTCCATCTTTTTTTCTCTGAAGTTTCAAGGATACCCTGCCCTCCATTAATTTAATCACTGTTTTTCCACATATCCTGGTTCCTGCCTGGATTTTTCTCATATCCATGGATATCGGAACTTCTCTGGTCTCATTCCTGTTTTTCATTATCAGAAACAATTCTGTTTCCTGAAATACCCTTCCAAACCCGGTATTCTCAATTTCAAACATAAATTCTGCTCTTCCTCTTCGAATCGGTTTCAACTCCACAGTTCGCACTACAAGCCGATATCCCAGGTGTTCTCCTATATACTCATAGAGGCTGTATCCCTTCCATATTTTCAAATTATCAAATCCATCCCACGATATACTTTTCCATAAATCCAGTGCTTTCATATCATAGGTACTGTCCAAATAAGTAATATGCATCTTTTTTAACTCGTTGACTATGAACTTTGCCTCATACATTCTGTCGTTCTCAGTACAGGCTACTACTTCTCCACCACATGGCATATCTTCTGTAAGACAATTAACAAATTCCATTTCCTCTTTTCTTGTCCACGCCTGTGCCCAGCCTGCCGCCTCCCTGAGTTCAGTTCCAAAGGTTCCCAGATGAGTCATGGAACCCAGAATCCCATCATCAAATAATGCCAGATGCGCATATTTCTTTTGTCTGAATTCTTTTTCACTTCTCAAAGTTCTCCACTGCGCCGGAGTACGTACAGCAAGATATATCTCATCTCCCAAATACTGCCGCATACAGTTCCACATTCGATTGATACACTCTGGTGACAGATATCTGGAATCATGCATTTCTCCCCAGCTTCCGGCAAGCATCCCCTGGAAGATGAATACCGAATGTTGCATATCCCGGAGCAAACCACCAATCTGCTGTAAATGCTCCAGCACCTGTTCAAAACTATCCGGCTCACATTCACGCCCTTTTCCTTCCCGATCATAAACCGGCCGCAGAATCACATCTTTTTTGTAATACATAAAAAAACTGAGAATGCTTCTGATATTATTCAGGGCATTCTCATCCAGTTGCATACTGCGATATATACTGATATCCAGCAATACCAGTGCAAGAAGTTCTCCATCTCTCAGACTCCATCTCAGTTCTTCTGGATTTATGGAATCCTGAACAACAAACGTATAGATTCCATACCATCCTCTGCCTGGATTTTCCAGGCAGACATTACTCTCGATGAGTTCCACCTGTTGGAATACCCAGTTGTTTTTATTCATTATATTTTTCCAGCTCACGTATTTTATCCTCATCCATCTTAAGAATCTTTTCCCTGATCCACACAGCCAGGATTGAAAACGTCATTCTGAACATATAGAGTACTGGTTTCAGTCCAGAATGCATACTGACTCCTGTAGTCCTTACATGCATCACTGCGGGAATTTCTCTGACCCTGAACCCAAGAAGCAACATCTGCATAAGCATATTTGCATCTGGATATTTGTCATCAAAATTATTATATTTCGAATAAAAACGGAAGGTTCTCCAGTTTAATCCCTGAAGACCGGTAGTCGGATCTGTAATTCTTCTTCCAGTTCCTGTTTTCAACATTATACGAAACCATACAAATGCAATCTTTTTGGCAAATGAAACCGAAAATCCAGAACTTCCTTCCATGAATCTTGATCCAAGGACAATATCCGGCAATTTCCCATTCTCATCCTCTTTCTGCAATTCCTTATAGATTTCCAGAAGGTTACATACGTCATGCTGACCGTCTGCATCCATTTGTATAACATAGCTGTATCCTTTACGCACCGCATATTTATAACCAAGCTGCAGACCACTCCCATAACCCAGATTAAATATATTGGTAATCACCGTATGGTTTCTCTTTTTAGTCACATGATTTGTCTCATCCTGAGACGCATCATTCACGACCAGTACATCTGCAACCTGCGCTATCTCCGGCTGTTCCAGTTTTTCCAGAAGCGGAACGATTGTTTTTTCCTCATTGTATGCCGGAATAATGATCAGGACTTCTTTTTTTGCTTCTTTTCCAACGTTTTCTCTGTTCTCCATAGATACTATTCTCTCTCTTCTTATGCTATCTCAAACAGTTTCAGGATATCTCCCTGTTCATCGGATATCCGGACTGTAGCTTTTTTTCCATATTCTCTGCATTTCTCTTCATTTCCCAGCAGTTCAGCTATATTTCTGCTTATTTTCTCTGATGACAGCTGACACAATACACCATCTGTTCCATTCTCCACCTGCTCCCGGTTTCCGCTGCAGTTAGATACCAGGATCGTACAGCCCAGAATCTGAGCTTCCTGTATTGCAATACTTTTTCCCTCAAACCGGGTTGCATGCACATACAGATCACATTGTTTATAATATGGATAAGGATTCTCCTTCGCACCCAGCAACAGGAAATCTTCCTTCAGTCCAAGACTGTCTATTTTCTGCTGAAGCTTATTTCGTAATTCTCCCTCGCCCAGAATATACCAGCGTGCTTTTATCCCCTGATCCTTCAGAAGCTTCATTGCATCAATTGCCAATTCATATGCTTTCTGTGCAGTCAGCCTTCCCACTGTCAATATCCTCTTTCCACTGTATGCATCACTAAATCCGCCTGGAAGCTCTGCCTTTCTGCAGATTTCCTCCCTGTCGATCAGATTGTGAAATACCAGAGTTTTGTTTCTGCATTCTGGATACACATCATTAAACACCATCTTTACTTCTCCGGATACCGTAAAAATCCTGTCAAAATCCAGATAACAATCTCGGTCCAGTTCTCTGGTGTAACCGGCGTATTTATAATCTACATGTAAAAATGTAAACTTCTTCTCTGCCGTAACATGATCATGGACAAAATATGTAGAACCGCCTTCCAGATAAGCAACTGCCATGTCATAACTTTTGTTCAGCTTCATACCACTGTCCGACATGACACGCCATAAAAGCTTATCTGCATATATCTTTTTTCTGCCCAGCATAGCAACTGCATTCTTTATCAGATATGGTATATTTTTAAACAACGCCCCATGCGTAAACAGGCGCATAAAGACTTTTTTGTTCAATTTCTTCTTTCCCTCGGCAGAAAGAACTGACTCTGCTGTATAGTTTCTGTTCAAAATATTTACATATTCCGGTACCTGGCTGATCAGCTCTCCCTGCTCCAGAAGTATATACAGATCAACCTCATACTGATCCGGTGTAAACCTCTTAAGCAGTTCCAGCAGTGCTCTTTCTGCGCCTGCACCTCCGAGAGTATTGATCACAAACAATACTTTTTTCATATTTTTATTTTTCTCTCTTTAGTTTCTCCAGCTCTCTGAGTATCTTTTCACAATCATTGTTTAATAACGAAACCTGCATGGCAAGCTCCTGATTTTTTCTTTTCAGGATAGAAACCTGCGTACTGATAAACCATAATCCCCACAGAACACCTGACACAATTATTATAGTCAGAATCAGTCCGCGTGTACTGACATAACGCTTCATCTGAGATGGATTTAAAAGTGCACCTGAAAGAATCATTAATGCAGACAAAAACATCCATGAAAGACAAAATGGTTCTGTCATCTTTCTCTTTGCAAGTGACAGAATTGCCCTCACAACCATAAACACTCCTGATACGATCACAAATAACCTCAGTATATCTCCCACTTCCATTTTTTTCTTTCGTTCCTTTCTTACTATTCATATCTGTCAAATACTTTTGGTGACGGACAATCACCTTTTTTCTTCTTCAGCAGATGACCGTTACAAAATATATGGACATCCAGATGTTTCTCCATCCACTGAAGCCTTCGATAAGCTACTGTCCATCCGGCAAAACTTCCCGCAACAAGACCTGCCCCATACCATATCTCTGTAAAATGAGAAGATATCATGCTTCCAGTCATGGTAATAAGGCAAAACGCCAGTCCCGTCAGCACACATCCCTTCATGTCATTAAAATAATACAGAAAAATAATCTCCGCATACATAAGAAATAGAATAAAATATCCTGCTGCCAGACAGGGATATATTCTCAGTGTCATCCCCCCGAAACCAAGCTGCGGAAGAAAGATCATGCAGAGAAGAAAAATTACCAGTGTAATGATAAACTGTATTCTCGCAAGACTCATAAGTTCTTCAGAAAGAGCGCAAAACATTCTCTTTTTCGTAATATCAATGTCTGCCCCTCTCCCTCCGATAACAGCCTCTGAATACGCCTTATATCTGTCATGAAAATACATCTCAACTCTACTGATAAAGATAACACTTGCAGAGATATTTGTAAACATTGCAAGACAGGTTGCCATATCATATGTTGTCACACATACAAAAGATTTTACTACTATCATGTGAAGATCTGTTGTCCAGAAAACAAAATTGTGTACATAAAGTCCTAAAATGTAAAGAAAATTTGTAATCACCAACGGCCAATATTCCTTAAAATAGACCAGAACCTGTCTGTATTTTCCACTGTTTTCCTTAAAATAACTCCGGACTACCGACATTTCCAGACAGGCGATCAGCCAAAATCCAATTGTCAGCGAAAACAGCATTCCATATGTAATACCCCAATGAAATACTTTTACAAGCAGAAAAGATAAAAACACTGTCACTGTCATACCAACGGCAAAAAAGAATGATATTTTTTTGTAATCCTTACAGATAGACAGGTACAACATAGAATAGAACACAAGAACCAGGGCAATGTATCCGCAATAACCTGTAAAAACATAAATAATATCCACTTTTCCAACCAGATACTCCCGGATACAGAATGGAATTCCCACAAGAGCACTCAGTGAAATATTCAAAAGCATGCCCACATAATAGCACGGCAAAATATCTTCATATGTCTCTTCATAGATCACATCTGACATATATTTGGATAATACAGAGTTAAATGGAGACGCCGTAAGCAGGGAAAAAATAAATATATACAGAACCGTACAGGAAAACAGTTCTCTTGTAACATAACCTACTGAAGAGAAATCCAGAAAATACTCCATGATCATAAGCGCACCGATCACCAGCAGCATGGGGGCGATTGTAACGACCATACTGTATCCCGCACCTATGATATCAGTAGTCAGCGTATTCTTTTTATAGATATTTGTAAGTTTTACACCTATTCCTGCCATATGTCCTCTCCATCCCGTAATTGCTTATCTTATGTTTGTTATCCCGATCTCAGTCACATTATGATTTCATTTACATCATCTTTTCATGCACACTGATCTGAAAGGGTTCCTCTGTCCACGAAAGATTCTGTCTGTCTGAAAATCCTTTGTATATTTCTCTGTATACTTCCTTCATCTGATCAATCCTGTAAAGTGCATTTACACGTCTGTATCCTGCTTCTCCCATACGCCTTCTGTCTTTCTCATTTACAGACATGGTAACCATTGCATGGGCGATCTCTTCTATATTCATAATGTGTGTGAGGATTCCCGCTTCCCCAAATCCGTCATTATTTCCATAGATCAATTCCCTGCAATTTCCCACATCTGTGGCAATTACAGGTTTGTGAGCCGCATAACTCTCAAGGATTGTCAAAGGCTGTCCTTCACTGATACTGGTAAGCAGTGTGAAATCCATCTTGCCCAGATAATCCTTTACATTAACCCTTCCTGTGAATTCCACATCCTGAACCCCAAGGGATTCTACCAGATCATAACATTCTTTTGCATATTTTTTATCTTCATCTGCCGGTCCCATAATCCAGAGCTTCATATTTTTTACTTTTTTTTTGGCAAAAGCAAATGCCTGTATCATGGTTTTAACATCTTTGATAGGAGTTACACGAAGTACAGCCCCGGCATTGATAAACTGCTTCTCTTCTTCTGTCTTGCCGGGAAGATCTGCAAGCGTCTGTGTATTGATCCCATTTGGTGTCACCCTGATCTTCTCAGGCGGACATCCCAATTCCATCTGCAGGTCCTTTGCATGGTCATACAGACAGGTTACCATATCTGCCTTTTCATATGCAAGAAGTGACATCTTCTTAAACTGTTCAATCCAGATATTCTTATATACTCCCCTTACCCAGGAAGCTTTGATCAGTTCTTCCTCCCTTTCTCTGGTATAAATCCCATGCTCGGAGATCAGTAATGAACTTCCATGAAAATGTTTTGCCATACTTCCAAGAATTCCAGAATAACCGGTGGCCACACAATGATACAAATCCGCCTTCGGTACATCCATTCTCAGTGCCCAGAACATCGGCAGATAAATGGAGCGCAGCGTCCAGAGGAAATCCGAGAAATTAATATTTGAATAATTACGGTCATAGCACTCCCTGGCAATCCTGAAGAAATCCTCTCCCATAAGAAAAGCATCTACAGAAAGATGCTTTCTGTGAAACAGGTCAAAAATCACACCCCAGTCTGTCCTCCGGTTCAGCACCATATTCAGCATTTCGTCATATTCTTTATGAGAGAGATGGACTTGCCTTAAAGATTTTCTTTTTCTGTTTCCGCTTTCCCATTCACAGTCATCCAGATATACTTCATAAACCTGTGTAAGGTTTTCCGGCAGCTCATAGACAAATTTCCCCCTGAAGGATCTGTTCGCCACAATTGCCAGCAATATAAATTCTACATTCGGAAAAGATCTGATCAGACTGTTGATCCAGCCGGAAACACCTCCGACCACATATGGGTAACAGCCCTCTGCCACAATACAAACTTTCATACTTTTCTGCTCATTTCCTCTCTGTCATAACAGCTATCTGTCATAATGAAGTCCTGATGTTTTTATCTGAATCTTCACAGTAGTATCCTGCGCCTGGATCAGATAAGTTCCATCTTCTATTTCCTTTTCTGTACCGCCTTCTATTTCTGCGATTTCTTCTCCATGCGTCCTGAGAAGAAACCAGCTTCCTTTCTCAGAAGTTTCCAACGTAATCTCATTCTCTGTTCTGGACTCTGAGAAATCCAGATTCAGAAAAGTTCTGATTCTAGTGTTGCTTTCTGAAAGAGTCATACTGTCAAAACCTGTAAAGTTTTTCCAATAGGTAAGGATATTACTGGAAAAATGCTTCTGCATAATCTGCCATCTGTCAGTTTTCTGCTGCGGCCAGAAAATATCATGCATATTTAACATAACATTCGTATATGCCAGCGAACTCTGGATACTTCTCATCCGAATATCATCACTATAACTGTAATTCATCCCATCACTTGTCACAGACTGTAAAGTTACAGAATCCGTACAATAAGAAACCACCGGCTCTTTCTCTGTATATTCACATACCAGTGTACTTACATTTTTCAACAATTCAGTATTCATCAATCCTGTTATCGTATCCAAATCCCTTTCTTCCGCAAAAGCAGCTCCATATTTATAACTGCTGTCCGATTTCTGAAAAAAGTCTGCATCCTGATCCAGTTTTTCCCGCAAAGAACCTGCATTTTTATACTCAAGAGAAAGTCCTACTTCCGCTTCCTGCTCTTTCATCTGCTTCAGGTAAAATATCATATCTTTTGTATCCGGCTCTATACCATCTTCATAATCTGCCTGTGGCTGCATAAAGCAGGTCATTTTCAGCTTTCCTTTTTCTACAATGGATACCAGTGATGGCCACATAATATCTCTGGTCATACCTGTCACAGACTGACTGTACAGTTTCATCATTTCTTCATCATTCTCATCTGCAAATGCCGGAAAATTGATCATTGAGAGATTCTGGGCATTTACTACCGGATAAATATAATACTCAGAAGCCTCTGTTATCATACCATTCAACAGTCCCAGTGCTGTGCTGTCCTTCATATAGTCTCCCACTATACAAAAAACACTTCCACCCTTGATTCCATTTCTCCACAAAATCGTAGGAAGATCTTCATTCTCCACCTGAGTTTTTTGTTTACTATGATCCAAAAGTCCGACCATATATGTTTTCGTACCGCTTCCTACCTGATACCATGGTATCTCCAGCTGCAGATCCTGACGTTCTTTCTCTTCTTTTTCCTTCGGAGTTTCATAGACTACTTCTCCGCCCAGCAGAAGACCTTCAAAAAGTTTCACACCTGTCAGTTTTGTTTTCTCAGACACAACCTTATAAACCCCCAGAAAATCCATCAGTTCCTGATTTTTTTCAATATTCTTTGGATTTTCCAGACATCCAAAAACAATGATCACACCTTTTTGTTCCAGTTTCTCTAATTTTTCCAGATTATCACCAAGTGCATATTTCTCTGATTCCAGTATCAGCATCCCCGGCAATGCCTTATCATTCTCCTGGTAATCCTCCAGATTTCTGCACTGTGCCATATCCCACTTTGCATAAATGCACCATCTGCTTACGGCTGTAGCCATATCCGATGAACTGTCTCCCACAAAAAGAGCATAGCTTCTGTCTGTTGTTCTGACAGCCACAGGATCTATCTGTTTATTTTTCCAGACATTTTTACCATCTTTCTGCCTTGTCGTGAAATTTGAATTTACATCATATGTGTTCTGTCTGTCTCTGATAACCATAGAAAACTGAAACAAAAACAAAAGAACAAACATCATGATTGTAATACTAAAAAAATTTCTTTTGGAAACCATTATATTAATTTTTATCCTCCTGTGTCCGGAACTGATTATAACCGTAATCTATTGCAAAATTATACTGATGATACATATTTTGTGGCATTACATAACACACAAAATCTTCTGATTCATAATATACCTTCATATCATTGGGATATCTCTCCTTAAATGCCTGTGCCCAGTAATACATCCGGGACATCAGAATCCATCTTCCCTCCCCCTGATACATAGTTATTCCACCTGAATTTGGTAATGACTGGCTGGCTGCCTTTTTCGAAATGGACTGACCACTGCCTGAGTAAAGTACCGCATAATTCAGTGGGATTTTTTCTATAAAGAAGTATACATTCTTTGTCGGAATAATCAATTTAGTGTCTTTATTCATATACTCCATATTTCGAAGGAAGGTAATTGTCTCGTAATGCCAGCCATGATCAAGCCCCATCTGTGTCTCATCATTTGCTGATACAATCGTCCATGTCTTGTCTTTATTTTCTTTAATAATATTCGACAGACACGTCAATGCTCCATTAGATACATAATCTGAAATAAAATCAGGTGGAAGTAAAAGACCAGCAATACTTGCAGACAGTGTAGAAGCAGTAATTGCTGCAATATATTTGGATGGAGGTTTAGAAGAAGCAAAAAAATTCATCATAGAAAATTTAAAAGAACCAATCGAAGTAGCAAGTAAACATGTTGGGCAAAAAGATTATAAAACAGTTTTACAAGAAAAACTTCAAAAACATGGTGAAGTAGAAATAAAATATACAATAATAAACGAAACAGGACCAGACCATGAT
>ENA-OPXC01002090-OPXC01002090.1-human-gut-metagenome-genome-assembly--contig:-NODE-2090-length-12420-cov-1.609705_pt1 | contig 12420 bp, 8 predicted proteins | sample MGYA00241512_ERZ502016 | MGnify/ENA primary metagenome ERZ502016 (study PRJEB25962, sample SAMEA2043043) | human gut metagenome | biome: human gut; feature: human-associated habitat; material: faeces...
ATTTTTACGGCTGCTGTATTTGTTGGAAGCTTTGTTTTATGTGAAATACTGAGTTTCGGTACGATCCTTTACTTTGTTTTATCACTGTCCGTCCTGCTGCTGCTTCTGTATTCGATTAACAGTATCCGGGGGCGGTTTAAATAGCAGGTCAGGAGGGAGAATTTTGGAAAGATTATTTGGACTTTTTTACATCATATCGATTCCGTTGTGGATCGTGTATGTATGCATTGATTCTATAGACAAGAACCTGTTTAAGAGGAGAAAGAGGTATATTGTATTTCATGAACTGGTATTCCTCTCTTTAGGCATATGGGCTGTACATGAAAACAGTGACAGGAACTGGATCGTTCCGGTCGTGGTCGTGGCAGAGATTCTGGTATTCTTTTTATACGATCTTATACGAAAGGGGTTCCGTTATATCTTCAGGGGACTCAAGTTTTTACTGTTTCCGTTTTATTATACCATATGTCCCAGAAATATAAAGAAGATGAACCGGAGGCTTTACAGGGATGCGACGGGTGAAGATCCTGAGGAGGAATGGGAGCCGTGGAATGAACCGGAGGAAGAACTTGGGATAGAACAGAAAAATGAGTACCATACGGATGAGGAGGAAATCCGGGGTATGCTGATGGCGGATCATATCTCCCTTAAGAATGCCTTATACGTGTTCGGGTTTAAGAAGATAGGGGAAGTGACTGCGGAGGATTTGAAGCTCCGATATCATTACCTGGCAAAGAGGTTCCACAGCGACAATACGAAAGAAGATGAATGTATCATGAAGGGCATCAATATCGCCCATGAAAAGCTTTTGAATTTTGCAAAAAAATGATTTCTGTCAAGGCACTTACGGTGCCTTGTTTTTTTTATGTTTTCCCGTGTTCATCATATTATTGCTGATCCTGTTGCGACCTTTTCTGGCTTTTGCTGTCAGGTCCAGGGATCAATTTTACATAGAAAGGAGAGATATATGGATGTCTAAAGGTTCTAAAGCTCCTTCAGGGAAAAAACAGGTTGACCAGAACGGATCGTTTATCCGAAAAGGGTCATCTGGACAGGACGGTTTCAGCCAGGACTGGAATGAAGGGTTCTCAAGGAAGCCGGATAAGGATCCTTCAGAAGATTTTTCCTATACGGGGCTAACGTCCACCCCGGACCAGATTCCGGGAACCGAAAAAAGTACTCCTCCGTCTTCCGGTTTGAAAGTGGAGCCATCGTCTTCCAATTTGACAAGGAATGCTACGGATTATCCGGCAGATATATCCCGGAATACGGAAGCATCACATGCAGAGGACTCAAGGAATGCTGCTTCCCCTCCCGTAAACGGACTCAGAAATACGGATTCTCCGGTTACAGATTCCCGTTACCAGAGCGAGTCCAACCAGATAGAAAGTGATGCACAGAGGGCATGGGAGGAAAAACAGGCCGGGCGGACGGATAACAGGGATTCTGCCCCGGATGCTTTCAGTGATCCGGCAAATGAGTTCAATCCTTTCAGGGACAGTGGAAGACAGAAAGAGAAAGGGACGTATACCGGAAATATCAGGAGTACGACCGACGCATCACGTGCAAGTTCCACTACGGATGCAGGTTCCAGGGTTGTTGCTTCTGCCGGATCAGGAGGCAGTATCGGTGGAGGAAGTGCAGCTGCATCGGCAACCGGGGCTACGATCATTTTCAATGCTCCTCCGGGAGAAAATAATATAGGACATATGGCCATTGGAACAGTGACGCGTGGTGGAAAAAGAGTCATCACTTCGGCGGTCCCTACCAGTCAGACGAAGCAGACTCATACCGGGTACGGAACGTCTGTCGCATATAATACTGTTGGAAGATATATCCTGATACCGGGAGTAAAGACTGCCTACAACAGGGTGAGCGGAGTGTCGACGACTATAGTCAGCAAGGTAATGCTGCATAACATCCGTAAAGACGGTTTCTTTGAGTCCCTCTACGCACATCCGGATTTCCGGAATGCAACGGCAAAGGCTCTGAGGCAGAGGATGGGGCGTAATTATGTCACCGTTGAGCAGTTTAAAAATACGGGCTCCAGGCTTACGGCAAAAGGCTATGGTACGGACATAAAAGATCTTAGGAAAATGTTAAAAAGCGGTTCCATTGCAGAAAAAGATAAAGCGTTAGTCCAGTCCTATATCCGGATGAGCGGGAACATGAGGAAGCTGGATAAGATCGTAAACCCGACCAATGCAAAAGGCATCAATAATTATTACGGCGTTGTAAAGCAGTCCCTTCGGGAAAGAGGGATCGAACCCAATGCGAGAAAACTGAAAAAGTCATTAAAGAAAGGAAAGTTGTCCGGAGAAGACAGGCTGTTAGCACAGGCTTATCTCGGGATCAACAATATCCATAAGCTTTCTGAGTATAACCGGGTTTCAATGAAAGGTGCTGCGCATTCCCTGAAAAGAGGCGGGGCGCGGCTGGTGCGAGACTTTCGGCGGAAACTGAAGCAGATGATGCGCCAAACGGAAAACAGTACCATCGAGGGAATGATGTTTACCTATACTATGGCAAGAAGGAGCCTGAAAGTAGCCCGGACTGCGATCAAGCCCGTAAAGGCTGCAGGGAAGGTTGTGGGGCGTTCTCTCAGACAGGCTCATCAGATGACCAAAGCCGGAACCATGATGGCAAGGGCATCCGGTAAAGTGGTCACCCCGGTGATCAAACAGACTTACAAGCACCAGATGAAGAGTGCGATAAGGGGAGGTACGAGACTTACCAGAAAGGTTATCGGTTCCGTGGACAGGGCCGGGGCCAAGATCGTTGCTAAGGGCTCTGCCAGGGCTGCAAAGATGTCCTCAAAGGCAGCTGCGAATCTAGTAAAGGTATCTTCAAAGGTAGTTGCTAAGGTAATGATAGTCGTCACCAAAGCGGCGATGTATGTGGTCAACTTTCTTATTTCCATTGTTTCCACATTACTGTCTATAGGATTCCCTCTGCTCATCATACTCGTGGTGGCGGCAGTGATCATTGGCATCATCCTTGCCATATTCTCGTTTAATGGCGGGGAAATGGAGGAAAGCGATGATTCGGACACTGTGATGTTAGTAGGACAGCAGTATGTGGATGCCCTGGATACCTGTCATAATCAGTTCAAGAATTATCTTGAAAAACTCAGCTCTGATTCTTCCTATGAAACTGTTACGATCAATTACAGGGATGAAAAAAACGAAACGGTCTATAAAGACTGGGAAAATGAAGTTGGTATGGTAAACGGGGATAATAATATCAAAGAGTGTCTCTGCCTGATGTCAGTGTTATTTGACTTTAATCTGGAAGAATATATCCCCAGTCCACTGACTGATGAGATTCGGTATGCAGACCGTGAGAAGCTTTATGAGTTCATGGATCTTTACGATATCGACAAATCGGAATATGACGGTACATATCAGAACCTGATCAGATCCTATCTTGTGGGAATTTTTAATGGTTCCCATGATGTGGAGAAAAACGTTACTGTTACATACTGCGGAGGATGCACCAGCCGTAAAAATGCAGACGGAGAGGATGAGTATTACTGTCCGGGACACCGTCATCTGGATGTTACGGTCACCACGTATTATTTCGACAAACTTTTCAGCTGTGCATTAAAACAGACCTGTGCGTTAGATCCGTTATCCAGTACCCTTGTAGGAAGCAATAACATTGAAAAAGTGTGGTTTGGACTTATCAATGCCGGGTACTCAGAAGAGGCAGCTGCCGGTGCCATCGGAAATCTTATGTGGGAATCCGGAGGCGGTCCTAACGATATTGCCCTTAATGCAGTGGAGGATAATGGAGAAGGTGTTGGTATGTGTCAGTGGTCGTATGACCGAAAAACTGCATTCCTTCAGTTCTGCAACCAGCAGGGGGTTGGATGGCCGAACAATGATATTACAGTGCAGTTCAACTTCATGCTGCAGGAACTTCAGGGCGGAGACTGGATGTATGTCGGACATGATTTGACGTTTCATATTGCAAGAATTGCAGAGATTGCCGAAGGTATAAAAGCAGGAAACTGGCTTATAAAGATTCAGCCTGATATGATAAACGGATATGGCTATGCAACACCTTTATTTTATCCGCAGCTTTTCCTGTATATTCCCGCATTATTGTATGTGATTGGATTCCCGCTTCACACAAGTTATCAGATTTTTATTGTTTTAATTAACTTTGGGACATGCCTTATAAGTTATGTTTCACTTGTAAAAATATGCAAAAATAAAAATCTGGCATTTATTGGAAGCTTTTTGTATGTGCTTGCACCATACAGACTTAGTGAATTGTATGTAGCCGGGAGATTAGGCGAAATATTATCTATGATATTTTTTCCTCTGATAATATATGGTATATATAATATATACAGTGAAGAGAAAATACTCACATTTAAGAAATGCATACCGCTCATATTAGGCGTAAGCGGAGTTATGCAGAGTCATCTGGTATCCATATTGTTTGTCGGAATATTTGCCATCATGTATGTTTTGTTCAATTTACGAAAAACATTTAAACCTAAGAGATTATGTTATCTGGCAGTATCGGTTATGGTTGTTATAATGCTTAATGCATGGTTTATTGTACCGTTTATAGATTCAATGGATATGGATATAATGGTAAACGGCGATGGGATTTTAAGATTCCAAGGCTCAGGAGTGTATCCGATACAGATGCCGGCATTGTTTTATTTTGGCAGAGGAACCAATGTTCCTATGCTGGTAAGTGATGAATTCTGCCTTAGTATGGGAGCGGCATTGATAATTGGAATTACAGTGTGGCTATACGCACATTATAAATCTGTAAATTCGGAAAAAAGAAATGAAAGTATGTTTGCACTGGGAAATATAACAGGAATATTTGCCATAATGACTATAGTATTTTCTCTGTGGATTTTTCCTTGGGATGAGATAAACAATATAAGCAGAACCATAGCCGTCTGGCTGGCCAAGGTCGAATTTTCGTGGAGGTTTTTAAGTGTAGGGACTGCTTTTGCCGCATTTTGTACAGTGTCAGGGTTATACTATGCAAAAGAACTCAATAAAAGAATTTATAGTTATTCTATTATTGCCATGGCAGCCTTTACTATAATTTCGGCAGGCTTTTTCTATGCGGATCTGGCATTTGGCTCAAATGCTGCACAGATATGCTCTAAAAATGATGTGGACGATTTCGCCCTGGGGGTAACTAATGATTATCAGTTAGCGGGTACTGATCTGGATATGTGTAAAAATAAACAGATTGATGTAACCTCGGATTTGCTTACGGTTACATCATACAGCAGCGTGGGCGGAAAAACTGAAATCGGAGTAATGAATGCAGGAACAGAAGCATTTGAAAAGGTTATAATACCGGTGTTTTATTATCCGGGCTATAAGGCTTATGATTCTGACACAGGGGAACAGTTTTACATAGAAGCAGGTGCTAATAAGAAAATTATGGTAAATGTACCTGCCGGATACAATGGAAAAATAACAGTCAGATATGTTGAGAAGGGTGTGTGGAGACTTGCCGAAATAGTATCGCTTCTGACTTTATTGGCTTTAGTTATTACAGCTTGTATTAACAACAGAAAAAAGACGGCATAATAGCCTGATGGAAATATAATAAAAAAATTTATATGAATGGAATAAGACAGATGTATGATAAAATAATAATCGGTGCAGGCTTATATGGCTTATATGCAGCATTATACTGTGCGAAAAAGGGGCAGAATGTTCTTGTGATAGAAAGGGAGCAGGGTCCGTTTATGAGAGCAACATACATAAACCAGGCGCGTGTTCATATGGGATATCATTATCCAAGAAGTATATATACGGCAATGAAGTCGGCTCATTACTTTAACCGGTTTAATGAGGACTTTGGATTTTGTGTCAACAGCGGATTTGACCAGATTTATGCTACGTCTGCAGATTTTTCATGGACAGCAGCTAATGAATTTAAGCTTTTTTGCAGGAATGTCGGTATTCCTTGTGAGGAGATTCCGGTAGGAAAGTATTTTAACGATAATGTGTGTGATGGAGCGTTTCTGACCAAAGAATATACCTATGATGCGTCAATTTTAAAAGAATTTTTTATGAGTCAGTTAGAAAAATATCCAAATGCTGAATTGAAATTTCGTGAGCACATTGTCAGTATAGTGCATGATGCGGCTGCCTATTACATAACTACGGATAAAGGAGAATATTCTACAGGCTATGTCCTTAATGCCACATATGCTTCAGTAAACCAGATACATTCCATGGCAGGCTTTGACTGCTTTAATATTAAATATGAATTGTGTGAGATAATACTGTGTGAGCCATCAGAAGAACTAAAGAGAATAGGGTTTACCGTTATGGATGGACCGTTCTTTTCAATAATGCCTTTTGGAAAAACAGGATTACATTCGCTGACAACCGTTACGAGAACACCGCATGATACCTGTTATGACAGACTGCCTGTTTTTTCATGTCAGGACGGAAGAACATGCAGCAAGACAGAGCTTGGTAATTGTGACATTTGTGCCGGAAAACCTGAGACCTCATGGAAGTATATGCAGAGCATGGCACACAAATACATGAAATCGGAATATGAGTTTAAATATCATAGTTCACGTTTTTCAATGAAACCGATTCTTAAAACGTCAGAGGTTGATGATTCAAGACCAACACTTATAAAAGTCATGTCGCAAAAACCATATTTTGTGAGCGTGCTCAGTGGTAAAATCAATACGGTATATGATATTGATGAGTATCTGGAGCTTGTGTGAATATTTTATTGCAGGGAGAAAAATTATGAATGATGTTAACATAAAAGGCAGAAAGTGCTTTATCAGTGCGGTGGCATATGTACATAATAATACGAAGAGTGAACTGGAATATTTTTTTTCCAATGTTGTCAGAAGGATTAATGCCGGTTTCGAGAACTTTGAATTGATACTTGTGTGTGATGATGATTGTTATGATTATGTGAAAGAAGTGAAGCAGGGATTGACCGAATGTGGTTCGCCGGATATCATATCAGTCATAAAGCTGGCCTATTATCAGGGAGCTGAGGCTGCAATTTGTGCAGGGGATGACCTGGCTGTCGGGGATTTTGTCTATGAATTTGACAGCATTGCAGTTAATTATGATGTAAATCTGATAATTGATGTTTTTAATAAGGCGCGTGAAGGGAATGATATTGTATTTGCCGGTGATAACACGATGCAGTTATCATCAAGACTGTTTTACAGGCTGATTAATATAAACAAGGCTAAGGCTGTAAGGCATGACACGTTCAGGATCGTGTCAAGAAGAGCACTGAACAGAGTCAAAAAGATGAATCGCGGCATCCAGTATCGCAAATATCTGTATGTTACAAGCGGACTGCCTTATGATTATATTATGTATAAGCCTGTAAATAGTAATCGTGAGAGAAAGACAGGCAAAGAAAGTGCATACAGGCTTAATTCGGGAATAAGCTATATGATGATATACACCGGAATTATTGAAAGAGTGACTCTTATTCTGAGCGCAGTTTTTTTACTTGTATCAGTTGGGGTTGGAATATGGACGATATATTCGCTTTTTTATGATAAAAACCTTGCCTCAGGCTGGGTTTCGCTTATGGGAGTTATATCGTTCGGATTTTTTGGTGTGTTCCTGCTCATAATGTTTTTGACAAAATATATGAATATTATTCTTGAGGTAAATACACGAAGACTTGATTACATCGTTGAAAGTGTTGATAAATTATAATGTGAAACGGAGAAAAAACAGATGAAGGTAAATATTGTTTTTCCTGTACTTGACGAGGAGAGGCGTCTTGAAAAGGGAATACATACCACAGAAGCTTTTTTGGCAAAAAGAAGGGATATAGATGCGGTAATAACAATTGTTGATAATGGTTCAACAGACAGAACGCCTGATATTATAAAAGAGCTTGCGGACGTGTATTCGAATATAGAGTATATTAGACTTAGCGAAAGAGGATTTGGACTTGCGTTCAGAGAGGCTGTAAAGAGAAACAGATGTGATATAATAGGCTATGTGGATGTCGATTTATCAACGGATATTCATTATCTGTCCAAAGTGATGAAGGCATTTGAAAAATATGATGATATAAGTGTTATAAAAGGTAACCGCCTATCGGGAAAATCGAAGGTAAATGGCAGAAAACCGTTAAGAAACATCACCAGTATCGGGCTTGATCTGCTTATAAAATCGATATTTTTTGTAAAGGTTTCCGATACAATGGAGGGCTTTCAATTTTTTAGAAAAGATTGTATCGACAGACTGATTAAGATGTCAAGTGATGATAACGGATGGTTTTACTGTGCAGAGCTTCTCATAAGAGCCGAGAAAGCCGGTTACAGAATAGCGGAGCTGCCGGTTGTGTGGAATGATGATTATGATACTAAAGTGAATGTTATAAAATTAATCAAAAATTATCTGTGCAGAATAGTCGAACTGAAACTGTCATTTGGGAGGGAAAAGCTGAAATGGATTTTATAAAGAGAATTGACTTAAAGAGAAATTACGAAAAATATAAGAATGAATATCAGGCGGCTTTTACTAAAGCGTGTGAATTGACTTCGTTTTCCGGTGGCCCGTGTGCAGATGAATTTGATGAAGAATTTGCGAGATTTTGTGGTGTGAAATATGCAACAGGCGTGAATAATGGAACGTCTGCTCTTCAGTGTGCAATGCTGGCACTTGGAATCGGGGAGGGAGACGAGGTTATTGTTCCGGCCAACACCTTTATAGCCACTGCATGGGGAGTTACTTATTGTGGTGCCACACCGGTATTTATTGACTGCACACCTGATACATGGGAGATTGATGCTTCTAAAATAGAGGAAAAGATTACTGATAAGACAAAAGCTGTCATTGGTGTTCATTTATACGGTCAGCCGTTTGATTTTGGAGCGGTGAAAAAGATTGCCGATAAATACGGAATTTTTGTCGTTGAAGACTGTGCACAGGCCCATGGAGCACTTTATGAGGGTAGAAAGGTCGGAAGCCTTGGCGTAATGGGATGCTTCAGTTTTTATCCGGGTAAAAATCTATTCTGTTTCGGCGAGGGGGGAAGTGTCACATCGGATAATGAAAGCTATATAGATACAATTAATGTTTTAAAAAATCAAGGCTCGAGAGAGAGGTATCATCATGAACGTGTGGGATATAATATGCGCCTTGAAGGAGTGAATGGGGCAATTCTTTCGGTAGGACTTTCACATTTGGATGAGTGGACGGCGAGAAGACGTGAGCTGGGAAGAAGATATCTTGAGAAGATTACCAATCCGCTTATTACGATGCAGGCTCATCCGGATAATACGGAAACGGTATTTCATCTGTTCGAAATCACGGTTGAAAAGAGAGATGAATTTATAGACTATATGAAAGATAATGGAATAGGGTGTGACAAACATTATCCTGTGCCATGTCATCTTCAGGAAGCGTATAAGTCTCTCGGCTATAGAGAAGGTGATTGTCCTAATGCGGAGTATCTTGCAAAGCACTGTGTTTCGCTTCCGATGTTTCCTGAGCTTACCGATGAGGAGCAGGAATATATTATTGAAAAGTGTAATGAGTTTAATCCGTGAAGAATGCAGAAGGTCATATAATGTGGGAAAAGTGTTGTATAATGGAGGAATATTATATATGAAGATATTTTTTTATGCACTTAGGGAGTATGACGAGCAGAAATATGTGGAAAAGTTTTCCAAGCAGTACGCATTTGAGTACGGATTTACATCAGATTACCCTTCAATGGAGAATGTGCAGCTTGCAAAGGGGTATGATGCCATATCAATTATAACAAATCCTATGTATCCCGATATACTTGATGCGTTCCACAATGTGGGTGTAAAATACATATCAACGAGAAGCATAGGCTATGAGCATATTGATATTGAACATGCACATTCGATAGGAATGAGAATTGCACATGTAAAGTATTCGCCGAACAGCGTTGCCAACTACGCGATTATGCTCATTCTCATGGCATGCCGCAATATGCCGTGGATTATGAAAAAGGCTGACTGCCAGGACTATTCGCTCAAGGGTAAGGTGGGGAAAGAACTGTCGGCATCAACGGTAGGAGTAATAGGAACGGGCAACATAGGAAAAACGGTGGTAAAGCATCTGTCCGGATTCGGATGCCGTATACTTGCGTATTCTCTTTATGAGGATGAGGAGGTAAAAAAGTATGCGCAGTATGTGAGCTTTGATGAGCTTATAAGACAGTCGGATATCATAACACTGCATGTTCCGGGAAATGCAGAGAATACGCACCTCATTGATTCCGTTGCCTTTGAAAAGATGAAGGATGGTGTTATCATAGTCAATACGGCGAGAGGTCTTATAATTGATACACAGGCGTTGATTCAATCGCTTAAAAACGGAAAGGTCGGCTTTGCCGCACTTGATACCTTTGAAGGCGAAGCAGGGCTGTATTATCTTAACAAGGAGGGCGAAAAGCTGGATAATGATAACATGGCTTTGCTAAAGAGCTTTCCGAATGTGATTTTATCGCCTCACATGGCGTTCTACACGGAACAGGCGGTGTCGGATATGGTTGAAAATTCGATAAGGGGACTGCTGGGAGTTGATGGCGAAGGAAGTGAGCTGGAGGTAGTGTGATTTCATAATATATTGCAGTATGAAATTGCTATAAGCTATACCTATAACCAAAATATGGATATATGAATTACCACTTTTTATACGGGTGTGATATGATAAGCACAGTTAAAAAAACACGACACGAAAACCGAGAGAAGCTTACACAGCATAAACGAAAAGGAGATTACAATTATGGCAAAGAAGCATTATTCAGAGAGAAATCTTAAGTTTGAGACATTACAGTTACATGTTGGTCAGGAGAGTCCGGATCCGGTTACAGACGCAAGAGCGGTTCCGATTTACCTAACATCATCCTATGTGTTCCACAACAGCCAGCATGCCTCCGACAGATTCGCACTCAAGGACGCCGGAAACATCTACGGACGACTTACCAACCCTACAGAGGACGTGTTTGAGAGAAGAATAGCAACACTCGAGGGCGGCGTGGCAGCACTCGCAGTTGGTTCAGGAGCAGCAGCTCTCGCTTATGCATTCCAGGCAGTAGCACATGCGGGCGACCATATCGTTGCAGCCAAAAACATCTACGGCGGTACATATAACCTTCTCGCACACACACTTCCTGACTACGGCATCACAGCTACCTTCGTTGACCCGTTCGACTATGAGGCAATCGAGGCAGCTATTCAGGACAACACAAAGGCAATCGAGATTGAGACACTCGGAAATCCTAACTCAGAGGTCGTAGATATTGAGAAGATTGCACAGATTGCACACGCACACAAGCTTCCTCTCATCGTTGACAATACATTTGCAACACCATACCTCGTAAGACCTATTGAGTACGGTGCAGACATCGTTGTTCACTCCGCAACAAAGTTCATCGGCGGCCACGGAACAACAATCGGCGGTGTGATTATCGACAGCGGTAAGTTTGACTGGAATTCATCGGACAAATTCCCATGGCTTACAGAGCCGAATGTATCCTACCACGGCGTAAGCTTCGCAAAGGACTGCGCTCCGGCTGCATTCGTAACATATATAAGAGCAATTCTGCTTCGTGATACAGGTGCAACAATATCACCTGTTCATTCCTTCATATTCCTTCAGGGACTTGAGACATTATCCCTCAGAGTTGAGAGACATGTCGAGAACGCTTTAAAGGTTGTGAAGTATTTACAGAGCCAGCCGCTTGTTGAGAAGGTAAATCACCCTTCAATCTCGACAGACCCTGAGCAGCAGAAGCTCTACAAGAAGTACTTCCCTAACGGAGGCGGTTCAATTTTTACATTTGAAATCAAGGGTGGTGCTGCCCAAGCACAGAAGTTCATTGATAACCTTGAGTTATTCTCACTTCTTGCAAACGTAGCCGATGTAAAGTCACTCGCAATACACCCTGCTTCAACAACTCATTCCGAGTGCAACGAGGCTGAGCTTTTAGACCAGGGAATTAAGCCTAACACAATCAGACTTTCAATCGGTACAGAGAATATCGACGATATCATCGAGGATCTGGACGAGGCATTCAAGGCGATAGCAGAGTAAATTTATAAAATAATAATACAAGAGAAAACTATTACCCTTGGGTGATGGGGTGAACTCTTTTGCAGGAAGCCTGGCTAAGTTTCTGTGTCGGGTTCAGGTCTCTATATTAAAATAACCACGCTCGTGCGGTGTGAACCGGAAATACTATTTCAGGTTCATGGCTGTATGAGGGTGGTTGTTTTTATTTGACAAACTAATTCTATGCTGCTGAGGTCAAATAGGAAAAAATATTATGATAACTACATTGAATCAATCTAATAAATCACTTTATTATAGAAATTTTACTTATTAGTTATTACACAATTCAGAAACAATTAATTCAATTTGCAAATAGTTGTTTATT
>ENA-OPXC01002091-OPXC01002091.1-human-gut-metagenome-genome-assembly--contig:-NODE-2091-length-12418-cov-1.545337_pt1 | contig 12418 bp, 5 predicted proteins | sample MGYA00241512_ERZ502016 | MGnify/ENA primary metagenome ERZ502016 (study PRJEB25962, sample SAMEA2043043) | human gut metagenome | biome: human gut; feature: human-associated habitat; material: faeces...
CAAAAGCGATAAAACTAAATGCTAACTTAATCCAAAATCTAAAAATATTATAATATATTTTTAAACAAAAGTAAAGCAAAAAAGTTCAAGTTTTTATTTTAGAAATTTGAACTTTTTTGAAAATATTTTGATTTTTTTGAAAAGGCTGATTTCCGTCTCCCAAACCGCAGAGAACCGAAAGATTTATTTCCTTTGAATGTTACCCTAAAACCTGTTAAGATGGGAGTAGAAATTTTCGAAAGAGGAAACCACCGATGGATTATATTGATATTTTTATAAAAAACGATTATATAGATTTAAAGCAGATTGCAGAGAGTGGACAGTGCTTCCGCTGGAAGAAAATATGTCCGGGAAGATATTTTGTTATTTCTGATGGACGGACGGCATGTTTTTTTCAGGAAAAGACAGGAATCCGTATTTTGTGTCATGAGAAGGATGAGGAATATTTTAGAAAGTATTTGGATTTAGATACAGATTACGAGAAAATAATAGAACAGATTGATCCGGAAGATCGTTTTCTTTCTGGAGCGGCGAAGATGGGAAAAGGGATTCGGATTCTTCGTCAGGATCTGTGGGAGATGATTGTTAGTTTTATCATCAGTCAGAGAAATAATATTCCACGTATTATGAAGAGTATTGATGCATTATGTGAGAAACTTGGAGAAAAAATAGTATTTAATTATGAAGAGGAGCATCTTATTGGTTATAGTTTTCCGGGACCAGAAGTGCTTGCAAAGGCCGATTTGTCGGAGTTTAAGTTTGGATACCGGGAGAAGTATATTCGGCAGACAGCAGAGGATATTTTAACTGGGAAGTTTGAACTGAGTGTACTTCAAACAGCCGTTGCAAAAGGGGCATCGCCGGAAGAGGGAAAGGAGATGCTGAAAAAACTTCATGGAGTGGGAGAAAAGGTAGCATCTTGTATTCAGCTTTTTGGTTTACATCAGCTTTCCTTATTTCCGATTGATACATGGATTGCCAAAGTGGAAAAAATGTATTATAACGGGCATTTTCCAGTAGAAAGATATGAAGGGATAGCTGGTGTGATGCAGCAGTATCTTTTTTTCAGAGTTCGTGAGGAAGCAGAAAAACGTGCCTGCTTGGAAGTAAAAGCAGATAAGATGCAAAAAGAAAAGCCAGAAGAGATACGAAAAAATGTATCAAAAGAAGTTTTAAGAAAGCAGGAGAAGAAAGAATATAATCTTTCTGGCAAAATGCTATATGTATCGGATTTAGATGGCACATTATTAAATAGTGATGCCTTACTTAACGAAGACGTGCCTAAACGATTAAATGCTCTTATTGAGCAGGGACTTTGTTTTACTGTTGCTACAGCGAGAACCTATGCAACTGTGAATTCTATTATGAAAGATGTCAATCTCACCTGTCCTATGATTTTGATGAATGGAGTCATGATTTACGATCCGGTGAAAAAAAGCTGTATTCATGCGGAAATTATTGAAAGAGATTCTGTGGAATATATTTTAAAAGGAAGAAAGAAGTTTGGAGTGACAGGATTTGCATATGCACTGTCCCCTGAAATTTCCGAAGATTGCTCAAAGTCTGGCGAAACATCTGTTGTAGATAGTGCCGGACGAGTCGGCAAGTCTGGACGAAAGATGGCAACCTATTATGAAAAAATTGCGACACAGCATATGGAAAAGTTTTATACGGAACGAAGAGATTTATACCATAAGCCATTTAGTAAAGTGGAAAGATTAGAAGATATTTCAGGTGAAGATATCATTTATTTTTCCATTTGTTATGAAGAAGAAGTGTTACGGCCATTTTATGAATATTTGAAAAAAGATGAGCGGCTGAATCTGAATTTTTATAAGGATGTTTATGGAGATGGTCTGTGGTATTTAGAAATCTCGCATAAAAATGCTTCAAAATATTATGGAATACAGAAGCTGCGAAAGCTTCTTCATCCGGCCGCGATTACCGGAATGGGTGATAATCTGAATGATATTCCTTTATTTGAAGCTTGTGATCGTTCCTGTGCGGTAGGAAATGCACATAAGGAAGTAAAAGAAAGGGCAGACTATATTTTAGATACCAATCTGAATGCGGGAGTGGTAAAATTTCTGGAAAAGGAAATGAAATAAATTATCAAGACAGCCATAGAATCTGGAATTTACCGGAGACTATATAGAGAAGATAGTTGACAAAGAGTTTTGATAATATTAAAATATAGATATGAAAACTACATTACATGGAAATGAGAACACAGATTGCATTGCAGTAAGAGAGAATGCTTCATTTTGAGTGATATTTACAGTGTATTAATTTCTGTGTATAGTAATATAATAATGCATACTGGAGGATGAAATGGATTACAAGATTATTAGTGATGGCTGTTGTGATTTAGAAAAAGAGATCATTGAACAGTATAATTTACGTATTATACCTTTTTATATATCATTTGATGAGGAGACATATTATAAAGAGATTGAAGAAATCGGAATTCGTGAAGTATATGAGCGAATGGTAGGGAATCCAGATGTATATCCGAAGACCTCTCTTCCATCTGTACAGAATTATATTGACGTTTTTACGGAATATGTGAAAGAAGGAACACCGGTAGTCTGTATTTGTTTTACTCCATCTTTGAGTGGTTCTTACAACTGTGCATGTAATGCCAGAGAAATTGTTTGTGAGGATTATCCGGATGCCAAAATTGCGGTGATTAATTCTGAAGCAGGAACAGTAAGTCAGGGTCTTATGGTTATTGAAGCAGGAAGAATGTGTCAGAATGGAGTTCCTTATGAACAATGTGTAGATATTCTTGAGAAGATGAAAAAGACGAATAGAATCTTCTTTACAGTCGGTAACACAGATTATTTAAAACATGGCGGACGAATCGGAAAGCTTGCAGGAATCGCAAGCAGCGCCCTTTCCTTAAAGCCTCTGATTACTTTAGTAAATGGTGAGATCGAAGCTTCAGGAATCGGACGAAGCCGTAAGAAGACAGTTGCCAAAACGATTGCGTTAATGGATGACTATTTTAAAGAAACCGGAGATGCGATGGAAGACTATTCTTTCCGCGTTGGTTTTGGTTACGATATAGAGGAAGGCAAGGAATATTATAATACCGTTGCGAACCATATCTATGGAGAGAGCCATGTAGATCAGGTGGGAATCTGCCAGATTGGGGCAACCATTGCGGTACATACCGGACCATATGCGATTGGAATCGGGTGTGTTAAGAAGTATGAGAATTATTTATAATCTAAGCCAATCCTATTCAAATAATAAAAAAGACCCCACGGAATATAGCTTCGTGGGGTTTTTACTAAATAGAGTTTGAATAGTAAGAAATAATAGAATGTATAAACCAGAAGATATGGTTATTACTTCTCACATTTGCAGAGGCAACTATTATTCTACTTTCTCCGGGAGCGTCTCTCCCTGCCTGAGGCAAAATACTATTTATAAAAATACCAATTATATAAAATGTTTAAGAGAAACTTATTTTACTTTCACAGTTTTCACTTTGCTGTATGCCCCATAAGTCTTAGTCTTTCCAACCTGCTTGTAGGAGCGTACTTTTACAAAGTATTTCTTTTTAGATGTTAATTTCTTTACTACTTTGCTTGTTGTCTTGTTACTCTTTACTACAATTGTTTTCTTTCCTTTGAAAGATTTCTTTGTGGAATATGTGATTTCGTAACCGGAAGCTTTTTTATCTTTTTTCCAGGATACTTTGATTTTTTTCTTTCCATTTGCTTTTACTTTTGTAGTCTGTTTTGCAAGTTTTACTTTTGTGGCTGTTGTGTTTGGCTTCTTTGCTGTAGTAGCTGGTTTAGCAGCAGTTGTTGTATTTGGTTTAGAAGCTGTTGTACTGTCCGGTATGGATGGTGTTGGAGCTTCTGTGGATTGATATGGTTTTAATAATTCAGTAAGTTCATTGATTAAATCAGCAGCATCGGCACTGGTAGAACTTTCGTTTGCTAAGAGTTCTGCTGCCTCATTTTTATGTGCTAATAATACACTATCATCAGCACCGGCACCTTTTAATGCAGTTTCAGCCTGTTTGATAAGTTCCTGTAACTGTGCTTTTTGAGCTTCTGTTACAGGGATTGCAACGTGGATATCAGCGTAGTTATCACAAGAAATAGCAACGCTGTAAGTTCCACCTTCTGCATCAGATGGGATAGCATTTAAGTCAAGAGAAACGCTTTTTGCAATAGCTCCGGAATACAGAGTATAAGGAGTCTTCATATGACCTGCTCCAACAGTATATGTTACAGTTAATGTTCCGTTTTTTACAGTAGGAAGCTGATTTAAAGTAAATGATTTCATATCGTCACTGAAAGTACCGCTGATTTCTTCAGAGTAAGCTGGTTTTATAAAGATTCCATCAGCGAAAGTATAAACATAGTTACCTTCTGGTGTTACATAAGTAATCTTATTAATTGTTTTATTGACAAGCTTTGCAAATTCAGCCGTATTATCTGATTTTGCAATTCCCATAGTAGCTGCTTCATTGGCAACATTAAAAGATAATTTATAAGGTTGTACCCAGATATTTGAAAGATGTTCCAGACCTACTTTATATCCTTCTGTTGTTTCAAGAATGATTCCCTGAATAGTAGAATTGACAGGGAATCCCTCATCTTGTCGGGAATTTCTTAAGTATTTTGTGCTTGTTTCCACCACATCAATCTCGTATTCACCCCAGGTGGATCCTGTTGTTAATGTTGGTACGGCATCAGTTACAGTAGCGACTGTCTTGTTATTAGAAACATAAGAACCGTTTTCCTGAAGTATTTTATACTGAGAAGGAACCTGTGTAGGATTTTCATTTAATGTAATATCAGAAGCTTCCTCATATGCTTTGCTTAATTCTTTGTTTGCATCTTTTAAAATAGTGGATTCAACATAAAGGTCAGAATCAACAGCAACATTTACATTCGCAACACCTTTTACATGATATCCCCCTGCAGCTTCTGCACTTTCCTTCTTATAATCTGTCCAGGCATTAGATAAAACAGAATACTTAGAAGTGCTGGCAGTAGTAACGACATCAAAGCTGTCTGTGCTGCTTACGTCACCAGAATAAAATTCTTTGTAAGTTAAATTAGATGTTCCATATATCGTTCCGGAAAAACCTGTACCGTTAGTTAATTTATAATATAATCCACTGTTTCCAATCTGAGTATAGCCTTCTAAAGCTTCTGCAGAATATGTGTAAGTGCTGCCTGCGATAGAAACGGATTTTGTTCCTTCTGCTGCAAATGCAGGAACAGAAAGCTGGCTGACAGACATAAATACTGCCATAGAAGCTGCCAGAGCCTTAGTTAATAATTTTTGTTTTCTCATTAAATTTGTAGTCTCCCTTCTTTTCTTGTATACTTTTAGAAACTGATTATGAAATCAAACATAAAAAGTTCCAAAAGGACATATTTGATAAGAAAATAAATATATAAAAATCTGTGCACTGATTTTTAAGGCAAAAAATTAGAGAACTCTCCCTAGCGCGCATACGGAGTGCGTTAGTGGAGGGTCCCCTACCAGGTTTTCATGCATGAATATCTAATAAAAAGATATTAAGCACCGAAAATTCAATTCAAATCTTGTAAGTCTGAGATAGAAAATCTATTCTGCAATTAGATAGTACTATATAAAATTAGTTGTGTCAAACGAAAAATGTCAAATGAAAAAAGTTCTCAAAAAAGGGAATGATTAAATACTAATTTGAGGAAGAATAAGAGGATTGTCCAGAAGTCTATGGCTTTCCAGGAAATCAAATTCCAAGAAACTGACATTTATATAAGGAGTTCTATTTCTTTTGCCGGTATCCCTTGCTATTTTCTTATGGCGAAATAGTTCTTTGATTAAAAGTCAGAATCTTCTGGAGAATCCCCTTCTCTTTCCAATATAAATCATCAATTTGCTATTTGTTATCAAAACCAGACAGCCACTGAAATAAAATTTTATGCTGAATTATAAGAAGACTAGCTACAATTCAGCACAATATCTTCTATATAAAGCGGCCTCTGTGTCCTCAGCAAATTAGTATTTTGTCTTCACAGTTTTTGTTGCAGACCATTTTGATGTAGCTGTCTGATATCCGGCTTTTGTATATACGGCGCGGATGCGGACTTTATATATTGTTTTCTTTTTCAGTTTCTTAAGCTGAGTAGATGTGATCTTAGCCTTGGAAACTTTAATTGTTTTTGTATCTTTTTTGTTACCGAATCCTTTTGTTGTGTACTGGATTTCATAACCGGTAGCTTTCTTAACCTTTTTCCATGTAACTTTTGCTTTGTTCTTTGTTGTTTTTCCAACTTTAAGAACAGGTTTGGAAAGTTTTACGTTTGATTTCTTTAATGCTGGTTTAGTAGCAGGTTTTTTAGTTGTTGTTGTGTCTGGGTTAGAAGGCGTTGCAGGTTTAGAAGGAGTAACAGCTTTTTCTTTTAAGCCTGAAAGAGCTTCTGTAAGTTTTGTGTTTGCAGCATCAACAATTGCCTGTGTGTTAGCGGATTTTGCTTCTTTTGCTTCTGTTAAAGCAGTCTGAAGTGCTTTCCAGGTTTCAGCAGTATATTTGCTGCTATCAAGTTCTTCTGCTTTTTTGATGGAAGCTTCAAGGATAGAAGTATTCAGCTGTACAGTTCCAGATACAGATGGGTAACCGGTTGATGTAAGCTCTATTGTGTAAGAAGCAGATTTGTCTGCAAATACAGGTGTGGAAGAACCATCTTTACCTTTAATTGCTGCATTGAAGTTAATGTTTCCGTCTGCATCAAATAAATCAGTAGCTTTAATTCCGCCTTTTCCTGTTTTTTCTACCCCATTAATTTTAATAGATGTAATATTATTTACATATTTTTTAAAGTTGACACCGGAAGGAAGAGTAACCTGATTATTTTTATTAATGGAGATATCTCCAGTCTTGTAGCCAGATTCTAATGTGAAGGAGGCTACAATATCAGAGTAAGTATCATCTGTAAATACCATAGAATAGGAACCCACACCAGTATTATCTGTAGCTTTTATCGTCAGAGTATTGTTTGCGTATGTATAATCTGTACCTTCTGTCAGGACAGTTTTTCCCATACTTACGCTGCTTAAAGTATAATTAGAACCAGAAGGAACAGCAGCAGTATCAACAGAAACGGTTGCACCATCTTTAAAGTTATCGTTGGCGGTAGCTTTAATGCTGTCAGAACCAGCTAAAGTTTTACATTTTAAGTTAGTATTAATAACAATATCAGCATCGTTTTTTACAAGATAAGTAACTTTTTTAATTGTTTTACCTTGTAAAGCTTCATGACGATTATAATCAATTGTGTTTCCATGCTTTTCTTTAAATCCATCTGTTACGGCAAAGGAGAATTTGCCTCCAATCCAGATGTTTTCCAGATGCTCCATACCGTATTTCTTGCCATCTTCGTCTTCAACGATGATACCAAGTAAGGAATCTTTAGCACTTAAATTAGAAAGAGGGCTGTTTTCAGAAGTTACAGGATCTACTTCATATTGTCCGTAGGAAGACTGTGTTTTGATAGTAAGTGTATCAGAAGTATCTTCGATAACCTCAGATTTCATAGCTGTCAAAGTACCATCACCATTTAAGATTTTATATTCAGATGGTGTCGTATCAGATAACTTCATAGAACTAATAATTTCTAATAATTTATTGCTGCATTCTTTATTATCGGAAATAGCCTTTTTCGCATTTTCATATAATGAAGTTGGAACAGCGATATTTACGTCTTTCATACCGATAATAGAGCCACCCTGTCCGTTTGCATTATCTTCTGAATACGTACTGGAGAAGAAAGATTTATATTTATTAGTTGTTGCACTACTTACTGCATCATACATACCACTTTCACGATAAGAAGCGGCTTTATCAGAAGTGAGGTCTAAAGTAGTATCCTCTTTTACGTCATTTAATTCTCCGTAATAGAAGTCTGCATAAGAAAGATTCGCTGTTCCGTATACATATTTATCAAGAGCATTTTTAGCGTCTGTAAGATGTTTGATTGCCTCATCAACCTCTGCCTGATTAGGAGCCTCTTTTGCTAAAATGTCTTTTGCTTCTTTTAATTCTGTTTCGAAGCTATTCCAGCTCTTTTCTGTATAATCCGATGGGTTTAATCCTTCAACAGAAGAAACAAGTTTGTTTAACTCAGTTGTATCGCCAGCATTTGTGTCAGGTTTTACAATGTTTGCATCAGTAGCTTCAAAGTTATATGTAGAATCAGCGTATCCAAGAGCATAAATGGTTAAGCTCCAGTAGCCAGTTCCGTCATATCCTTTTGGAAGCTGGCAGCGAATAGAATTTGTAAGACCTAACTGGATTCCCATACTTTTATGCATCCAGTTATCAGCAGCAAACTTTGTTCCGTAAGTGGCAAGTGCCTTAGAACGTGTGCTGTCATTTCCATAGTAGGTCCATTTTACAGCCTGCATATTAGCGCCAAGATCGCCGTAATTTTTTGTGAAATCTACACGAAGAAATTCACCGTAGCTACCGCTTGCATCCTTTACAGTTGCTCCCATATTGTTTAAATCAGCAGTTTTAAGAGTCTTATCTTTAATACCAGAAGAAGAGCCGTTACTTCTTTGGGTAAATGTGAAGGAACCATCACTCTGCTTTTCGGCAGTCTTTAGGCCATTGGTATCCTTATCAACAGATGCAGTAACATTATAATCCTGCAGATTCTTTTCTCCATAGCCACCAATTAAGGTACCGTTATTTTCTACAACGGAATACTTTTCTTTAAAGCTGGCATAGTCAGAAGATTTTACTTTGACAGGAACATATTTTAATCCAAGAACATCATATTCTGTCATAGTCTGTGTAGTGCCATCGGTTAAGGTGAGAGTACCTCTGTTCCATCCGGCACTGGTACCATCTGTAAAGTAGACAGTTTTTCCATCACTGCTCCAATGGGAAACACTATATTCTCCTTCAGCAGTTTTAATAACTGCAGTACACTGATAACTTCCGCGGTGAAGTCCGTGATTAGTGGTAGCTCTTGTTACTGCATCAAAGGCACCTTTATCTTTTTCATCGTGTGAATCAGCTGTATCAGAAGACGTGGTATCACCTGCTGCCATAACTCCTTCAGCCTTCCAATATTCAGCCCATGTCAGGCCTGCATAGCAGTAAACGTAGTCATCACTATTTTCTGCTGTCTGTGTCTGTGCTGTAGATACACTTGCTGCTTTTACAACTGCTGGAGTAATACTGGAAAATACAGTAGTACAAGTCATTGCAAGAGCAAGAGTACCTGCTACAAGTAATTTGTTTCTCATAAGTTCCTCCTTATATTATAATTGGTATTTAAGTTAGCTTATTCTAACGAAAATATAATAATATACTATTATTAGCTGTGTCAAACTGTATATATATTAATGAAAAAAGTTCTCATTTTCTTATAAAAAAATTGCATTGTCAGAATATTTTCTATATAATGTATGAAGTTAGAAAGAACTAATGAAAGTAAGTTTCAAGATAATGGAGGATTGTTGTGATAAATTTTAGAAAAAAAGCAGTTGCGATGTTACTGGCCACTGTGTTCACTGCAGGAATGCTTTCCGGATGTGGAACATCAGTAGATACAGAGAAAAGTAAGAATGATAGTAGAAAGGCTGTGGAGCAGACAACACAGGCAGAAGCGGATACAAATAGTAAGACTCAAAATGAAGAGGACAAATCAGAATCAAGAGATATTTTTGCGATGGATACGTATATGACTTTAACGGCTTACGGAAAGAATGCTAAGAAAGCGTTGGACGAGGCGGTTGATGAGATTAACAATATTGAACAGCTTGTTTCTACGGGGATTGACAGCAGTGAAGTTTCGCAGATTAATAAGAATGGAAAAGGTTCGGTATCAGAAACAACAGGATATCTGATTAAGCGCTCAAAAGAGATTTATGACAGCACGAATGGAGTGTTTGACATTACGATTTACCCGATTATGCAGGCGTGGGGGTTCCCGACGGAGAACTATCGTGTTCCCGGAAAGAAAGAGCTGAAGAAGTTAAGGGGACTGATGGGAGCAGATCACGTTTTATATGATGAGAAAAAACAGGAGGTCACTTTAAATAAGGAAGGAATGAAGATTGACCTTGGTGGAATTGCGAAAGGATATACTTCTTCAAAAGTAATGGATATTTTTAAAGAAAATGGGATTTCTAGTGCAGTGATCAGTCTTGGCGGTAATGTGCAGACACTAAACGGAAAGCCAGATGGTTCTGACTGGAGAGTGGCAGTTGAGAATCCGGCAGATACGGGAAGTTATATTGGAGTGCTTTCTATAAAGGATAAGGCAGTGATTACTTCTGGGGGATATGAGCGTTATTTTAAGCAGGATGGAAAAACATATCATCATATTATTGATCCGGCTAATGGATATCCGGCAAATAATGGTCTGACTTCTGTTACGATCGTATCAGATGACGGAACACTTGCAGACGGTTTGTCCACATCATTATTCATTATGGGACCGGAAAAAGCACAGAAATACTGGAAAGAACACAGTGATGAGTTTGACACGATTCTTGTAAAAGATGACGGAAGCATTCTAGTTTCAGAGGGACTCGCAGAGTATTTTACCAGTGAGTCTGATTTTACGATAATAAAAAAATAATGATACAAAAAATTTCTCATAAAATCAAGTACAAAAAGATTTCGAGAATATAAGAATACAAGAGTACAGGAATACAAGAATACATTCAAAAAGAAAGGGAGATATGATGAGAGAAAAGTGGAAAAAATATGTTGAAAAATTTAAAAGTCTTGGTGATAAGGTTTCAGGTGTGAAAGGAATTACAGCGGTAATTCCGGCGGTTTGCCTGGCGGTTCTTATGGTGACAGTACTTACCGGATACAAAACCCCACAGGCAAAAAAGTATGAAGCTTCAGAGACAGAAGACATCAGTCAGATTAAGGAAGCGCTTGCGAAGGAAAGTACAGCAGCAATGGCAGAAACAACGAAAAAGAATACAACAAAGAAGGGGGCTATTGATGTAAAAGATGGAACGTATAAAGGTTCTGCAAACGGATATGGCGGAAAAGTTACAGTAAATGTTACTGTAAGTAAAAAGACAATGACGGCGATTGATATTGTCAGTGCTCCAGGTGAGACGGATTCTTTCTTTCAGCGTGCAAAAGGGGTTATTGATGAGATGCTTACGGCACAGAGTACAGATGTAGATGTCGTGTCCGGAGCAACATACAGTTCAAATGGAATTATCGGTGCGGTGAAAAATGCACTTTTTGGAACGGAGTCTAATAATGCGACAGCAGCGAACGCAGGTAATGCAGCTGGTTCGGCTCCGAGTGTTTCTAAAGTGAGTGAGTCTGGAACATGGAAAGATGGAACTTACACTGGATCCGGTAAAGGATTTGGTGGAACTATTTCTGTAAAAGTAACAGTAAAAGATGGAAAAATCAGCGCGATTGATGTAACAAGCGCATCAGGAGAAACTGCTTCCTATTTTAGTAAGGCAAAAGGAATTATCCCAAAGATGATCAGCGGACAGACTACAAATGTGGATGCGGCATCTGGAGCAACCTATAGTTCCAATGGAATTATTACCGCAGTAAGAAATGCTCTTTCAAAGGCGGAAACAGGGAAAAGCAGTACGAAAAAGAAAAAGAAGAAAAACAAAAAAAATAAGAAAAAAAACAGTGGTTCTAACAGCAATAATAACAACAATAATATTGCAGCACCGGCAGAAGGGTATGAAGATGGCACTTATACTGGAAGTGCGGCCTGTTCGGGAGAGCAGTTTAAGGAATATAGTGTAACGGCAAATGTAACGATTAAAAATGGAAAGATTTCTGCGGTGGAGATTTCTTCTACAGCAAAAGGAACCAACCTGAAACAGTTTATGAGCAGAGATGAGATTAAGAATCTTCCATCACTTATTGTCTCTAAAAACGGAACAAGCGGAGTAGATGCTGTCAGTGGAGCAACGTACAGTTCCCATGCTATTTTTAATGCGGTAAATGATGCTTTATCAAAGGCGAAGAAAAACAGTTCTTCTACGGAAAAGAAAGAAGAGACAACAACGGAGAAGAAGGAAGAGACGACAACAGAAAAGAAAGAGGAAACGACCACAGAAAAAAAAGAAGAGACAACGACAGAAAAGAAAGAGGAAACGACTACAGAGAAAAAAGAAGAAACAACAGAAAATCCAGACGAAGGGAAAAACTACAAAAATGGAACATACAAAGTAAGCGTAAGCTGCGAGCCGGATGAAGATGAGGATTTTGATCCGTATACGATTTCCATGGATATCACAATTAAAAAAGATAAAATTACAGAAATTTCTAATATTACCGCGAATACAAATTCAACGAATAAAGCATATACAAACGATGCAAAGAAAGGAATGGTTTCTAAAATTGTAGCAAATGGAAATGCAGATGGTGTAAATACTGTATCAG
>ENA-OPXC01002099-OPXC01002099.1-human-gut-metagenome-genome-assembly--contig:-NODE-2099-length-12398-cov-2.913554_pt1 | contig 12398 bp, 8 predicted proteins | sample MGYA00241512_ERZ502016 | MGnify/ENA primary metagenome ERZ502016 (study PRJEB25962, sample SAMEA2043043) | human gut metagenome | biome: human gut; feature: human-associated habitat; material: faeces...
GAACCCACGTATCCAGCTTGGAAGGCTGGTGTTCTACCATTGAACTACACCCGCATATCAGTCGGGGTGACAGGATTCGAACCTGCGACCTCCTGGTCCCAAACCAGGCGCTCTAGCCAAGCTGAGCCACACCCCGAAGGATAATCTCCAATGCTTTTCACCTCTTGAGAAGCTTTGTTTTGTCTCTCAATCCGTGACGCAAGAGTTATTATATAAGAGCGCAAAGAAAATGTCAACACTTTTTTTACATTTTTTTCAACTTTTTTCTAATTGCCCGAATCCCTGATTTTTCGAGGTCTTTGCGCCTATAAATACTCAATTTCAAACGTTGCCTCTCCTTTTTTATCAAGATCCATAATAATATAAGATGGTCTTTTTCCTTCCTGCCTCGGATAAGAAAGGCTGCCCGGATTTAGCGCAATGACATCCTTATGATAATCGATGATCGGACGATGGGTATGCCCAAACATAACGATATCAAATCCTCTTCCTTCTGCTTCGCGCTCAATATCTTCAATCCCGGTATTAACATAATAGTAGTGTCCATGGGTAATAAGCACTTTATACTTTCCAATCTGCAGCTCTTTTTCCCGTGGCAGTGAGGAAAAAAAGTCGTTATTCCCCGCCACCACTTCCACAGGGCACCCTGCCTGCTCTGCGATATAATCCTCATACCCCTCAGCATCACCAAGATGGATCAAAAGATCAACCGGGCACTCCCGCTCTAACACTTTTAAAAGATTTTCATGTTTTCTATGGGTATCACTGATGATTAATATTTTCATAGGTTTTCCTTCGCAAGTTTCTCTTTCATGGCACGCAGTGCTTTTCCCCGGTGACTGATCTCATTTTTCTGTTCTTCCGAAAGTTCTGCGGTTGTACATCCGTATTTTTCCACGCAAAAAATTGGATCATAACCAAATCCATTCTCGCCTGCAATTTTACCCCCGATATAGCCTTCCATGGTCTCTCTTGTCACAAATTCCCTTCCATCCGGCAGCACTGCTGCAATGGAACAGACGAAGCGGGCAGTTCGTTTCTCCTTTGGAACACCTGCCAGAAGGTCTAAAATCGCCTGATTTTTAATATCATAAGATATATCCTCACCGATAAAACGTGCAGAATAAATCCCCGGCTTTTTGTGCAGGTAATCCACTTCCAGCCCGGAATCATCTGCCATCACAATTGCCCCAGGTGCCTCCTTAGACACTGCTCTTGCCTTAATGAGTGCATTCTCCTCAAATGTCTTTCCATCTTCTACAATATCCAGTTTTATTCCTGCCTCTTTCATGGATAAAAGTTCCACATCCAGATCTGCCATAATGTCTCTGATCTCGCGCATTTTTCCTGCGTTTCCTGTTGCAAAAATAATTTTTGTCATCTTTTTAATATCCTTTCGCAAATGCATCCAGAACAGCGTCATAAACACCTTCTGCCGCTTTTTTCTGATAATCGGTACTGTTAAGAAGATTAAGTTCCTCCTGATTTGTCATAAATCCGACTTCGATCAATGCTACCGGAACTTCGCTGGTCCGAATGATATAAATCTCATCGCCTTCCACAAGCCCCTTATCCCTGCTCTCCAGCGCCTCCGTCACATGATCCAGGCAAATCTGCGCAAATGCCTTACTTCCCAACTCTTTCGTATCTGACTCACTGTACATCACCTGTGTACCGTGTGTCGAGGACATCCGCCCGCTTTTCGTTGAATTATTATGTATGCTGATGAACAGATCTGCCTGAGACTTATTCGCCAGTTGTACCCTCTGGTCAAAAGTCGGGTTGCTGTCATCCGTTCTTGTATAGTAAACACCGATATTCTCATCGCTGTTATCAAAAATCGCTTTCAGCTGCAGCACAATTCCAAGGTCAATATCTTTTTCGTTGATTCCCTGTTTCGTTGCTCCCGGCGCTCTTCCACCATGCCCGGCATCCACAACCACGACTTTGTCATAGACTTCATGCGGCGTCAGAAAATCAAAATAGTAATAATTCTCATCATAATCCATATCCAGTTCATAAACCTGATCCATCGTGATCTCGATCAGTCCACTGCTTCCCTTGCTCACTGCATAAGAAAGATTATCAATATGGTTGCTGCTTCCTGTCAATGGATCATTCTCAAAATAACTGACCTCTGTCTGCGGCAATTCGATACGGACAGTTTGTGTCACATAGTCATTTGAGATTGTGATATCACTCCCCTTTACTCCCGCCGGAATCTTCAGACGCAATTGTCTCTGTTCTGTGTCATCTGCCACTTCTGTATTTTTAATTGTAAGATCACTCATTGTAATCTTCTGTTCTGCAAGTTCTGCCTCTGCGATCCGCTCCTCCTCACGCTCCACTGCCCATGTGTGGATTGTCGGAAGTTTCGGCAATAACACACACACTATGATCATGAGAAGAACCGCTGTCACGGTTGCAAACTTCATTGCTTTCTCTTCCACGTAACCCCCTGTTAACGGTCATTACTAAATGCTTTGAGACAAATATTACAATTCTCCACATTTTTTACATTTTCCCACTCAAAACCATTGGCACTGACATAACCTTCGCCGTCATCTAAGACGACATCGGCCGTGGCATCATCCGCCTCATACTCAATGGCAAGCGGATGTACTGCATCCGGTGTACTGATAAATAATACCACCGCATACCGCTCTCCTGCATCCAGTGCAATTTGTTTGTCAAATGGGATTGTATAATAACCTGCATTACTCAATTTTCCTGATGCTACCGGTGTCATATTACTCAAAGATGATTCATCTTCAAAATTTTTCACAACATAAAGCTGATACTCCGAATCTTTTCCTGTGGCATAAAAGCTCGCAGCCGTAAGATTCTGATTGGATTCCGCAGTATAAACATTTGCACCGTAAATGCTCTCTTTGTTATAGCCGAGCTGTCCTACCCAGCCGCAGAGATCACTCTGATAAATGTGATCATAGTTATCACTGTCCTCAATTCCTGTATACACGACATTGTGGGTACCAATATTCGTATCATAGTAAGAAATATAAAAAATCCCGCCATCACCGAATTCGCTTCCCCAGCTGTTCTGACAGATAAATGCTCCGTCCCCCTCAAGATCAACGGAAAAATTATCCTTGGAATAACTGTCGTCCCAGCCGATGATCACAACATCATGGTTTGGTTTTTCCGTACCGATATAGCAGTACGAACTTGTTCTGCGGTCATAATAAGGTGATTTCGACTGTGAACTTTTTAACGAGTTATAAATCGAAGTCTGCACGCCACCGTATTTAAATACTGCTTCCTTTATCTTCTCATAATCTTTTCCATCGATGATCTGCATCTCCTGCACATGCTTTACAGCCGTAAGATCCGGGTTTGTTTTGTTATCTCCATACGGATCATCCTTTTCGAATACCGGTCCTTTCCATGACGCAAGATATGCCATTCCCATCGTGTACTCACCACCATCGTCCTGCGCCAGATGAAACCCATTATTCAATGTCATATGATCCACCGAAAACTGATAATCCTGCTCCGGTAAAAGAACGGATTCCATCGCACTCAACGCTGCAAAAGACCAGCAGGTTCCATACGTTCCCTGATTGCGGATAGCAGAAACCCTCGCTCTGTCCCGCAGATCGTACTTTGTCGGAATGATCGTTGCACTCTCCGACACATCTGCTGCCTGTGCCTTATTTTCCTGAATATTCCACGTATAGGAATAGTCCAGATAATTGGACAGGTCATTCAGACTCACATAATACTCTTTGTTCTTTTTGATCATCGGGGAAACCACTTTTTCCTTCTTTCCATTGACCTCTATCATATCGTCATTCAGAGAAAAAGAAAGCTCACTGTTATGCTTCTCTACCAGAAGCGTATCCTCATTATAAATATGTGCGCTGCAGTTTAATGCATCCCGTAAAATAGATACCGGAACCATGATGTCCAGATTCGAATCCATGAAAAACTGATACTTCTCATTCGTGTATTCTTTATTGTCGATCACAACTGAGAGCAGTCCTTCGTTAACGCTCTGAGCGATCAGAGGATTCCAGGTCTCCTCCTCAAGCTGCGCCCCACGGAAACGGTTCACAGTCTGATACTGTTCGCCAAAATTATTAAATTTTATCAAAAGTGCAACTGCCAGCACACCCGTGAAGGCAATATAACGCTTCGAATACTTCATGTACCCTTAAATCTCCTTAATTGCGTTTTTTAGGAGGCTTCGGTCCTAAAAACTGGTAAAAATAAGTCTTTAACATACCGTTATAAATCTTGCGGTTTTTATCCGCTTTTCTTCCAATATACTTTTCTGTATCAGTATAGCTTGTGATCAGAAACATCGACCAAGAATCCAGTCTCTGGTATGCCTGCCCAATCTGTGTATACAATTCCGGCAGATCTGCCTTATCCTCAAGACGCTCTCCATACGGTGGATTTGTGATGATGAAGCCATATTTTTTCGGATGGCTTAAATCTGCAACCGCTCTCTGCTGAAAATGGATCATGTGTTCCACTCCCGCACGCTTCGCATTTTCCCTTGCTGCTTTGATCACATCTCCATCAATGTCATATCCCTGAATATCTACTTTCACAGTAGTGTCGATCATATCCTCTGCCTCTTTCACACACTCATACCAGAGTTTGCGGTCAATCAGGTTTGTCCATTCCTCTGCTGTAAAATCACGGTTCATTCCCGGTGCGACATTCGCTGCGATCATTGCTGCCTCGATTGGGAAGGTACCACTTCCACAAAATGGATCGACCAGAATCCGGTCCTTTCTCCAAGGGGTTAACATAATTAAAGAAGCTGCAAGAGTTTCCGTCAATGGAGCCTTACTCGTCATCGTTCTGTATCCGCGTTTATGTAAAGAATCACCGGATGTATCCAGCGCCACCGTCACTTCGTCCTTCAGTAAAAAAATACGGACCGGATAAGCTGCTCCATCTTCTTTGAACCATTCCTTGTGATATTTCTGTTTCATGCGCTCCACCATTGCTTTTTTGGCAATGGACTGGATATCGGATGGACTGAACAACTTGCTGTTGATAGAAGACGCTTTTTTCACCCAGAACTTTCCATCCTCCGGAATATATTCTTCCCACGGAAGGTTCTTGATTCCCTGGAAAAGTTCTTCAAAAGTCGTTGCCTTAAACCTTCCGACCTGGATCATAACACGTTCTGCCGTACGTAGAAAAATGTTGGCACGGCAGATTGCTTCCTCATCACCTTCAAATGTCACTCTGCCATCTTCTACTTTTGTGATCTCATATCCCAGATCATATATTTCTCTTTTTAAAACTGCCTCTAACCCAAAGTGGCAAGGCACAAGTAAATCAAATGTTCTCACTGAAATCTCCTCTAAAAATAAGTCTAAAAACCTATTCTTATATTATCTGTTCTATTTTGAACTGTCAATTGCAAAAATATTTCCATGAGAAATGGTTCTGCCCGTCTAACGCCTTATCTGCTCCTGCATTGCATTTGCACCGCCAATCACAGTATAAACCTCATACCCTTCTTTTCCCAGCTTGCGCGCTGCAAGAAGACTTGTACTCCCATACTCACAGTATAAAAGCAGCGGCCGGTACTTTGAAAAACGACAGCACCAGCTGTCCTCATCACTGTACGGGATATTTACCGCACCCGGATAGTGATATTTTCTGTATTCCTGAGGTTCTCTGATATCAACTACACGCACCCTCTTTTGAAAACAAATATTCTGGATATCTCTTGGATAAATGGTATAAAATGCCATATTTCCCCCTTTATAACAAGAAACAGATTACAGTGTGATCTGTAATCTGTCTCTGATTCTTTCCTTATTACATATTATGCAATGATTTGTTTTCCGTGCTGCTACTCTTCGTGATGGCAGTCAGAAGTTTTGTTTGTGGATTTGTTTGTGGACTTATTTGTTGACTTATTTGTTGACTTATTGGTAGATTTGTTCTGACCACTCTTTTTCTGTCCATTGCTGTTCTCATAACTGTTCTGCTCGTAGCTGTTTTCACTCTTGTTTGTACCATCCATGTTCTTTGCCATGATAAAATGTCCTCCTGTTTTGTGTACAAAATTTTCTTCTTTTTCTGCATGTAAAATTACTTTGTCACATGCATTTTTATTATTTGAAGAATCACACAAAATATACATTTTTTAAATTGCTTTTTAAATATAGATAGGATATACTAACGTTGTGATACGAAAACGTATCATAGTTATACCCCTTATTAATTATTTATACTCCCCTCAGAAAAAGCCAGATGCGGTTGCATTTGGCTTTTTCTATTGATGTTTGCTTACAAAAAAATCCATCGGAAAAGTTTATATCTTTTTTCCGATGGATTTTTCTACATCTGATAATATAATAAATTATCTCTTAAATCCTGATTTAATTCTCCGCCAGCACGCTTATACTTGTCGTAAACGGCAAGAATACGTTTCACACTTCTGGAACTCTGGATATCATATCGGTTCAGAAGTTCCTGATACATTGGGTTTGCCTTCAATTCATTTCGAAGTTCTTTCGAGAACGGACAATAAGTCATCAGTATCTGTCTGGAAACCTTGTTCAGACGATAGCTTCCTCTTGACTCATATTTGATCCAGTTCTGGTAATCCTTTACAAAAACTTCCCTGTAATTATTCTTTGCGCGGAACAATGCATTTTTCAGCTTTTCTTTTGCATCAGCAGACAATTCAAAATTTTTACGGTAAAACTGCATATAATCGCAATACTCCGCCGTCAGGGATTTTTCACGGATATCATTCCAATGTACACCCTGGATCTTTCTGCAGATTTCCCAACGATATCTACCCATAGTCTCGATCATCATATCTTCAAGATCTACCGCAGTAAAAACAGGGAACATAAAACGTGCTGAAGTGTCGCGCTTCACTCCCGCTGTCTCCTGCCACATCATTGCCTTGGTTCCCGCATTTGGCATAAGAATAATATCCGGCAATACCTCTTTCATAATATTTTCATGGTTAATTCCTTTGTCCGGATCTGAAAATAATACTTCTCTGTAAAAAACAGAAAAATCAATCTTACGGATCTGATTGATAACTCCCTCTAACCGCTCTGCTGTCACAAGCATCTTTTCTACAGAGTTGATCAGATCATACTCTCCTAAAATCGGACAGAATGTCGTTATTTTTCCATACGTTGCACGGTTTCCAGAGGTAAACATGTTCTGAATCTCATATTTTACTTTCAGCTCCCGGTTATCCTGAAGTTGTTTCATCTGTGCTTCCGTAATCTTCTTTGTTTTCAGGTTTTCTAATAAATACTGGCTATAATCCAGATCAAATTCATTCTTGGAAGGCTCTTTCCGTCCTTCATAAATTGCCTTCAGCCACTCATACATGGTATACACATGCTCTGAATTGCATAGATCCAAATGTTCTGTCAGATCGTACAATGCATTGGCATTATCCTCACCAACCATCTGCACATCCATAAAGCCAAAATTGAGGAACATTTCCAGAATTGGCGTTATCTGCCCCTCTTCCTGCATTGCGCGCATAAATACCTTATAATATACATCATAAAAAACAGGCGTCAGCTGTTTTCTGATGCGGTATGCCTCATCATCCGTTGATAGCATATCCGGCAGTTCCCGGTATTCCCTGATCTTATTGCGTACATCCTCGATCTGTGATTCATCATATCCCGCATAGGTAAGAATATGTTCTAAGCAGTCTTCGCTTTCTTCCTCATCGCTCTCAAACTCTTCTTCGTCTTCGCCAAAAGCTCCAACAGATGCCACTTCCTCTAACCCATTGCTTCCAAATTCGTAATTCTGGTATTCACTCCAGCGGTAATCAATGACTCTCTGATCATAAATCTTTAATTTTTCTACCAGTTCAATGATCAGTTTCACTTCTTTATTGATTGGTTCTAATTCTTCATGATTCAACCCTGCGCGAATCGCCAGATCAAAGAATAACTGGAAAATATCTTTTCCGGATTCACTGATCAGCAGATCCTTATTATATAGAAGATACGCAACCATCTCACTGATTCCCTGCGCAACTCTTCGCATCTGTGCAGAAGCCTCCATAATTGCACCAACGCACAGACTATCATCCTTTTCCAGCAGATTCAGATATTCTTCCAGATAATTTGTCACCAGACTACTGCTGTTGTCCATCTCCCATTTTTCTGCTTTATGACGCATTTCCAGAGAATGGAAATAGTCCATTTTAGAAAAAGGCTGTTCTTCTAACTGATACTGGTTACAGATTGTTTTATAGTCATTATAAAACGTCTCTATAAACGTATGAAACTGTTTGCATCTCACATCCAGACCAGCGTATACCTGGAGCATCTGCTGTCTCTGCTCAATCGCTGCCCTCAAAAAATATCTTCGGATCTTTGCATCATTTGACAAAATCCCCTGCAGATCCTCCGACGATTCACATGGAAAAACGGCCAGTGCACTGTCCTCCGCTGCGATATAATCACAAAGGAATCTGTCATTCTCCAGAATACCAACAATGCCATTCTGTTTCAATTCCAGTTCAACAAATGCATACTTCTGAATGACAGACCCCTCCTGTATAAAATACCATTCTTTTACTTTGTCATTTTTTTTTGCAATAATCTGACCTTTTTGTACTTTCAATACTTCCATGCAATCTACCTGCTACTTTCTTGTCTATTCACGATTTCCAATCTCTCTGATAATCACATCTCAAATGCAGTTTGCAGCATCCTGCTTACTCATTCACAATTACGCACATATCCATGGAGAACCCGCATAAAAATTTTTCCTTACTTATTATATCGTTTTCTGTGACGTTTGTCGCTACTTTTTTTATATTTCCTGCGCACTCCTGTGTTATTTTACGCTACTCTCCGCTTTGCTTTGAATTTTAAATATTTCATATTCCTGATAAACCTGCAGTCAGCTTCATAAAATGCAAGTCCGGCTGCGACCGTTACCAAAATATTAAATGGAAGTGCAATATACCATGTACTTGCCATAATTCTACCACCAAGTTCAAAATGATAATATACCATCTGTACCAGAAAAATATGATATGACGCCTGTCCGATCCATGTCAACGTATTTCCGATAACTCCCGGTAATTTTATATGATAAAATCTTCTGAACAATAAAATAATAATCGGAAAAATATAAAATGCAATCGGCATCGCTGTTGTTTTCCAATAACCAAACAAAATGATATCCCAATCAAATCCGAACACAGCAACAATATATCCCAGCCCAATCAAAAACATACTGATAAGCTGGTACCTTTTCACTCTGTGTTCCGGATATAAATAAAGGTAACATCCAAATGCGATCAAAAGCAAATAACGTCCAATGCTCAGGCGATAATAGTACTTATCCATATCAAATATTTTTACGCTGATTTCGAACAATAAATTTGCTGCGCCTGACAATGCGATTCCCAGTCTGGCATTTTTCTCTACCAGCTTATATATAATAGGAAAGATTACCAATAACTGGATCATGATAGGCACATAATAACTACCGGGACCATATGCTCCTAAAAGGAAAATCCGAGGTGGATTAATATGCTTGTCCTCGATCACTAAAAGAACAATTTCAATGAGACACACTGTAAAAAATGGCACAAGAAAACGGATCAATTTGGGTTTTATCATCTCCCATGCATACATTTTCTTTAAATTTCCACCTATCTTTTTCCGATTTGACATAGCAAAATTATAACCGCTAATAATCATAAAAACAGGAACTGCCATATTGATCAGCATTGTAAAAAATGGAGAATCCTTATCTCCCGGAATGACTGATATACCATTCAGTTTCAAATCCGTAAAAGTAACTTGCATAGGAGTATCTTTCACCGAAACATGCTCTGGGTCTACAATAACAATACCTTGTCCTGTACCCAATGCCAGACGTCCGTCTTGCAGCTTCAGGACACTGTTTTCACTATATACATTACCCAATATATAATCAGAAAAAAGATAATTTTCGAATGTAACAGTTTCCGGATTAAAACAAGATAAGCCATATTCAGTAGAAACCCATATCATCCCTTTATCATCTTCAATTAGGGCCTGTACCATACTGCTTACCAGCCCATCTTGTGAAGTATAATGAGTAAACTCCAGCTTATCATAATTATGACCGACAACAGACATACCAAACCCAGCTCCCGACTCAGCCAGCCACATATGTCCTTTCCGGTCACGTATTATCGCACGGATATCATTACTTTGCAAATCACCACTTTCTAACGAATAATGTTTATAGGCTTCCGGATCTGCAATCAGTTTATCCGGATCAAAGACAAATATACCTTCACTCGATCCAACCCATATCCATCCGTTGCTGTCCTCACACAACGTACGGGTTTCCCGCTGTCCGTTAGTACGAGTAAAGAAATGGCGGAACTCATACTTTCCATCCTGCGTAGGAACAGCCAGATTCAAACCTCCACCGAAGGTACCTATCCACATACGACCTTTACGGTCTTTCAACATACAAAAGACATTATCCGATGAAAGCGACTTATCATTCAATTTATCATACCGATATTTTACATCTCCAATCCATACGCCTTCACCACGGGTAGCAATCCACAGATTCCCTTCATTGTCTTCACAAACAGCATAAGTATTTATATCATGATGAAATTTCTTTTTCTGAACCTCCAGCTTTGCATCATAAATATATAAACCGCCACTACGTGTACCTACCCAGATATCTCCATCAGAAGTAGAAGCAATCATACGCACCGTATTCGAGCGGTCGGCCATAGAATCTTTTTCGGGATACACACGTGATGCGCCTTCATTCAATACACTCAACTTAGATATACCCGCAAATTCAGAACTTACCCAGACACTTCCCGACCGGTCTTCCATCAGACATTGCAGATAATTGGAAGCCAATAGAGAAGAGATACCCGAATCGGATGTAAAATGCTGTATGCTTTCAGTAGCCGGATCATAAGCAAACAGTCCGTTGCCATATGTAGAAATCCAGATAATCCCTCGGCTGTCGTGCACAATGTAATATCGTTCCTTATCAATGAATCCAAGCTTGTCATAAGGCATTACCGAGAACACTTTCTTTTCTCCTGTATCCGATTTTATATAATACAAATTACCAGTACGGTTATATACCCAATAATCTCCTTTATCATCTTTTTTAACCTGTCCTTCAGGAATATTATAGTATGCCGGAGCAGACTCAACCTTAAAAGTCTTCATATCCAGACACAGCGTACCTTCTGAGGTCAAAATATACTGTTTCTGACCAATCCGGAAAAGTCCGGTCATCGCCCATTTTTTTGTTTTACGAGGAAGACTTCCTAAAGATTTCAGTTTTCCGTCTGTCTGAAAGTAAAACAAATCGCCTTCTGATGTCACGAAAACAAGATTATCCTCGTAAAACATAGCCTTCCAATACGAATGAGATTCATCTACCGCCACCAGCTTGTTATCTTTCCAATAATAAACTCCTTGCTGTGTTCCTATCCATACTCTATCTCCGTGCTGACGGATAAAATGAACATTGTTGCTCTTCAAAGAGCCATTTTGTACGGTAAATGATGTAGAAGTGAAACGACCATCCTGATAGGTCACACGGCGACATCCGTGAGAAGCTCCCCATAGCCACACAGCTTCTTCTGTTATAAAAAAGCCACGATAATGATCCTGATATTCTCCGCAACCGGTAAAATCGACAAAACAGTCATGCCTTAAATCATAACAGCTGATTAAATCGGCTGTCGTTGTAATCCACAAAAAACCATTCTGGTCTTCTTCCAGCACCTTCACTCGATGGTCTGCCAGAGAAATCTTTTTCGATTTCTGAGGACGAAAGGTGATAAGAGAATTACCGTCATAACGATTCAAGCCGTTCAGTGTGGCCATCCAGATAAGCCCTTTACTATCTTGATAAATATAACGCACAGAATTGTTTGCAAGTCCATCAGCAGTAGTCAGTCGTTCGCTGCGAAGTTCGATTGCAGCCTTCGCCGAAAATGACGACAACAACAAACAGCCCAACCAGCATAGTATCCAAATCTTTTGGTTTTTCATACAGTATAAAAACAAATGTTTCTTGATGCAATTAACTAAGCACAAAATTACAAGAAAGATAAAACATAGCAAACAGAATCACACATCTTAGGTACGGTTTATACAATATTCTAGGAATATGTACTTTTGTACATTGAATTATATCAACAAAGCCCTTAATTTTGTTTCATCAAGACAAACCAATCATAAAATACCAATGAAAAAGAAAATTACATTGTAGATAACTCTTCATACGTATAATTACGGATTTTTACAGCACTTTGCCTCGAAATATCCATAATTGGTGGCGAAAGGACAATTATCACCACAACTAAAAAGGCTACAGCATTAACGATTCTAAATCATCAAAGCTGTAGCCCTGTT
>ENA-OPXC01002101-OPXC01002101.1-human-gut-metagenome-genome-assembly--contig:-NODE-2101-length-12385-cov-3.311679_pt1 | contig 12385 bp, 10 predicted proteins | sample MGYA00241512_ERZ502016 | MGnify/ENA primary metagenome ERZ502016 (study PRJEB25962, sample SAMEA2043043) | human gut metagenome | biome: human gut; feature: human-associated habitat; material: faeces...
AACCGGTGGGTCCAAGGTTCAAATCCTTGAGGGAGCACCATTTTTTAATTTAATAACATGGGTAGGTGGCCGAGTGGCTAAAGGCGGCAGACTGTGGTCTTTGGTTTATCAAAAACCTAAACTTGCAGCTCATATAAGTGATTATATGATGAACACCGGGCTAATTCGGGGAACTCTTAACAGTAAGGCTGATGACAATCCCGAGCTAGGAAAGAAATTTCCGAGTGTAGAGACTTTATACCTGGTATCTTAATTTTAAGATAAAGAGAAAGTCCAGACTACAAACATGTATATGGTAGTGAAAACTATAGTAGTAAGAAATCTGTTCTCATTTGAGTACGATGGTTCGAATCCATCCCTGCCCACCAATAAAGTACAAGCTAAACTTGTATTTTATTTTTAAAACCAAAAGCAAACAAAAGTTCGAAGGAGCGTAATGAAATTTTCTTCTAATAAGGAAAAAGGAAATTCAGGATTGGGAATGGCAATAGCATATTTTTCAAGTAACGGATATGTTGTATCTATTCCTTTAAATGATACACAAGATTATGATTTAGTTATAGAAAAAGATGGAAAGTTAGCTAAAGTACAAGTAAAGGCTACAGGGTGTAAAACTAAAAATAACATATATCAACTTTCGTTAAAAAGTTGTGGAGGAACAAAAGGAAAAGAATATAAAACGTTAATAAATACTAATATAGATTATCTATTTATACTAAATGCAGATTTAAAGATGTATGTAATTCCAAAAAATGAAATTAAAAATAAAAGTACAATAAATTTAGGTGAAAAGATGAATAGATTTATTGTAGAGTTTTAATGTATAGAATGGAGGGGCAAAGATATTTTATATCTAGTCTCTTCATTTCTTTGTTAATTTAAGGTATAATAATTAATAGACGTAAAAAGAAAGGTAGAAAAATGTTAGAAGAATTAAAAGAATGTAAACTATGTCCACATATGTGCAAAATAAATAGATTAGAAGGAAGAGTAGGAAGATGCAAAGCCACAGATAAATTAAAAATATCATTAGTATCATTACATCACTTTGAAGAACCATGTATAAGTGGTACAAATGGTTCTGGAACAATATTCTTCTCAAACTGTAATTTTAATTGTGTATTTTGCCAGAACTATAAAATAAGTCAAGAAGGAATGGGGCAAGAAGTAGATATAGATTTTTTAGCAAAAAGCATGATAGAACAGCAGGAAAAAGGTGCACATAATATAAATTTAGTAACACCAGTAATGTATGTTTATCATATTATAGAAGCAATCAAACTAGCAAAAACAAAGGGATTAAAAATACCAATAATATATAATTCAAATGGATATGAGAACATAGAAACGTTAAGATTATTAGAAGGATATATTGATGTATATTTACCAGATTTTAAATATGCCAATAATGAATTAGGCAGAAAATATTCAAATATAAATAATTATTTTGAAGTAACATCAAAAGCAATAACAGAAATGTATAAGCAAGTGGGACCTCCACAATTAGATGAAAACGGAATAATAAAAAGAGGTTTAATAATAAGACATTTAATTCTGCCAAACGAGATAGAAAACAGCAAAAATGTATTAAAATGGATTGTAGATAACATAGGAAAAGAAGTTTATGTAAGTATTATGGCACAATACTTTCCAACATATAAAGCAAAGAAAATAAAAGAACTAAATAGGAAAATAAATAATGAAGAATATAAACAAATAGAAGATTATATATATGAAATTGGGATAGAAAATGGATATATGCAAGATTTAGGCGACCATGAAGAAGAATATGTGCCAGATTTTAAGAATAGTTTGACTTAAATAATAATATAATATAAAATATTATGCAGTAAAAACGAAAGGAAGAATGCTATGAAAATAACATATAAAGATAAAACTATGGAGATACAAGAGCCACAAAAAGTAATTGATGTGTTTAAGAAAGAATGTAATGAGCATGTAATTGCATGTATTTGTAATAATCAAATACAATCATTAAATCATGTATTAAAAGAAGATACCAACATAAAATTTATTGATATATCAGATAAAGATGGGCTTAGAATTTATATAAGAGGATTAAGTTATATAATGGCAAAAGCATTTTCAGAAGTATATCCAAAGGCCTTATTAACTGTAGATTATCAATTATCAAATTCTATGTTTTTTGAAATTGATAATATGAAAGTTACAGATGAAATGTTAGAGGCAGTAAGTAATAGAATGAATGAAATAGTTCAAGAAGACTTACCAATTACAAAAGTTATAATGACTAAAGAAGAGGCAGATGAATTTTACGAAAAAAATAAAACGTTAAAAGGTATTTTGCAAAAAGATATAAAAGAAAGAGACCATGTTACTTTATATTATTGTGAAGACTATTATAACTATTTTTATGGTGTTATGCCAATATCTACAAAATATATGAAAATATTTAAATTAGAAAAATATAAACATGGTTTTATTATTAGATATCCAAATAGAAGAGATATAACAAAATTACAACCATTTGTAGATAATCCAAAATTATTATCAGCACTTCAAGATTACGAGAATATACATAGATTATTAGATATAAATACATTATATAAATTAAATACAAAAGTTCAAAATGGTGAAGCAAAACATATTGTTCTATTAGATGAAGCTTTGCACGAGAAAAAGATTTCTCAAATAGCAGATAAAATAGCACAAAATAGAAATGCAAAGGTTATTTTAATTGCAGGTCCATCTTCTTCTGGTAAAACTACTTTTGCACAAAGGTTAGGTTTACAACTAGAGCTAAATGGATTAAGACCAGTTACAATATCAGTTGATAACTATTTTGTAGAAAGAGAAGATACTCCAAAAGATGAAAAAGGAAATTATGATTTTGAAGATATAAATGCTATAGATATGAACTTATTTAATAACCAAATTTTAAGTTTATTAAATGGTGAAGAAGTAGAAACACCATCATTTAATTTTCATACAGGGCATAAAGAGTATAGAGGAGATAAATTAAAATTAAACAAAAATGATGTACTTGTAATAGAAGGAATCCATTGTTTAAATGATAAGTTAACAGCAAGTATTCCAAAAGAAAATAAGTTTAAAATATATATTAGTGCATTAACGGTACTAAATATTGATTATTTTAATAGAATATCAACAACAGATTCAAGATTAATAAGAAGAATAGTAAGAGACTATCAATTCAGAGGATATTCTGCGCTTCATACTTTAAGAATGTGGCCATCAGTAAATAGAGGGGAGCAAAAGAATATATTCCCTTATCAAGAGCAAGCAGATGTTATGTTTAATACTTCTTTGGTATATGAGATGTCAGTATTAAAAACAATGGCATTACCACTACTAAAGGAAATTGATAGTTCTGAGCCAGAATATTCAGAAGCAAAAAGATTATGCGAAATTCTACAATATTTTGAGGAAATACCAAAAGATTTAATACCAACAAATTCTTTATTAAGGGAATTTTTAGGAAATGGAGATTTTAAATACTAGGAGTTAATTATGTTAAAAGATAGCAAATTTACAGAAATAGATGAAGAATTTATTTGCGAACACTGTGGAAAATTAGTGCCAAAATTAGAATATTCTTGCAGAAATCATTGTCCATATTGTTTGTATTCTAAACATGTAGATATAAATCCAGGAGATAGAGCAGAAAAATGCCATGGAAGTTTAAAACCAATTGGGATAGAATTAAATTCTAAAAAGGGTTATGTAATTATATTTAGATGCGAAAAATGTGGAGCTATTAGGAAAAATAAAGCTGCAAAAGATGATAATATGGAATTAATTATTAAATTGAGTAGTAATCCGATATAAATTAAAGCAGGCAGACACCATAAAAAGTGTCTGTCTGTTGGCGTTGTATGTATTTACTAAATATATTTTTTATAGGAAAGATTTTCATATGTCAAAGGCTTCTTAAATGCAAAACAGGGAAAAAAGGAACATCCCCAAATCCCGGAATGTCCCTAAATCCCTAAATTTCTCTATTTAAATTACCATTTGTATACATATTTCCCTCTAATCTATTTCCTTTTGAAACTGTATTTATAACTTTATTAATCTCATCAATATTTTCATCTAAAATATTAATTCTACATGATTTTACATTGAAATCTTTTGTTTCAATAGATGTGATTCTACTATTAAAAACAGTTGTAATAGTTTGAATATTATCAGGAATAAATCTAAATTCAAAACCTAATCTATCAACCAAAGCATATTTTTTAGAAGTATCAAAACATTTTTTATCACAATTTGGATAGCATTTATTTGATTTACCTAAAAAACAGTAATTTGTATTCATTACCGGAAGTTTTCCATATGCAAATACTTCTATATTATCGCCATAAGAATTACAAAGTGATGAGATATTAGTTTTATTTAGTTCTGGAGAAATTTCTATTAAATCAATGTCATAATCAAGTAACTCTTTTATAGTATTATCATTAAAAACATTTAAAGTATAATTTGATATTAATTTTAATTTGTTGCCATATTGCTCTTTAATAAATTTTAAATATTCAACATTTCCTATATTAGAAAAAACAATACCTTTAACATCAAAGTTTTCTATAGCAGCTCTTAAATAATTTGCTAATAAATTCTTATAGTTACCACGAATAATAATTGGCATATATACATAGATATCAGCTTTTTTAGCAATTGTATTAATAATCTCAAAATATTTATTATTATAAAAATATTTTAAAGGGATATATGCGTTACTAAAATTATTAAGCTTTGTATAATCTAATGTGTCATCCAGAATATTAAAACAAACTGATATACCCTTTTGTGTAATTTGTGGTGCAACACTGTTAGCTGGAGAATATTTTATATCTAAATTTCTTTTGAATTTTTCTATAGCGGTAGTTTCTATATTAGCTAAAGCTTGTCTTCTAAGCTCATTTATAATACTTATATTAGGTATAAATAAATTCGGGTCTAGCTGAACATTAATATCGTTAAATTCGAATTGTGTATTAGAAGTCTTTTTTAATTGTGTAATAATTCTTTCTATATCTAAAGGTTTATTAATTGCTTGAACAGGCATGCTTTCAGACTTTTCAGTAACAGTAATATTATTATATATACTGTCATTATTATTAATAGTAGAAACTTTTAATACAATTGGTTCGCCTTCTTTTATTATAATATTTGCATTTAAGTAAGTCTTGATATTTTCAGTGTTTGTAAAAGAAGAATTTGCAGTAGTAAATAAACTTTTACTTGTTAATTTATATATTTTTGCCCCAATAGATATTTTTCCTTTCATTCTACCAATAGTAACTTTGTCACCTGCATCTGCTGAAGCCAGATTTAGTCCATTTTTCATTAACTCAGAAACAGTATATTTTTTATGATCATTATCAAATGAAATAATATCTCCAATGGAAAGACTATTTTTTAATGTAAAAGACACATATCCTTTATGTGCATAATAATTAGAAATATTACCTATATATATCCCAGCATTATTAGGTTTTTCTGGATAAACAAAATCAGTATTAGGAGAGTTCTTAAGATGACCAGATGAAAAACCTCCTCTATTAAACACTTGAAGTAAATCATCTACATCTTTTTGATCTATTTCGTAATCTTCTTTATTTATGTATTTATCTATATATTTACGGTAAATTCTTGTAACTGTAGCAACATATTCTGGCTTTTTCATTCTACCTTCTATTTTAAAGCAAGTAACCCCAGCATCAATTAGATTTGGAATAAATTCTAACCCACATAAATCTTTAGGACTCATTAAATATTTAAATGAAGAATCTATACCTTTTACTTTATAAGGCAACCTACATGGTTGGGCACATTTTCCTCTGTTACCAGAACGACCGCCTATCATGCTAGACATTAAACATTGTCCAGAATAAGAAAGACACAAAGCACCATGAATAAATACTTCTGTTTCTATATTAGTTTTATGACAAATATCATATATTTCAGAAATAGGCAATTCTCTAGAAAGAACAGCTCTTTTAAAGCCAAATTTTTCTAAAGTTTGCACACATTCTAAATTGTGAATAGTCATTTGAGTACTACCATGAACATCAAGGTCAGGAAAATTTTTAATTAGATAACGTGCAAGTCCAAAATCTTGCACGATAATTGCATCTATACCACAATTATAAGCATGTGTTGCAAGTTTTATTGCATCTTCAAATTCATTATCTGTAATTAGTGTATTTAATGTTAAATGTGTTTTTACATTTCTTAGTTTTGCATAATTAATTGCCATTTCTAAGGCTTCATTATCAAAGTTGTTAGCAAAAGCACGGGCGCTAAAAGAGCTTGCACCAAAATATACACTATCTGCACCATTCTGAACAGCAGCTTTTAAACATTCAAAATCTCCTGCAGGAGCAAGTAGTTCCAAAAAAATCACCTCTTTATTTTTTATATCCATACATATTGTAACATAAAAAATAAAATTCGCATAATATATCATATAAAAAAGTGGCTTCTTCAAATGTGCAGATGCTCTGCAATTGCACGGGCTAGGGACTTAACTTTTTTATTACACAATAAAAAAACAAGTTTAAGTTTACTAAAACAAAGATAGGAGGGAAGAGAATGCAGGAAGATAGAGGATCAAATTGTGGATGTAATAATGGTGGATTATTTGGAAATATGTGTTGTGGATGTGGAGATAGCGAAATATTATTCTTTATAATCATATTCTTATTGCTATTTACAAGCTTTGGAAATTCAAGATGTTGCTAAATTTTAAAAATTACTTAATTAAAATCCTATATAACATATCTAGTTACTTCCCCTATTTAAATGTTTAAATAGGGGAAAAATACTTGTAAAAAAAAGATAGTTAGTGTAAAATATGAAAATGAAAATAGATATACATTGGAGGAATTAAATTGAGATTTTTAGATATGAATAGTGAAGAAGATAGACAAAAATACACTGAATTTTTGGAACATCATGAGAGATGTAATTTTCAACAATCTTTAGAATGGGGAAAAGTTAAAAATTTTTGGAAAAATGAAGTTATTTTAGCTGAAGATGAGAATAATAATATAATAGGTTCATTAAGTGTCTTACTTAGAAAAATACCAATTTTCGGATATTTAATGTATTCATCAAGAGGACCGGTTTGCGATATTCACGATGAAAAAGTTTTAAAACAATTAACAGATGGAGCAAAAGAATTAGCTAAGAAATATCATGCAATGGTATTAAAAATAGAACCAGATATAAAAAGTGATGATAAAGAATTTAGAGATATAGTAACAAAATTAGGTTATAAAATAAAAGATGATGCAAAAGATTTTAGAGACGAAATTCAACCTAGATATGTATTTAGATTAGATATAAAGGGAAAAACAGAAGATGAAATATTTAAAGCGTTTCATTCAAAAACAAGATATAATGTAAGATTAGCAGGAAGAAAAGGAGTTACTGTAAAAGAGGGAAATAGAGAAGATTTAAAAGATTTCCATAGAATAATGATAGAGACAGGTAAAAGAGATGGGTTTATGATAAGACCATTAGAATACTTCGAGCAAATGTATGATGCATTAGCACCAGAACATATGAAAGTATTAATGGCATATTATGATGGCAAACCAATTTCAGGAGTTATACCTATTATGTATGGTAATAAAACTTGGTATTTATATGGGGCAAGCAGTAATGAACACAGAAATTTAATGCCAAATTATTTATTACAATGGGAAATGATAAAACTTGCAATTTCTAGAGGTGATGATATATACGACTTAAGAGGAGTTTCAGGAGTTGTAGACGAGAATCATCCTCAATATGGGTTATATAGATTTAAACAAGGTTTTGGTGCAGAGTTCACAGAATTTATAGGAGAACTTCACATGGATTACTCACCAGTAAGATATAAATTATATAAAATATCAGAAACTGTGTTTAAAAGAGTTAGAAGCCTTTTAATGAATAGACATAAAAAATAATGATAGGCTTTGAAATTTAGGAACAGAGATTAAAGTTCATAAGAGGAGAAAAGATGGGCATTTTAGTTATAGAAAAGCAAGATTTAAAGCATAATATAAAACAGATAAAAGAATATGCAAAAAGCGTTAATGACAAATTAAAAATAATAGCAATTGTAAAATCTAATGGTTATGGTTTGGGGTTAAACGAATATGCAAATTTTTTAATAGATAATGGAATAGATTATTTAGCTGTTGCAAGTACAGACGAAGCCATAAAATTACGTGAAGCTGGAATAAAAGAAGATATTTTAATGATGTCATCTACAGCAATAGAACAAGAACTGGAGGATATGGTAAAAAATAATATTACTATAACAATAGGAAGTTCAGAAGCAAAAGATGCATTAATTAAAATTATAAAAGTGATAAATAAAACGCCTAAAGTTCATATAAAAATAGATACAGGTTTCGGAAGATATGGATATTTATATACTGATACAGAAACCATACTAAAAGATATAAAGGAATTACAAAAATTTTCAACAATTGAAGGGATTTTTTCTCATTTTTCAACATCTTTTTATAAAGAAAAATGGACAAACCTACAATACGAGAGATTTTTAAGTGTTTTAAAAGTGTTGGAAGAAAATAAAATTAATATTCCAATAAAACATATATCAAATTCTTCAGCATTTATAAGATTTCCACAGATGAATTTGGATGCAGTAAGAATAGGTTCTGCTTTTTTAGGTAGAGTGGCAGTAGCAAACAAACTAGGTCTAAAAAAAGTAGGATATTTAGAAAGCGAAATTTCTGAAATAAAAACTTTACCAAAAGGTTGGAATATAGGTTATTCCAATACATATACAACTAAAAAAGAAACAAAGGTTGCTATTGTACCAACAGGTTATGCAGAAGGATACCATATGAAACTTTCAAGTGATATGTTATCATTTGGAAACAAAGTAAGAGATGTAATTCAAGCTATAAAGAGTTTGTTTAAAAATACAAAATTATATGTAGAAATAAATAACAAAAGATATCCAATACTAGGAAGAATCGGAATGTATCATGTTACTGTAGATATAACAGGAGAAGATTTTAAAATAGGAGAAAAAGTTAAAATGAATGCAAATCCTTTATACGTAGATTCTTCAGTTAGGAGGTTATATAGATAATGGAAAAAACTAAAAAACAAGGTTTTTTTAAGAGTATAAAAAATAGTATATTTAATTTTGATTCATATCAAGATTTTGCATTAGAAGAGATGAAAAGAGGAATATTCTATTTTCTAAAATTAGCTATACTATTTTCGGTAATTATTGCAATAGTATTTTCTGTTTTACAAGTTGTTGTTACAATTCCAAATGCAAAGAATTTTATAGCAAGTGATATTCCAGATTTTTCTTATTCAAATGGAATATTAGATGTTAAAAGTGATGAAACAGTCACAATAGATAATATTGCTGACCAAGTACTAATTATTGCAGATACAAAAGATTTAGATGAAACTAAAATTAACGAATATAAAGATAAAATAAATTTGTATGATATAGGAGTACTTGTACTAAAAGACAAAGTTTATTTGAAAAATAGTTATGCAGGAACAGGTTTACAAGAGATACCAATGAGTGATATTGGTAGTATATATGGAAAAAATGAATTTACTAAACAGGATATTGTAAATGATATTAATAGTATCAACATGATTTCATTATGTATTAGTTTAGCATTTACAGTATTTTTAGGATTCTTTATAACATATTTAATTATGAGTATATTAGATATAATTATTCTTGCATTGTTAAGTAATATTGTTGCAATGCTACTAAGAGTAAGGATGAAAGTTTCAGCACTAGTAAATATTTCTGTACATGCTATGACATTACCAATTATACTTTTATTAATATATGCTATAGTGCTAATGACAACTGGATTTGAAATAAAATATTTTAATATTATGTATAGAGGAATTGCTTATATATATGTAATTACAGCTGTTTTCTTAATACGTCAAAATCTAATTAAACAACAGATGGAATTAACTACTATAGTACAAAAACAAAAAGAATTAAAACAACAATTAGAGGAAAAAGAAAAGGAACAACAAGAACCAAAAGAAAAGGATGAACAAAAAGATAAAAAAGAAGATGAATCAAATGATAAAAAAGAGGAAAAAGATAATAATGTAGTAAAAGAAGCTAATGGAGAAGTATAGATAAGGAGGATATCATTTTGATGGAAAATTCAAATAAGAACAAAGATAACAACAATGATTCAAAAAAGTTTTGGATTTCTTCTATAATACTATTAGTAATTATTATTGCTTTGTCTATAGCAGCATATCTAATTTATAGTAGTAATGGTGAAGAAAAGGACAAATTAGTATTACCATATACAGAATTAATTCAAAATATAAATAATAATACAGTAGAAAAAATAGAGCTAACAACTGGAAGTACTACAGTAAAGGTAAAATTGAAAGATGAAGAAGAAGAAAAAACTACGATAGTACCAAGTTTACAAGCTTTTACAGAATATATTCAGACAAAAACAGAGCAAGGAAATGAGATGGAAGTTATCCAGAACAAGCCTAATGCACTATTATCTATTGGAGATACTATTTTTACAGTTTTACCAACTTTATTAATGATAGCATTAATAATAATGCTATTTAAAATGCAAGGTCTAGGAGATAAAGGTAAGGTATATGATAGCGAAGAAAAAGATACAAATGTAAGATTCGAAGATGTAGCGGGACTTGACGAAGAAAAAGAAGAAATGGTTGAAATAGTTAATTTCTTAAAGAAACCAGAAGAATTTTATAAAATGGGAGCTAAAGTACCAAGAGGAGTCCTACTTTGTGGTAAACCAGGTACAGGTAAAACATTAATTGCTAAAGCAATTGCTGGTGAAGCAAATGTACCATTTATATCTATGAGTGGTTCAGAATTTATAGAAATGTTTGCAGGACTTGGAGCATCAAGAGTAAGAAAATTGTTTGAAAAAGCAAAAAAGATAGCCCCATGTATAGTTTTTATAGATGAGATTGATGCAATTGGTTCAAGAAGAACAAGTAATAGTGGAGCTGAATCTGAAAATAATCAAACATTAAATCAATTATTAGTTGAAATGGATGGTTTCTCTGGAAATGAAGGAATTATCGTTTTAGCGGCAACAAACCGTGCCGACGTCTTAGACCCAGCATTATTAAGACCAGGACGTTTTGACCGTCAAATTCAAGTCGCAAATCCAGATAAACGTGCACGTAGTCAAATCTTAAAAGTACACGCACGTAACAAGCGTTTTACACCTGATGTTAACTTTGATAATATCGCACAACGTACACCTGGATTCTCTGGGGCAGAATTATCAAATGTATTAAACGAAGCTGCATTACTTGCAGTAAGACAAGGTCATGATTTAATCACAATGGCTGATATTGATGAAGCTGTTGACCGTGTTATGGGTGGACCTGCGAAAAAATCTCGTAAGTATACTGAAAAAGAAAGACGTTTAGTTGCTTACCATGAAGCAGGACATGCTTTAATTGGTTTAACATTAGAAGATGCCAATAAAGTACAAAAAGTCACAATTGTTCCTCGTGGACAAGCTGGTGGTTATAACTTAATGACACCTAAAGAAGAAACGTATTTCCAAACAAAGAGTCAATTAAAAGCGACAATTTCAGGATATATGGGTGGACGTGTTGCCGAAGAAGTATTCTTTGGAGATGTAAGTTCAGGTGCTCATAACGATATCGAACAAGCAACACGTATTGCACGTATGATGGTTACTGAATTAGGTATGTCTGAACTTGGACCTATTCAATATGATTCTGAAAATGGACAAGTTTTCTTAGGTAGAGATTATACACAAAGAAGTAATACACACTCTGGACAAATTGCTTATGAAATTGATGTTCAAGTGCGTAAGATCATTGATGAATGTTATCAAGAAGCAACAAATATTGTTGAACAACATAAAGAAAAATTAATCTGTATTGCAGAAGCTTTACTTGAACATGAAACATTATCAGGTGAAGATATTGAATCTTTATACAATACAGGTAAAATGTTAGAACATCATGATGGTTCATTAAATCAAGAACCTGTTCAAGAAGTAGTAGAACCAACAGTAGAAAAACCATCTATTGATGATCAAGATGATTTATTAGATGAAATGAAATAAAGCGGTTTTCGCTTTTTTTCATTTAGAAAGGGGTAAATATGAGTACACGTACAAAGAGAATTGTAATCATTTTAATCGCGTTAAGTATGATTATTCCTATATTTTCTTCCGTGTTCTTTTTATAGAAAAGAAAGATGAAAGATTATTTAGTAAGAGGATTAGTAAACAGTAAAAATTGCCGTGTTTTTGCTTGTCAAACAACAAATTTATTAGAAGAAGCAAGGAAAGATCATGATTTATGGCCTACG
>ENA-OPXC01002114-OPXC01002114.1-human-gut-metagenome-genome-assembly--contig:-NODE-2114-length-12341-cov-2.491779_pt1 | contig 12341 bp, 7 predicted proteins | sample MGYA00241512_ERZ502016 | MGnify/ENA primary metagenome ERZ502016 (study PRJEB25962, sample SAMEA2043043) | human gut metagenome | biome: human gut; feature: human-associated habitat; material: faeces...
TCAAATTCTCGCCGTTTTAGGGAAAGTTAAATATCAAAATTCTGACTTTTTAGGGGAGAGTGTTTTTTCCGTGCAACACTATGGCACTGTGAGTGAAAAAACCTTATCCGAAAGTAAAAACTTAATATATACACATAATAGCGGTATGGCAAAGGTAAGAATTATTTTGGTTGTACTGCTTTTTTTATGCGCGGTAAGCGTTGCGGCAAAGCCGAAAACGCAAATGCGAGTCATCGTTGTGGACGGGGCGGAGATATGTTTTGATGAAACTTTTTCAGCCGACGGCGACGGTATTCCGCCGTTAAAGCGGCTGTTCGGGTTCAACGTCGAAAAGCGACTGACGGGGCTTTTAAGGCAAGGTTATTCCGAAAAGGACGCGCTTTTGAAAACCTTTCCGTCGCTTCTTCGCTCGCTTGAAAATCTGGCGAACGAAAAATACGTGCCGCCCGAAAACGCCCGCGTAACGTTCAACCCGGACGGTGAAAAAACGTTTGAATACGTCCCCGAGAAAACGGGGCGCAAGGCGGATTTCGATAAACTTATCAAAGACGTCGTGAAAAACGTAATCGGCGCGCAAAGCGTAGTAAGCGTTTCGTACGACGTACTGTATCCCGAAATCACCGAAAAAGATTTGCGCGAAAACACCCTTCTTCGCGGAAAGTTTTCGACGGCGTTCAAAAGAAGCTCGGACGCAAGAAAGTCGAACGTCGGGCTTGCCGCGAAAAAACTTAACGGTGCGACGGTAAACCCCGGCGAAGTTTTTTCGTTCAACGAAAGAATCGGGGCAAGGACACTTGACAACGGATTTCTGGAAGCTCCGGTCATCGTAGACGGCAAATTTCAGGGCGGCATCGGCGGGGGCGTATGTCAGGTATCGACGACTTTATACAACGCCGTGCTGTATGCGGATCTGACGATAATCGGCGTATCGCGCCACTCGCTCCCCGTAAAATACGTGCCGGCAAGTTTCGACGCGATGGTGTCGTCGATGACCGACTTTAAGTTTGCAAACGACGGAAGGTATCCGATATACGTTAAATCGTACGTTAAAGACGACGAATTGTACGTTGAAATATACGGAAGCCCGTTGAACTATGAAGTGCGGCTTGTGTCGGAAATCACGGGAAGCGCGCCGCGGGACGTGAAATATATTGACGACGACACGATGAACGTCGGCGAGGAACTTGTGCTTGCCGAGGGGGCGGACGGCGTGATAAGCCGCGGAATAATGGAAAAGTATATGAACGGGGAATGCGTGTTCCGCAGGGAAATCCGGAAAGACTTTTATAAATCGCAGCAAAAAGTCGTGGCGCGCGGCACCAAAAAAGCGGCGGACGATAACAATAAAGAAAATCAACTTGCGGGGATAATTTGACTTTACTTCCATTATCATATATAATACTAATGCAGTAAAATATCAATAGGGGCAAGTTATCCACAAAGTTATCCACATCGGGTGATTTTATTGTTGACAACTTGATTAAAAATCGCAAAAAGGCTATGGATTACAGAGATATCTACAAAAACTGGCTTGTTTCAGGCGCATTGACAGCCGACGAAAAGGCGGAATTATCGGCGATTTCCGATGACTTAAACGCACAAAAAGACCGTTTCGGGGCGGAACTCGAATTCGGAACGGCGGGTATGCGCGGCGTTCTCGGCGCAGGCATTAACAGAATGAATGCGTACACGGTTGCCCGTGCGACAAAGGGACTTGCAAGGTATATTATCGGCAGGGGTGAAGACGCGATGCGTCGCGGCGTCGTGGTGTCTTATGACACAAGGCGTTTTTCGACGGAGTTTGCGATTGTTTCGGCGGAAGTCCTGAATTCTTTCGGCATACGCGTATATCTTTTTGAAAACGTACGCCCCGTGCCCGTTTGCAGTTTTGCAATCCGCAATTTGAACGCGGTTGCGGGCATTATGATTACCGCGTCGCACAACCCCAAAAGTTACAACGGATACAAGGTTTACGGCGAAGACGGCGCGCAGATGTCGCCCGAAGACACGGCGGTCGTCGTGAAGTTTATCGAAGAAGAAAAGGATTATTTCGCGCCGTATAAAAAAATAGGAATTACCGAAAGCGACATAAGAAACGCCGACGGCAAAACGTACGAAAATATCACCGTCATCGGGAAATCCCTGGACGAGCGTTATTTTGCGGCAATCGAAAAACTCATGTTGTCCGAAGACGCCGTCAAAGCGCAGCGCGACAAAATGAAAATCGTTTACACCCCCATTCACGGCAGCGGCTATATGCCCGTCACGACAATGCTTGAAAGAATGGGTATGCCGGTCGTTACCGTTTCCGAGCAGGTCAACCCCGATCCCGACTTTTCGACGGTTCGCGTGCCGAATCCAGAGGAAGCCGACGCGCTGTCGATGGCTGTCGCGCTTGCGAAAAAGGTCAACGCCGCCGTTGTTATCGGCACCGATCCCGACTGCGACAGAATGGGCGTTGCGGTACGAAACGACAAGGGCGAGTTCGTCCTTCTGAACGGAAACCAGACGGGCGTTCTTATTATGGATTACATATTAAGGCGCAACCGCGACAAAGGAACGCTTCCGAAAAACGCCGCCGTCGTCAAAACCATCGTTACGACAAGGCTTGCAAACGTCGTCGCAAAAGATTACGGCGCGACCGTGTTCGACGTGTTGACGGGGTTCAAGTTCATCGGCGAAAAAATAAAAGAGTGGGAACAGACTCACGAATATACTTTTATGTTCGGCTTTGAGGAAAGTTACGGCTGTTTGTCGGGCACGCACGCCCGCGATAAGGACGCCGTCGTCGCCTCGATGCTCTTTGCGGAGCTTGCCTGCTTTGAAGAAAACGAAGGTTCGAGCGTTTACGACAGGCTGCAAAAGATTTATAAGGAATACGGATATTTCCTTGAAAGGGCATTCTCGTTCGGCTTCACCGGCATCGACGCCATGGACAAAATGAACAAGATTATGAACGATATCCGCACAAGCGATATTTCGTCGGTTCAGGGCAAAAAAGTCCTTGCGCTCAGCGATTACCTTACGGGCGTTACGACGAAATGCGACGGCACCAAGGAAAAAATCACTTTGCCGAAGTCCAACGTCCTGCTTTACACGCTTGAAAACGACTGCTGGATGTGCGTCCGCCCGAGCGGTACGGAGCCGAAACTCAAAATCTATCTTGCCACAAAAGAAGATTCCTTCGATTCGGCGGAAAAAGACCTTGCCGCCATGAAAGACGAAGTGGTAAAAAAATTCAATTTGTAAAACAATTAACACTTATATAAAAAGGGAGTAAACGTTATGAAAAAGTCAATATTTAAGATTACGGCATTTTCGATTATCGCAGTGCTTGTCGTCGCTCTTTCGGTAACGGCGTTTGCATTGACCGCGCCCGGCGGGAACGTCACAACGACAGGCGACAGCGTTTCGTATGCGAAAACCAACAACGATAATCCGTACATAGTTTACAACACGACGGGGCTTTTGCGTTCGGCTCACCGCGCAGGCGGCGTACAGGATCCCGAAAACACGATGAGGGCAATCAAAACCTGTCTGAACAGTATGAACGAAGGTTACGACGTCGACATTCTGGAATTCGACCTGCACCTGACGAAAGATAACGAGCTTATCCTTCTTCACGACGAAAATTTTGACCGCACCACAAACAGCGTCGAAGTCTGGGGCAGAGAAGGCGTGTTGCCGCGCGACAAAGACCTTGCAGAAATCAAAGAGCTGAACTTCGGATACTGGTTCCCGTACGAAAGGGGCAGCGTCCAGGTTGAAGATAAGCGTATTTACAAAGACCTGAACGCTTTGCCGGACGGCGTCGACGCAAACGATTTACGCGTCGTTACGCTGGAAGAAGTTATTGTCGCGGCGGAAAATGCGGGCAAACAATATCGCTATATCATCGAAATCAAGGACAAAGGCTCGATCGGCAAATACGCGGCGGAACAACTTTGCGCGCTTATGGAAAAGTATAATATGTTCGACAAAGTTGTTGTCGGCACGTTCAACGGCGATATCAGCGATTACTTCGATTATCTCAACGCCAACGTGTACAACGGCAAAATCAACCGCTCCGCAGGTATTCTCGAAGTTCTGAAAATCTTTTTGAGTTACCTTATGAACCGCGACCTCGGCACGGTGAAATACAACGTTTTGCAAATTCCTTATATGAATTTGTTCCCGTTCCTTGGCAGTAAGTCGTTCATCGATTACGCGCACAAGTACGGCATCGCCTGCCAGTTCTGGACAATCAACGAGGCAAGCCAGATGGAAACACTCATTAAAAACGGCGCGGATTGCATTATGTCCGACAATCCGAAACTTCTGTATGAGGTTGCAGACCGCGTGAAATACGGAAATATGGTGCAGCCTGCCGAACCTCAACCGCAACAATAATCTTAAATACCTTATAAAGCCCACGGCACGCCGTGGGTTTTTCATTGCAAAAATACAGGATTTTATGGTTGACTTAATAAAATATCTATAATATATTGAATATAGGCTTTTTAAGTCTTTGGCTGAAATGCCATTATCAGGATGGACGAGCGGGCGACCGCCAGTCGCACACTGCTCTTTTGAAATCACGTTATCGGGGGCGATAACGCTCACTCTTTTGCTTGTGTGCGCCTTTTCCTCCGCGTCGTATGCTTCATTCTTGACCAGACAATCGTCGCAAGCGACAAATGTCTGTCTTACGCTCGCATACTCCTTTTCCCAACGGGTACACAGTATCCCGTTGGGACCCATTATACAGTATCTTGCGTGGGGTTTATGACAAGGTGCCCTTCCGGGAGATTGCCACGCTACGCTCGCAATGACATTTTTTATCCTCAACGTGCCAAAGGCACACATCGCGCCGCAGGGCACATCACGTTCCGTTCAACGGAACACATCGTTGAAAAAAGACCAACCCTTGCGAGATGGCCTTTTTTCTGGTCGGAGTGACGGGATTTGCTCCGCAACCCTACGTGCGCAGGCGTTTTATGCGCCTTTTTTTGCGCCGCTAACGCGGTTGACACGCCGGGGACTAAAAACAGCGCACTGTGCTGTTTTCTTAACGTCCCGTTCAAATCCCTTATTGCGGGCAAATAAAAAACACACAACGCAAACAACGCGTGTGTGTTTTTTATGGTCGGAGTGACGGGATTTGAACCCATGGCCTCATGGTCCCGAACCATGCGCGCTACCATCTGCGCTACACCCCGGTAATACGGCGGTTTTTTCCGTACTGCTATATTATATAATATTTTTTGAAATTTGCAACTGTTTTTTCACACATACATTATCGACAATGCGATTAAAGCCTGTCCTGCGAAATAGGTCGCGAGTTCCAGAACGGACAAAGTGCGGTTTGCACGCCATTCTTTAAAGTACACGAACGACAGACACGTGTCGCTGAACAGCCGGAAAAGCGCGCCGATCATCGCAAGCAGCCCGCCGACGGTCTTTTGCACCGCGTACAGATAACATGCGGACACCGCCGTAAACGTTACCGTAAAGGAGTAAAGGGTGATAAGTATGCGCATCCACAGCGGGATTTCAAACTTAAAGACGTACGAGCCGCCAAACGTCAGTATTGCCGCGACCGCCGCGACGATTGCCGTCACGAAATAAAAACCGCTTGTCAGGTTGAACGCCGTTGAAAAGGCGACGTGGCCGAGAAGGAACGCGAATAAACCGATGGGGATAAGGCGTTTTCTGTACGTCGGAGTAAGTTCCTTAACGCCAAGGAAAGCGTCGCCGGCATGGCACAAGATAAGCCCGAGAAACAGCGGAACGAAGTAGTTCATGTTGCAGGCGGGGTTTTTTGCGAATGCGGCAATTCCGATTATCAGAAAGGACAGCGACGCGATATATTTTGCGACGAGCCCCCAGAAGTTTTTATTGAGCGACCGGAAGCCGAGGCAGAAAGTCGCCGCGATTATGCAGATTCCGAAAAAGAGATATACCATTTTTGATTATGCGTTTGCGAAACGCGCTTTCATACGCAACTCGTGGTTTAAGATGCGTTTTCTGATGCGTAAACTCTTGGGAGTGACTTCCAACAACTCATCGTCGGCGATGAATTCAAGACATTCTTCAAGGGAAAGTTTTTTGACGGGGATAAGGCGCAACGCGTCGTCGCTGCCGGACGCGCGGGTGTTCGTCAGATGTTTTTTCTTGCAGACGTTGACGGTAATATCGCCGAGCGTCGGGGGATAGCCGATGACCTCGCCTTCGTACACTTGTTCGCCGGCGGAGACGAAAAGGATGCCCCTTTCCTGCGCGTTGAACAATCCGTAAGTAACCGCCTCGCCCGTTTCAAAAGCGACAAGGCTTCCCGTTTTACGGCGGGGGAAATCACCCTTATACGGCTGATATTCAAGGAATATGCTGCTCATTACGCCTTCGCCGCGGGTAAGCGTCAGAAGTTCGCTCTTAAAGCCGAAAAGTCCGCGCGACGGAATATCGAATTCAAGGCGCATTCTGTCGCCGATTGCCTGCATGTGTACGAGATCGCCGCGACGTGCGCCGACCGCGCCCATGACCGAGCCGTTGCAGTCGCCGGGGACGTCGATGACAAGCCTGTCGATAGGTTCAAGCAGAGTGTTGCCTTCCTTTTTGAAAAGGACTTTGGGCGTGGATACCGCAAACTCATAGCCTTCGCGGCGCATTGTTTCGATAAGAATGGAAAGGTGCATTTCGCCGCGTCCGGACACTTTGAAGCTGTCGGTGCTGTCGGTGTCTTCGACGCGCAGGGAAACGTCTTTCAGAAGTTCGGAATAAAGCCTTTCTCTCAGGCGTTGGCTGGTGACGAATTTGCCTTCCTTGCCGGCAAAGGGACTGTCGTTTACGGAGAAAGTCATTTGGACGGTGGGGTCGGTAATTTTGACGAACTCGCACGGTTCGGAGTTTTCGGGGCTTGACACGGTGTTGCCGATGTTGATGTTTTCGATGCCCGAAACGCATACGATGTCGCCGACCGCCGCCGATTCGCAGGGAACGCGCTTTAAGCCTTCGATCTGATAAAGGTTGGCGATTTTGCTCTTATAAGGTTGAATACGGTTGTGCCAGTCGCTGACGACGACGTCGGAGTTTGTCCTGATGACGCCTTGTTCGACGCGGCCGATACCGATACGACCGACGTAGTTGTTGTAGTCGATTGCGGAAATCAGCAGTTTTGCGGGTTTTTGGTCGTCGCCTTCGGGGCAGGGGATATGGCTCAGAATCGTTTCAAAAAGCGGGATAAGGTTTTCGCCTTCCGCGCCTTCGGTAAGGGTGCTTGTGCCTTTTCTGCCGCTGCAATAGACGATGGGACTGTCCAGTTGTTCGTCGGTGGCGTCAAGGTCAATCAAAAGTCCCAAAACTTCTTCCACGACCTCGTGAATACGCGCGTCGGGACGGTCGATTTTGTTTATGCAGATGATTATTTTAAGCCCGAGCGATAAAGCCTTTGACAAAACGAATCTTGTCTGGGGCATCGGTCCTTCGACGGCGTCGACAAGCAAAAGCACGCCGCTGACCATTTTCAGGACGCGTTCAACCTCACCGCCGAAGTCCGCGTGTCCCGGGGTGTCGATGATGTTGATTTTCACGCCGTTGTAATGGATTGCGGTATTTTTCGCAAGGATGGTGATGCCGCGTTCGCGTTCAAGGGCGTTGCTGTCCATAACGCGATCTTCAACCTGCTGATTCTCGCGGAAGGTGCCGCCTTGTTTAAGCATTTCGTCAACCAGCGTGGTTTTGCCGTGGTCGACGTGGGCGATAATTGCAATGTTTCTTAAATCTGTTCTTTTCATATTATTATCTCTCGTTTGATTTTTGTATTATATACATATCTTAAAATAATAGCAAGGAAATTAACCGCCCGACGCGAAATTTTTTTGAAAAAATTAAGTTTTCGGCAAAAGAAAAGGGACGGAAAAACCCGTCCCCGGAATGGATATTCGTTTGTCAGCCGTCGATTTCGTCGGCGTTTGTTTTCATATCGCCCATCCACTTTCTGAAAAAGTTTTTGACCCTGAATGCGACGCACCAGTCGCCCAGCATCGATATGCCGTGTACAAGCAGGAACACGCCCAGAAGTACCGTGAGATATATCGCGCCGCCGACGGGATTGAAGAACGCCAGCATACCGAAAACGATTTCGAATATCGAAGTTATCAGAAGTACCCACCAGTACGGCAGTTTGAGTCTGCCCGCGGCAATCGCCATCGACAATTCCGAAATGCCTTCGTAAATAAACCACATTGCGAAAATGAAGGGCAGGAAACCTGCGACGACGTTTTCGTTTGAAAGCATGATTATGCCGAGAATCGTCGTGATTATGCCGTCCGCAAGAAACGCTCCGCCGCCGAAAAGTCCGACCGTCGTGAAAAACATTGCGATTTCCACGACGCCGATCACGAGCACGATTGCGCCGATTACGTATGCGAGCGTCGTAAGCGTGGTGTCAACGGGCAACGCAAAACATACGATACCCGCGGCAATCATCAGAATACTTGCTAAAAACCATAAAATTGAAGTTGATTTTTTCATATCGTTCACCTCTTTACGCCTGCATTATACAACCGATAATTAGCAGTGTCAATAGTCGAGTGCTAATTTTTTTCGCAATTATTAAAATTGATTTTTCCTGATAATAAATCTATCAATTTGATTTAATTTCCGTCGTTTAATTTCAGCATGAACGCGCCTTGCTTTGCGTGACACAGCGGACATTCTTTCGGGGCGGATTCGGCGGTTGTTTCATAGCCGCAGCCCGAGCATTTCCATTTTACCGCTTTCGGGCGTTTATAAAGGGCGGAATCTTTCAACTGCTCGTGCAGGTCAAGAAAGAGTTTTTCGTGGCAGGTTTCAACCTGAATAAGGTTTTCAAAAAGCCCCGCGATATCATTGAATCCTTCCTTTTTCGCGGTTTCCATAAATTCGGGATAGATTTTTTCCGCCTCGTTTTTTTCGTCTTCCGCGGCAAATGCAAGGTTGTCAAGGAGATTCCATTTTTGTTTGAAAGGGAAGCCCGCGGAAATATCGATGTTTTTGATGACGTTTTCGTCGGCGGTTTGCAGGAATGAATAAAGCATGCGTGCATGATTGAATTCTTCGTAAACCACTTTGTCGATGATTTCGGACAACGCGACGTAGCCTTCGTTTCTCGCGCCGTATTCGATGAACATATATCTGACGTGAGCCTGACATTCGCCGGCAAACGCCCGCGCCAGATTTTCGTAAGTTTTGCTGTTTTTCAGATTTTTCATAAATACCTCCGAAAAAAGTATCCGCAAATTTACAAAAAATATACGGTCTTGCTTTCAAAGTATCAAAAGATGTGTTATACTAATCGCCGTTATGAGATATTTGTTTTTCGACATAGAGTGCAGCGAAGGTAAAAGTATGTGCAGTTTCGGTTACGTTCTGACCGACGAAAAATTCCGCATACTTGAAAAGGACGATATTCTGATGAACCCCGAGGCGATTTTCCATACGGGCGCCTGGGGCAAGAAAAACAGGGAAGCCTACCCCGGCATCGAAATGGCGTACCCGAAAGAAGTTTTTCTGAAAAGCCCGACTTTCCCCGCGCTGTACGAAAAAATCAAATCGCTTATCGAATATAAGGATCAGACCGTCATCGGGTTTTCGCACAAAAACGACACCGTGTTTCTGGACAACGCCTGCAAGCGTTACAACCTGCCGTCAATAGATTACGACTTCGTGGACGTGCAGACAATTCATAAGGATTACAATAATCTCATAAACCCGTTCAGCACCGAAAAACTTGTGGAAGAACTGAACCTCGACGTCAACAAATACGTCCCGCATAAGAGCGACGACGACGCCGAAGTGTCGATGCTCGTCACCAAAAACTTTTGCGAAAAACTGGGGCTGTCGCTTAATAAACTTATCGCGCAGTATCCGAACTGTATGGGCGTTCATAAGGCGTATAACACGGTTTATCTTTACAAAACGCGCGCAGAAAGCCTTATTTGTGCAATAAACCGCAACAGTACGTCGGGAAGCAATTTAATGCGCGGCAGTAATTTCAACAAATACAAACACTTTCTGGAAGACTTTATCGCGGATTCTTCGGTTGAAAAATCGTTGTTCGGAAAACACGTCGCGGTGTCCAGAAATTACTTTGACAATCACTTCCGCGAGATGTTGCTCATCGTCGAAAAAGTCCGGGACAGGGGCGGCGTTATGGAATCGCACGTCGGTCGCGCCGATATATTTGCGGGCAACCCCTCAAAAGAAGAAGAAAGGGCGATTGAGTCCGCAGTCCGCCGCGGGAAAAACGTCCTTACCCTCACCGAGGATGACCTTTTCAAAATGCTTTCGATTGATAAAATATAATTGTTTTTTCAACCTTTATCACATATTGAGCATTTTTTTGCGAAATGCTTTTGACAAATGCAAACTCGTATGCTATTATAATTAAGCATCTTTTATGACGCGTTTTCGGTTTAAGGAGAAATACCCAAGAGGCCGAAGGGGCTCCCCTGCTAAGGGAGTAGTACGTGAGGAGCGTAGCCAGGGTTCAAATCCCTGTTTCTCCGCCAAACAAAACGGACAAGCAAACTCGCTTGTCCGTTTTGTTTTTCGATACTTAACAACAGGGATTTGAACGAGAGCGTTAAGAAAACGACACGGTGCGTCGCGCCGCCTGCGGCGTGAACCCCGGCTCGTTAATTTACCCGCAAACGAAGAAAAGAAAAAGGCGAGCGGTTTTCGTTTGACGAAAAACGGGGCGCAACAGGGCGCAAGAAGACTTGATAAACAATTTTTTTTATGATAGAATGGTTTCAACATCAGAAAGGCACGGGGGTATCCGACCATGAAAATGAAAAACAATACGACCGGAAGCGCAAAGTGAACGAAACGTTCCTTTGCGTTTTTTTGTATTCAGCGGAAAGCCGTCGCGACGAATATAAAACGACAAGACAAATATAAATAAAAAAATCTAAAAGGCAGGTAAGCGGAAAATGGATAAACATATCGAACAATGCACGCACAGAGAAAAAGCGGATCTGGTTTTCAAAAACTGCAAAGCCGTGAACGTATTTATCGGCGAAATCGAAGAGTGCGACATAGCGGTTTCGGACGGAATAATCGTGGGCGTCGGGCGATACGACGGCAAGAAGGAAATCGACCTTAACGGCGCGTACGTTTCCGCGGGGCTTATCGACACGCACCTGCACATTGAAAGCACGATGTTATCGCCCGCAAACTTTGCAAAAGCGGTGATGCCTTACGGCGTAACGACGTGCATAGTCGACCCGCACGAAATCGCCAACGTTTCGGGGATAGCGGGCGTCGAATATATGATAAAAGAGGCGAAAACCGTCCCGATGGACATAAGATTTATGTTGCCGAGTTGCGTGCCCGCGACGCCTTTTGAAGACAACGGCGCAACGATTAACGCGTCCGACACGGAAAAATTCATAAAAAACCCCGACATATACGGGCTTGGCGAATTTATGAACAGTCCTGCCGTCCGCGCGGGCGACGAAGAAGCGATGAGAAAACTGAAATGCTGCGCGGAAAAGGGCAAAATAATCGACGGGCATCTGGTAACCGCAAACGAGGACGACGTCAACGCATACGCGCTCAAAGGGATAAAAACCGACCATGAAAACGTCTGCGAAAAGGACGTCCTGGACAAAATCAAACGCGGATTTTACATTCAGATGAGAGAAGGCTCCTCAACCCGCAACATAAACGCGCTGGCGGGGGCGTTCACCGACAAAACGAAACGCAGGCTGTTGCTTTGCACCGACGATAAGCAGGTGAGCGATCTGAAAGAAAGGGGACACCTTGACAACAACGTAAGAATGCTTGTGAAAGCCGGGAAAAATCCGATTGACGTGCTGACCGCCGCAACGCTGAACGCCGCCGAGTGTTACAAAACCGACGACCGCGGGGCAATTGCGCCGGGAAGAATCGCCGACCTTGTGGTGTTTGACGACCTGTACGATTTCAGACCGAAAGAAGTTTACAAAAACGGCGTGCTTGTCGCAAAAGACGGGAAAGCCCTGTTCGACGCGGAAAGCCTTTTCGACGCCGCCGTAAGAAACACGATGCATACGGATTATATTTCCGAAGACAAACTGAAAATAAAATTAAAGTCGGACAACGTAAAAGTCATCGGTTTAATGCCCGACAACGTCGTTACGTTCAACAAAACGAAAAAAGTCAACGTCAGAAACGGCGAATATGCCAAAACCGACGGGCTTAACAAAATCTGCGTTGTCGAAAGGCACAAAAACACGGGGAAAATCGGGCTGGGACTTATGGAAGGATACGGTCTTAAAAACGCCGCCGTCGCGTTGTCGGTCGCGCACGACAGCCACAATATCATCGTGGTGGGCACC